>CHCFR05602__coassemble_545_pt1 | contig 20734 bp, 20 predicted proteins | sample CHCFR05602__metabat2_high_PE_010 | metagenome-assembled genome bin CHCFR05602
GCAGCACCGACTGCATGGCCATCATGCAGGAGCCCTGCATTGAACAGCTCTGCAATGAGATATCCATGAGCTGGTGCAGTTTCGCATACAATGGGGACCCAAATAACAAATATCTGCCCGAGCGCTGGCTGACCTGCGAGGGAGGGGACAGGAACACCTATGTGTTCGACAAGCGATCGCGCTGTGCCGACGAGCTCGACAAGGATATGTACGACTATATGGAGAAAAATTGCCCGATACACGTGGGCCCGTTTGATTAAGAGGTGGGTATGAACAAAAGGAATTTTGTGTGCGAGGCCGACTACCCGGTCGTGGAAGTGAGCGGCGGGAAGATCAGGGGATATTTTCTCAATGGGCTGTTTTATTTCAGGGGCGTTCCGTATGCGCGGGCTGACAGGTTCATGCCTCCCGAGCCTGTAGAGCCCTGGGAGGGGGTGCGCCCTGCCTATACTTACGGCCCCAACGCCCCTGTCACCAACAGGCCGCAGATAAACCGCTTCGACCCGGCTTTCCAATTCAGGTATTGGCCGGAGAGCGAAAAATGCCTCACGCTGAATATCTGGACGCCGGAGATAAACGGCGGCGCCAAAAGACCCGTCATGGTATGGATACACGGAGGCAGCCTGGCTTTTGGCTCTGCTACGGAGCTCGTGGGATATGAGGCAGACGGTATCTGCCGCGACGAGGATATCGTGGTCGTGTCGGTGAACCACCGTTTGAACCTGCTGGGCTATATGAACCTTTCCGAATATGGAGAGCGGTATGCAAGCACGGGCACGAACGGCATGCTCGACCTGGTCGAAGCGCTGCGCTGGATCAGGCAAAACATAGCCGGTTTTGGCGGGGATCCGGGGAATGTAACGATTGTCGGGCATTCCGGCGGCGGGGCAAAGGTGCGGACGCTGATGCAAATGCCGGCTGCGGAGGAACTCTTCCACAAGGCGATCATCCACAGCGGCATCCGCTACAACGACGACCGATTCAGGCCGGCGGAGATCATGCGGCATGACAGCGCGGCGACAGCGTTTGCGATAGTGAAGGAGCTGGGGCTCGATAAAAACAGCATCGAACAAATAGAAAAGATACCGTACAGCCGCATAGCGGCGGCCTACCGCAAGGTAGACCCGGAGCTGAGAGCAGCCGGTATCAACAGCATCTGGAGCCCGATACCGGACGCCCATTTCCCGGGAGACTACACCGCTGTCGGGCTGTCGGATAAGGCGAAAAATACGCCGATGATCGTCGGCTGCACTTTTGGCGAGATGGACCTGGACCGGGGCGTGTTTTATGACCGCGGCATGAGCGCCGAAGAGCTTGACAAGGCGCTGAAGTCGTATTACGGGGACGGTTTCGCAGCGCTGAAGGACATGTATATGCAGTCTTTCCCGTATAAGGGCGCCATCGACCTGCTGTATCTGGATTCGACCTACAGGATCGGCAGCACAGACTATTTGACGCTCAGGGAAGACACCGGAAACGCGCCTTCTTATATGTTCATGCTCACTTATGATTTCAAGATATTCGGCGGCTTCCCGGCGTGGCACGGCTCCGACCTTCCGTTCCTGTTCAAAAGCTATGACCGTATACCGGTGTATAACGAGCCCGTTGCGGAGAAGATAGGGGAGCTGTTCTCTGCATATATAGGCGCTTTCGTGAGGAGCGGAGAGCCCGGCGTGGCTTTGGCGCCTAAATGGCACAGGTTCACCAAAGCAAACAATGAGACGATGATCTTCGACCGCGAATGCTTTGTCTCAGACCAGATCAGTTATGATATGATGCACATACACAACAGGATGTGCCCGGCCTTTGCTCCAAACTTTGCCTCTGAGGCCGACGACGCCTGAGAACAGCCGAAACTGAAGTATAGCATTTCCATATACGCCCATCGGTTCGTGCGCCATCGACAAATGGAGCATGGGCTGATGGGTGTATACTATTTGCCGCAGTCCAACGCCCGCAGAATACAACGCATCGCTCATGGCCGATGACGGGGGCAGCGGCTGAAAAATATCCACTTGAGAGCGGACAGGCGCTGTGATATAATCCATGGTGATCATACAAGACGCGAAGTAAGGAAAGCCCCCCTGCTGAAACATCGGCGTTTGCCGGCAAGGGATGGAACGCGAAAAGAACTTGGAGGAGAAGTGATCACACATGAAACTCGGCATCGTCGGGCTGCCTAACGTTGGCAAGTCTACACTGTTCAACGCCATCACCAACGCGGGGGCGGAGAGCGCGAACTATCCCTTCTGCACCATCGAGCCGAACGTCGGCGTGGTGGCCGTGCCGGACGAGCGGCTGGACTTCCTGGCCGAGCTTTACAAGCCGAAAAAATACACCCCCGCCACCATCGAGTTCGTGGACATCGCCGGGCTCGTCAAGGGCGCCAGCAAGGGCGAGGGGCTGGGAAATAAATTTTTGGAGAACATTCGCCGCACCGACGCCGTCATACATGTGGTGAGGTGCTTCGACGACCCCGATATCGTCCACGTGGAGGGCGGCTGCGACCCGGCGCGGGACATCGAGATCATCGACCTGGAGCTTATCATGGCCGACATGGAGGTGCTCGAGCGGCGCATCGAGCGCGTGAAAAAAGCCGCCAAGGGCGGCGACAAGAAGCTTTTGCGCGACGCGGAGACGCTGGAGGGCCTGCTCGCCCACCTCAACGAGGGCAAGAGCGCCCGCAGCTGGGACGCCGACGAGGAGGCCTTCGCCCTGGCCGCGGAGAGCGACCTGCTCAGCCTGAAGCCCGTCATCTATGCCGCCAACATGGACGAGGGCGGCTTTGCCGGCTACGCCGCCAACGGCTATTACCAGGCCGTGAAGGCCATCGCGGACGCCGAGGGGGCGCTGGTGCTGCCCATCTGCGCCAAGATCGAGCAGGAGATACGCGAGCTGCCCGCCGAGGACCGTGAGATGTTCCTCGAGGAGCTGGGCATGAGCGAGGCGGGGCTGGAGCGGCTGATAAAGTGTTCCTACGACCTGCTGGGGCTCATCAGCTTCCTCACCTGCGGGCCGGACGAGTGCCGGGCCTGGACCATCAAAAAGGGCACCAAGGCCCCGCAGGCCGCCGGCAAGATACATTCGGACTTTGAGCGCGGCTTCATCCGCGCGGAGATCGTGGCCTTCGACGACCTCAAAGCCTGCGGCAGCATGGCCGCCGCCCGGGAGAAGGGGCTCGTCCGCAGCGAGGGCAAGGAATATGTGATGAAGGACGGCGACGTGACGCTGTTCCGCTTCAACGTCTGAGAAAGGAAAATGCCATGAAAAAGCTGTTGTCAGCCGCCCTGGCGGCACTGCTGGCCGTCTCTGCGGCGGCCACCGCGGCCCTGGCCGAGGGCGCGCAGCTGAGCGACGTGCCGGAGGGCGCCTGGTACGCCGTGGAAGTGAACGAGATGGTGGCCGCGGGCTATATCTCCGGCTACGAGGACGGCAGCTTCCGCCCGGACAACGAGGTCAGCCTGGCGGAATTCGTCACCATGACGGCGCGCTGCCAGGGCCTGGAGACGGGCGAGGAGTACGGCCACTGGGCCGGCGTGCAGATGCGCAACGCCTACGATTCCGGCTGGCTGACGGAGGAGGACGCCGCCTGGACGGAGTTCAATACGCCCGTCACGCGCGAGCTGGCGTCGCGCATACTCGGCGCGGCGCTGGAGCTGGAGGCGGGGGACGCCTCCGCGCTCACGTTCACGGACAGCGCTGGCATCAACAGCGCCTACGCGCCATATGTGGCGGCGATGGTGGAGGCCGGGCTGCTCAACGGCTTTGAGGACGGCAGCTTCCGCCCGCAGTCGCCGCTGACGCGCGCGCAGGCGGCGGTGCTCATCTACCGAGCCACGCAGCCGGCAGCGCCGGAGGAGCCGGAAGAGGAGGCCCCCTCGGAAGAAGGGGAGGCCGGCCAGACGGCGGCCAACCTGGTGTCCACCGCGCCGGACGGCACGCCCTTTGCCTCCAGCACGCGCCTGGGGGACTATGATAACGGAAACTTCTCCATCGCCGTGGAGAACGGCGTCGCCACCGTAACGGTGACGCACGCCGAGCTCTGGACGGACGCCGCGGACCCGGAGTCCGCGGACGAGGCCGAGCGCGCCGAGGCCCAGCGCCGCGAGCGCATCTACGAGGCCATCGCGCAGCCGCGGCGCATCCCCCTGCAGGGGGCGGTGAGCGCCGTTTATGAGCTGCCGTGCTCCACCTGGTTCCCGGGCTCGGACGCCAACGCCATCATCGCCACGGCCAACGGCAAGTGGTACTATATTGACCTCTGCGGGGCGGAGAGCGACGGCGTGCCCACCGCCACGGAGCTGACGGCGCTCGACGGCCTGGACGTGCAGGCGCTCGACTTCCGCACCACCAGCCACACCAGCGGCGCTTCCCAGGTCGTGGGCAACGACTACATCGTGGCCGTCCTGGCGGACGGCAGCGAGATCCTCGCCTGGAGCTCGGCCGCAGCCTGAGGGCAAAAATGAGCCGCGCCCCGCGCCTATTTTTAGGCGCGGGGCGCTTTTATGTGCCGGAACGGCGCTTCCCGTCCGGGAAGCGCCGTTTTTTCGTTCGTTATTTGCCGAGATAGCTCACGAGCAGCTCCTGGAGCAGCTCGTCACGGTCGAGACGGCAGATGAGGCTCCGCGCGTTGTTGTAGTTCGTGATGTACGTGGGGTCCTCCGAGATGATGTAGCCGACGAGCTGGTTGATGGGGTTATAGCCCTTGACCTTGAGAGAGTCATATACGGATGACAGTATCTCGCGTGTCTCGTTGCGGTTATCTATCGCGGTAAATCTCCTGGTGGCGTCCTCCATGTCTAACCCTCCTTGGTCTTTGGTATAATTTCCGCTTGCAGTTGCTATTATACCAAAAAAACCGGGGGTGTAAAGACGTTGAGTGTTACGTTTCGATTACATCGCTCAGCGGATGACCGCGCCGTATTCGCGCGCCAGGGCGCCGAGGATGGCGGCCACGGCCTCGTCGGCGTGGTCGTCGGTGAGCGTCTGGTCGCCGGCGCGCAGGGCGAGCGCGAAGGAGACGCTCTTCTTACCCTCCGGGATGTTGGCGCCTTTGTAGACGTCGAAAACTTCCACGCTCTCCAGGTATTCGCCGCCGGCGCGGCGGATGCACTTCTCCAGCTCGCCGGCGGTGAGGGCGTCGTCGCAGACGAGGGAGATGTCGCGCATGACGGCCGGGAAGCGCGGCAGCGGGGCGTAATAGAGCTCCGTCGTGCGGTGGGCGAACATGGCGGGGAAGTCCAGCTCGGCGGCGTAGAGCTCCTCGCTCACGCCGTAGTTCTTTGCCACCAGCGGATGTACCTGGCCGAAGCGGCCCAGGTATTCGCCGCCGGCGTAGACCGCGGCGCAGCGGCCGGGGTGGTAGCTGGGGTCGTCCCTGACGGGGACGTACTCCACGCCGCTGATGCGCAGCGCGTCGCACAGCTCCTCCACCGTGCCCTTGAGGGTGTAGAAATCCATGCCGCCGCCGTAGGCGCCAAGGGTGAGTATCTTCGGCTCGTCGGCCATGCCGTCCGGGCGCTTTTTGTAGACCTTCGCGAACTCGTAGATCCTGACGGCCTTGTTGCGGAAGTTCCAGTTGCGCGCGAGCACCTCCAGCACGCTGGGGAGGGTGGTGGTGCGCATGCAGCTGGTGTCCTCGCCCAGGGGGTTGAGGATGCGGATGGCGTCGCGCCGCGGGTCGTTCTCGGGCAGGCGTATCATGTCCCAGCCGGCGGGGCTGTAGAAGGAGTAGGTGATGATGCTGTCGTAGCCGTTGGCGCGGCAGGTCTCGCCCAGGCGGCGCTCGGCGGCCTGCTCGGGCGTGTAGCCGCCGGACTTGGTGCCGGAGTCGGCCATCATCGTGCTGGGGATGTTGTTGAAGCCGTAAATGCGCGCGACTTCCTCGGCAAAGTCGTTCTGCGTGTACTTGGGGTCGATGTCGAGCCGCCAGCTGGGGACGGTGACGGTGTTGCCGTCCAGCTGGAAGCCGAGGTCGCTGAGTATTTTGCGCATGGTATCGCCGTCGATGTCCGTGCCCAGTATCCAGTTGACGCGGTCCACGTCCAGCTTGCGCACCAGCGGCTTGGGGGGATCGGGGAACACGTCCACATAGCCGTCCACGACCTCGCCTGCGCCCAGCAGCTCCACCAGCTCGCAGGCCCGGTCCACGGCGATCTTGGTCAGATAGGGGTCGAGGCCCTTCTCATAGTGGGCGGAGGCGTCCGTGCGCATGTTCAGCGCGGCGGCCGTGCGGCGGATGCTGGTGCCGTTGAAGTTTGCGCTCTCGAAGAGGACCATCTTCGTGTCCGGCGTGATCTCGCTGTTCTCGCCGCCCATGACGCCGGCCAGGCCCACGGGCTTATGCTCGTCGCAGATGCAGAGCATGTTGGGCGTCACCTTGCGCTCGTTGCCGTCCAGCGTGCGGCAGGTCTCGCCCTCGCGCGCGGTGCGCACGATGATGTGCCCGCCGTCAACGCAGGAGAAGTCGAAAGCGTGCATCGGCTGGCCGTACTCCATCATCACGTAGTTGGTGATGTCGACGATGTTGTTTATCGGACGCATGCCCATGGCGGCGATGCGCTCGCGCATCCACTTGGGCGAGGGCTCGATCTTGATGTTGCGCACCATGCGCGCGGTGTAGCGCGGGCAGAGCTTGGCGTCCTCCACGTCCACCTTCACCAGCTCGTGGATGTCGCCGCCGCTGCCTTTGACCACGGGGGTGTGCAGCTTCAGCGGCTTCTGGAAGGTGACCGAGGCCTCGCGCGCGAGGCCGATGACGGAAAGGCAGTCGGGGCGGTTGGGGGTTATCTCAAACTCCACCACGTGGTCGTCGCGGCCGATGACGGGCACGATGTCGTCGCCGGGCCGGCAGTCCTCCTGCAAAATGAACAGCCCGTCCTCGATGGCGTAGGGGAAGTCGTGCAGCGTCAGCCCCAGCTCCTTGATGGAGCACATCATGCCCTCGCTGAGCTCGCCGCGGAAGGTGGTGGTGTGTATCTCCGCGCCGCCGGGGAGAGTGGCGCCGTCCAGCGCCACGGGCACCAGGTCGCCAACTTTCTGGTTCTGCGCGCCGGTGACGATCTGCAGCAGGCGCTTGCCGCCCACATCGACCTGGCAGGTCCACATGTGGTCGCTGTCGTGGTGGCGGACCATCTCCACGATCCTGCCGACGACGACATTGGAGATGCCCTCGCCCATGTAGTGCGTGTCCTCGACCTTGGAGCCGGACATGGTCATGGCCTCGGCAAAGTCGTGGTCGTTTATCTCATCCAGGCCCACATCGACGAATTCGGTGAGCCATTTCCTTGAAAGATCCATATATCAGTCATGCTCCTTTTAAGGCGTTAGGTAAAAATCGCTGTCCGCGCGCTCAGAACTGCTCCAGGAAGCGCACGTCGTTTTCGAACATCAGCCGCAGGTCGGCGATCTTGTAGCGGCGCATGGCGGCGCGGTCGAGGCCCATGCCCCAGGCGAGGCCGGAGTATTTGCTCGTGTCTATGCCGCTCATCTCGTGCACGTGCGGGTTGGTGACGCCGGCGCCCAGCAGCTCGATCCAGCCGGAGCCCTTGCAGGTGGAGCAGCCCTTGCCGCCGCACTTGTGGCACTGCACGTCCATCTCGCAGCTCGGCTCCGTGAAGGGGAAGTGGTGCGGGCGGAAGCGGGTGACCGTGCCGGGGCCGTACATCTGCACGGCCATGTTGTGCAGCAGGCCCTTGAGGTCGGCGAAGGTGATGTGCTTATCGACGACCAGGCCCTCCATCTGGTGGAACATGGGGCTGTGCGTGGCGTCCACTTCGTCCTTGCGGTAGCAGCGGCCGAAAACGGCGGCGCGGATGGGCAGCTCGCGCGTCTCCATGATGCGAGGCTCCATGTTGCTGGTCTGGCTTCTCAGCAATGTGCGGCTCTCCTCGTCGAGATAGAAGGTGTCCGTCCACTCGCGTGAGGGGTGATTTTCATCAGTGTTCAGGCGGTCAAAATTATAAGGAGATTCCTCGACCTCGGGGCCGTCGTCAATCTCGAAGCCCATGCCGACGAAGATGTCCTTGAGCTCGTCAATGACGATGTCCATGGGGTGCTTGTGCCCGCCGTGGACGCGCTTACCGGGCAGCGTGACGTCCAGCGCCTCGGCGGCCAGCTGGGCGTTCAGCTCGGCCTCCTCCAGCTCCACACGGCGCTCATCCAGCGCGCTCTCCAGCTCGGCGCGCACGCTGTTGGCAAGCTGGCCCATGGCCGGGCGCTCCTCCGCGCTGAGCTTGCCCATCTGCTTGAGGATGGCCGTCAGCGCGCCCTTCTTGCCCAGGTATTTGACGCGCAGCGCGTCCAGCGCCGCCACGTCCGCCGCCGCGGCCACCGCCTCCAGCGACTCCCTGGCGAGCAGTTCCAACTGTTCTTTCATGCTTCTTCCTCCCATGTGCGATCTGCGAGCCTTCCCGGGGCAAAAAAATACCTTCCGCCCCTTGACAGGGACGAAAGGCTCACTTCCGCGGTACCACCCGTGTTCGGCGCTCTGCGCCGCGCTCTTGCCGGCGTTATCGGGCCGGACCCGCCGGTGATTGGCCGGTAGCTCCCGGGCGAACAAGCCCACGGCGCGCGGGAGGCTTACAGCCGGCGGCCTCCGTTCTCTTTGCGCCCCGCTCACGGGCTATTTTCCCGTTCATCGCATGTTTTTATATCAACCAGAATACATTTATAGCACATCGCGCCGCGGAAGTCAAACAGTTTATGCGCTCACGGGGATTTTTTCCCGGCCATATTTGACGGACGCGGCCGGAGAGTGTATAATATCATGTCATGAAAACGCCATCCGACAACCAAATGCCCCCGACGCTGCCCCGCCGCCGGCGGGACGCCTCGAAGCACGACTTCGGCCGGCTGCTGATCGTGGCCGGCAGCGTGGGATACACGGGCGCGCCCACGCTCGCATCACGCGCCGCCGTGCGCGGCGGGGCCGGGCTGGTCTACCTCGGCGTACCGGAGGCGATCTACGCCGTCACGGCCGTGAAAAACGACGAGGCCATGCCCTTCCCGCTCAAATGCGGCCCGGACGGGCTCATCTCCCCGGAGGCCCTGCCCGAGCTTGAAGAGCGGATGGCAAAGTGCGACGTGCTCGCCGTCGGCCCCGGCCTCGGCCGGAGCGACGGGATCGTGGAGCTCGTGAGCGGCCTGCTGAGGGCCTCGCGCGTCCCCACGGTACTGGACGCGGACGCCCTATGGGCCCTCTCTCGCGCGCCGGAACTGCTGGAGCGCGCCGCCTGCCCCCTGGTGCTGACGCCGCACGCGCGCGAGTTCGAGCGCCTGGGCGGCGACCTGTCCGCGCCGCGGGAGGAGGCCGCGCTGCGCTTCGCGCGCGAACACGGCTGCGCGCTGGTGCTCAAGGGGCGGGGGACGGTCTGCGCCTTCCCGGACGGGGAATGTTATGTAAACCCGACGGGCAACCCCGGCATGGCCCGCGGCGGCAGCGGCGACGTGCTCACGGGCTTGATGGGCGCGCTGCTCTGCCAGCTGCCCTTCAGGAGGGCGGTGTGCGCGGCGGTGTACCTGCACGGCCTGGCCGGCGACATGTGCGCCGCGGAGCTGGGGGAGTACGGCATGACGCCCACGGACATGATAGAGCGCCTTCCGCAGGCGATGAGATCTGTCACGGAGGGATGACCTATGCGCCTGAGGGCCGCGGCCGCGCCGCTCGCCCTTGTCCTCGCGCTGCTCACGGCCTGTTCGGCGGAGAGCTCGCTGGAGGACTTTGAAGCCCTGCGCGCCGCGCTGGATGCGGCGGAGGGCGTACACATCGCCGCCCGGGTGGCGGCGGCCGGCGAAAGGCCGGAGGAATACAGGCTCACACTTGAGGGCACGGCGGCGGACTGTACCGTCACCGTCGTGGAGCCGGAGGCGCTCGCCGGCGTCAGCGCCCACATCACGGAAAACGGCGCGGAGATCGGCTACGGCCCGCTGCTGCTCGCCGCGGGGGACCTGGACGGCGCCGGGCTGAGCGCCATCACCGCCCTGCCGAGGCTGCTGGCGGCCATATCCGGCGCGCACGCCGCCCTCTCCTGGACGGAGGGGGAGGGGAGCGCCGTCAGCCTGGTGCCGGCGGACGGCGAGGGCGTGGAGCTGCGCCTGGGGCCGGACGGCCGGCCGCTGAGCGCCGAGTTCACGGCGGGCGGCGAAGTGCTGGTGATGTGCGAGATAGAGGGATTTTCACTGACAGCCACATGAGATAGAGGCGATAGCATGCGTAACGAAGACAAACGCACCTGGGCTGAGATCAGCCTGGCCAACCTGGAACACAATTATAACGAGATACGCCGCGCACTGCCCGCGGGTACGCGCTTCATGGGCCTGTGCAAGGCAAACGCCTACGGCCACGGGGCGGTGCCGATAGCAAAGCACCTCGAGGAGCTGGGCGCGGAGTACCTGGCCGTCTCCTGCTATGAGGAGGCGGCGGAGCTGCGCGCTGCGGGCGTGACGGCGCCGGTGCTGATACTGGCGCCCAGCCCGGCCTTCATCGCCGGGGACATCGCCCGCCTGCCCGCCGAGCAGGCCATCGGGGACATCGGCTGCGCGCGGGCGGTCAGCCGCCGCCTCGGCGGCTCCGGCGCGCCGCTCAGGTGCCACATAAAGCTGGAGACGGGCATGGGCCGCACGGGCTTCAACGTCCTCTCCGAGCAGGAGATGCGCGAAGCGGCGAGCATCGCTTCGCTGCCGGGGCTGGAGATAACGGGCGTGTTCACGCACTTTGCCGTGGCGGACGAACCGGGGCAGGAGGAGTTCACGCGCGAGCAGTTCCGCCGCTTCAACGCCGCCGTGGACTGGCTGGAAAAAGAAACCGGCCGCAGCTGGGGCATCCGCCATTGCGCCAACAGCGGCGGCGTGGTAAACTACAGGGAGATGGCGCTGGACATGGTGCGCCCGGGCCTGCTGCTCTACGGGCTCTACCCCGGCGCGGAGCGCGGCGGGCTGGACCTGAAGCCGGTGATGACCGTCCTCACGCGCGTGAGCGAGATCACCGAGCACCGCGCGGGGGACACCATCAGCTATGGCCGCACCTTCACCTGCGAGCGGGACATGCGCCTGGCCGTGATACCGGTGGGCTATGCCGACGGGCTGCCGCGGCGGCTCTCCGGCGTGATGGACGTGCTCATCAACGGCCGCCGCGCGCGCGAAGTGGGCACCATCTGCATGGACATGTGCATGGTGGACATCACGGGCATGGACGACGTGCGCGTGGGCGACGTGGTCACCGTTTTCGGCCAGGGACTGAGCGTGGACGAGCAGGCGGCCAAAGCGGGGACGATATCCTACGAACTGCTGTGCGCCGTCTCGCCGCGCGTGCCGCGCGTCTATGTGTGATGTATAAAACGGCGCTCTCCGTGTGAGAATACTCCTGGGGGCAGCGGCCCTCCGCCCTACATACAATGTGAGTGGGCGAGCGCGCGGCCCTTATCGCGCGAATACGGAGAGTGAACGAAAAATGCACAATGCGGTCAAACGCGGGGACATCTATTACGCCGACCTCAGCCCCGTGGTCGGCAGCGAGCAGGGCGGGATGCGCCCTGTGCTGATCGTCCAGAACGACACGGGGAACCGCCACAGCCCGACGGTCATCGCCGCGGCCATCACCTCGCAGACGGGCAAGGCCCGGCTGCCGACGCATATCGAGCTCTCGGCCCGCAATTACGGCCTCAGCCGCGACAGCGTGGTGCTGCTCGAGCAGATACGCACGCTGGACAAATCCCGCCTGCGCGAGCGGATGGGCCAGCTGGACGGCGCGACGATGGACAAAGTGAACGGCGCCATAGCCGTGAGCTTCGGGCTCACACAGTGAAGAAAAAAGCGCTCCCGGGGCGGTCAGCCCCGGGAGGACGACGGAGGTACATACGATGAAAAAATGGCATGTGATCGTCCTGCTGCTGGCCGTGGCCGTCCTCGCCGGCGGCCTCGGGGCCTACGCCGCCGGCACCGCCGGCACCCAGGGCGACCCGCTGATATCCATGAGCTATCTGGACGACGTGCTCGCGCCATCCATCCGCAGCGCGTACACCAGCCGCATCGAATCCGAGGCCCGCGAGCTGGAGGAGAGCGTGCAGAACAGCCTGGCGGACGCCGCCGGGGCCTTCGAAGCCGTCTCTCTGGCGGAGGGCGAGGGCACGCCCTGCCCGGCGGGGACGCAGCTGCTCTTCCGCAGCGGCACGGCCGCCGCCACCGCCGCCCTCACCGACCTCACCACCGGCGAGACCCTCGCCGCCGGCAGCGCCCTCGCGGCCAACCACCTCTATCTGGCCACGGACGACTGCGAGCTGATAGCGTCCACAGCCTCCGCGCTGATGAAAAAATGACCGGCCGGCGGAGGCCTCCGCCACATGCCGGATAACGCGAAAGCAGGCCCCTTTTGGGGCCTGCTTTCATATTTGCCCGCGGCGGCTCAGACGGTTATCGTGTCGCCGGCGGCGAGGTAGCTTATCTGTGAGCCCATCCGCGCCTTCAGCCGCTCGAAGCTGCTGAGGCCGGTGCAGTGGCCGGTGTAGAAGCGCGTGGGCAGCGCGGCGAGGCGTTCGGCGATGGCGTCCGTCAGCGCCGCGTCCGACTCCCCCGTGGAGGGGATCATCAGGTGGAAGCCGCCGACGGCGGCGTCGGGCGGCTGCGGGCAGAGCTCGGCGCAGCGCGCGAGGATGTTGACGATGCCGTTGTGCGCGCAGCCGGCGATCAGGCAGCGGCGTCCGTTTTCCTCGATGAGCAGGTCCTGCTCGTGCGCGAAGTCGTCGGGCGTGACGTTGTCGGGCCCGAAGAGCACGCGGTTGGCGCCGGAGAAGAGCTCGCGCCCGCGCACGCCGGCAAAGAGCGTCAGCCCCGGGCAGATCTCGTATTCCTCGCCTGTGTAGACGATGCGCGCATCCTTCGCCAGCGAGGGGTCGAGGCCGATGGCCTTGCTCTCGCCCGGCGCGGGATGCGACCAGTGCGGCTCAAAGCCGCCCTCGCGCACATAGACCGGCGCGTGCGGGCAGAGCTCGAGGAAGGCGGCCAGGCCGCCGCCGTGGTCGTCATGCGCGTGGGAGATGATGGCAAATTCGCATTTTGTGAGGTCGATGCCCGCGCGGCGGGCGTTTTCGATATAGCCGTCGCCGGGGCCGAGGTCGAAGAGGAAGCGGCGTGAGCAGGCCTCGACGTAAAGGCTGAGGCCGTGGGCGCACTCGTAGCCATCGCGGGCCACGTTGTCCATCAGGCAGGTTGTTTTCATGGCTTTCTCCCCTTATCTTATGATTGTGCGGATGATGCCGGGCGTCTCCGGCTTCGTGTCGGAGAAGCTGAAGCAGCCAGAAAGGCTCGCGGCGGCCTCGGCGGCGCTCTTTTCGTCATGCGCGTGTATGGTGGCGAGGCTCTCGCCGGGGGCGACGGCGTCGCCCGTTTTTTTGTTCAGAACAAAGCCCACGGAGAGGTCGATAACGCTGTCCTTCGTGGCGCGCCCGCCGCCGAGGTGCATGCTGACGAGCCCGCTGTGCTCCGCAGCGATGCCGGAGACATATCCGCCGGCGGGGGAGGGCACCTCGAGCGTTACGGGGGCGGAGGGCAGGAGCGAGGTGTCGTAAACGGCTCGCCTGTCGCCGCCCTGGGCCTCGACGAGCTCGGCGAGCTTTGCAAGGGCGGAGCCGTCCGCTATGCCGCGCTCGAGCTTCTCGCGCGCCTCCGCGTCGTTGGCGGCGGCGCCGGACTCCGTGAGGATGCAGCTGCCCAGCGTCAGGCAGAGCTCCAGCAGGTCGCCGCCGAAGTCCCCGCGCAGGAGGGCGATGGCCTCCTTCACTTCCAGCGCGTTGCCCACGGCGCGGCCCAGCGGCTGGTCCATGCCCGTGATGCAGGCGACGGTCCGCCGCCCGGCCATTTTGCCTATCTCGACCATCTCGGCGGCCAGGGTGCGCGCGTCCTCCTCCGTTTTCATAAAGGCCCCGTCGCCGCACTTCACGTCCAGCACGATGACGTCCGCCCCGGCGGCCAGTTTTTTCGACATGATGCTGCTGACGATGAGGGGGATGGAGCTCACCGTGCCCGTCACGTCGCGCAGGGCATAGAGCTTCTTGTCCGCCGGGTCGAGGTCGGCGGTCTGCCCGGCGATGGCGAGGCCGATGCGCTCCACCTGCGAGAGGAAGGCCTCGTCCGTCAGCGCGCAGGAAAAGCCGGGGAAGCTCTCCAACTTGTCTATCGTCCCGCCGGTGTGGCCCAGGCCGCGGCCGGACATCTTCGCCATGCGCACGCCCTGCGCGGCGACCATCGGCAGCAGGGCGAGCGAGGTCTTGTCGCCCACGCCGCCGGTGGAGTGCTTGTCGGCCTTCACGCCGCTGATGGGGCTGAGGTCGAGCGTCTCGCCGCTGTGCATCATGGCCAGCGTCAGGTCCAGCGTCTCCTGCCGCGTCATGCCGCGCCAGACGATGGCCATCAGCAGCGCGCTGGCCTGGTAATCGGGTATGTCCCCGCGCGTATAGCCGGTTATGAAATAGCCTATCTCTTCGCGCGTCAGCTCCCCGCCGTCACGCTTTTTGGCAATGATATCGGTCATCTGCATGGCCCGTTCGCTCCTTTATCTTAAGTACGCTCGCAAGCGCCGTCAGACGCTCCTGCGTCATCATCCTGCTTTACTTCGTGGCAAGGAACACATCGCAGCACCGCCGCCCTCAGCTCTCCGAAGTCAACCAGCTCCGGACCGAGCTTCAGCAGCGAGTTCAGGCTGATGGATTTCTGCTCTCCGCAATGCTCATCCAGCGCTCTGGTAGGGAGTACGTAGAACACCCAGCTATCCAGCCGCATCGGATCGGCCTTCTCCGTGTCTTTCTCAGCGAACAGGCAGAAGACATACACGTCAGACTGCCGGCGCTGCTCACCGACCCAGCCGGCTGTTGCCGACCACCGGATCGCTGGACGGATGCTGAACTGGATTGCTGACGGGCGCTTCTGCTCCCACGCTTGCAGGTAGGAACAACTCTTGACCTCGACGCGGACATTGTCACAGAACGTCAAGTCCCACGGCTCCCAGTTCACCCGCGCTTCGGAGAGGTCGATGCCCAGCGCCGCCGCCACGATGAACTCGGCGTAGCTGCCGCGCAGGGTATTGTCCAGTAAATCGGAAAAGCCCCAGCTCCAAAAGTCACGGAGGCGTAGCCCCGTGTCCTTGCCTCTAAATTCGAATGGCTCATCGCCGGTCTTCCGCATTGCCATCCCTCCGGTGTCCGGTTGCAGGTTGAAACCAACCTACGGTTATTATACCTGAACGCCGGGAGACGGGCAAGGTTGAATAATACTAATTATACCATTTTCAGCGCGGGAATACAATGTATTTACGGCCGTTTATCACGCGCTCTGCCCCCGCCGCCCAGCGCGGCAGGCGCAGCTCGTCGGCCGGCAGGGCCACCAGGCTGCGCTGCCCGTCAAATGTGGTCAGCGCCCCGTCCGGCGTGGTGAACCAGAGCGTGTCCCCCTCCCCGGCGGGCGGGGGCTGGGCGTCCGGCTCGGGCGAGGGCTCCGCGGCGGAGGGCGCGTCCTCCGCCGCCGCGGGGAGGGCCTCCCCGGCCTGGGATGCGACCGCTTCGCTCGCCGGCGCGGCCTCCGGCTCCGCCGGCAGCGGCGGCGCGGGCAGCCCACCTGCAGGGGCGGCCAGCTCGATGTCCTCCGGGAAGCCGGACAGGGCCGCGCGGCTGAGCCGCCGGCGGAGCGACACGCGCCCCTCGCCGCAGGGGGCCATCACGCCCAGATAGCCCTCCGCCCCGCCGCCGTAGACGGAAAGGCGCAGCATGGCGCCCGGGTCCTCCGCCGTGGCCTCGAACACCGTCATCAGCCCTTCGGGATACACGCGCACTTCCCCGCGCGTCTCCCCGCCGAGCACGATGGGATATTCACCGTACATAAAAAACACCCCCGTTCCATTCACACAAGCGTATGAACGGGACGGGGGAGATATGCCTTTTCACATCCGCGCCTGCTCGGCCGCCCGGCGGCGGAGGCTGAGGCAGTCGGCGATCATGGCGATGAACTCGCTGTTGGTGGGCTTGCCCTTGATGTTGGAGACGGTGTAGCCGAAGAACTTCTGCAGCGTCTCGATGTCGCCGCGGTCCCAGGCGACCTCGATGGCGTGGCGGATGGCCCGCTCCACGCGGGAGGGCGTGGTGTTGAACTTCCGCGCCACCTCGGGATAGAGCACCTTGGTGACGGCGTTGATGATATCCATATCATTTATCGTAAGTATTATGGCTTCGCGCAGGTACTGATAGCCCTTTATATGGGCGGGGACGCCGATCTCGTGGATGATGTCGGTGACGACGGCCTCAAGGCTGGGCTCGGCGGGGCGCACGGGCGCCGGGCGCGGCGCGGCGGGGCTCATCAGCGGCGCCGCCACCATCCGCAGGTTCTCCAGGATGGACGCCGCGTCGCAGGGCTTGGGGATGAAGTAGCTCACGCCCAGCTCGCCGCAGTCCGCCACCACGTGGTCGTTGTAGAAGCCGGAGACGACGATCACCCGCGGGCTCGCGCCCGTCTCCGGCAGGCGGCGCAGCAGCGTCAGGCCGTCCAGGCGCGGGAGCACCAGCTCGGTCAGCAGGATGTCCGGCTTCAGCTCGGCGGCCAGGGCCAGCGCCTCCACGCCGTCTTCCGCCTGCCCGGCGGGCTCCATGTCGCCCTCCGCGGCGATCGCGTCCGCCAGCATGCGCCGGAAATCCTCGCTCGGGTCGGCAATGAGGACGCGCGTTTTAGTTTCCATAATACTTACCTCCGTTATTTTACAATTACGGACTGCAATATATTTTTTTACGCAGAATTGCCGCTCTGTACGTAATAATTTAGCATATCTCAGCATTGTTTTCAAGGGTCACAAAGGCAGTATCAGGAGAAAACTTATTTACATAATAACAGAAAATTCGACACGGAGCGACACGTGGGCAGAGAATTTACGGGGATCGGCGCCGATTTTCGGCCCTCAAAGCAGGCCGGAGAGCCACCCGCTCAGCGGGAGGTAGGCGACGGGCAGGAACACGCCCGGGAGCATGTTGGCTATCTTCAGCGGCTGCGCGCGTGCGCCCAGCAGTTCGAGGCCGAGGCCGATGAGGAGCACGCCGCCGACGGCGGACATCTCCGCCACGGCGGCGTCGGTCAGCAGCGGCGCGGCGCTGCCGGCGAGCAGGGCGATGCCGCCCTCCACCACCAGCACGCAGGCGGCGGCCGCGGGCACGCCCGCCCCCAGCGCGGCGCCATAGGCCAGCGAGGCCACGAAGTCCAGCACGGCCTTGGCGAAGAGGATGCTGTTGTCGCCGTTGAGGCCGGACTGCACGCTGCCCATGACGGACATGCTGCCCACGCAGAAGATGATGCTGCAGGAGACGAAAGCCTGCGTAAAGCGCCCGCCGGAGCCGCCGGAGCGCTCGGCGAGCCGCCCGGCCAGCGCGCCCAGGCCCTTCACGCCGTCGTCTATGCGCAGAAGCTCACCGATGAACGTGCCGGCGGCGAGGCAGACGATGAGGCAGAGCGGGTCGTCCGTCCCGATGCAGTAGACGACGCCCAGCCCGACGCTGGCGAGCGCGAGCGCGCTGAGCAGGGAAGAGGTATACTTTTCTTTTATGCGGCTGCCCAGCAGCGCGCCCAGAAGGCCGCCGAAGAGCACGCCGGCGCTGTTGGCAAGAGCGCCCAGCATATCCAACACCTCGTTTTAATGTTTTACAGTATGATAAACCTGCCGCGCGGCCAAAGTCAAGCGGGGAATTGACTTTGGCCGCCGGACATAGTATCATGGACACGTATGTGCGGGTATGGCGGAATTGGCAGACGCGCAGGATTTAGGTTCCTGTGGAGCGATCCGTGTGGGTTCGACCCCCACTACCCGCACCAACAGGCAGCGCCGGCGGGGAATGCCCGCGGCCGCCGGCAGGACAAGGAGGACAGCGATGAACATCCCCTTCCCGCGCGATTTCCTCTGGGGCGCCGCTTCGAGCGCCTATCAGGTCGAAGGCTGGGCCACCGCGGACGGCGGCGGGCCCTCGGTATGGGACACTTTCACGCACACGCCGGGCAAGATCGCCGACGGCTGGAACGGCGACGTCGCCTGCGACTCCTACCACCGCTGGGCGGAGGACGTGGCGCTGCTGCGCGAGCTGGGGGCGGACAGCTACCGCTTCTCCGCCAGCTGGGCGCGCATCGACCCGCAGGCGGACGGGCGCTGGAACGAGGCGGGCATCGCCTACTATGAGCGCCTGTTGGACGCGCTGCTGGCTGCCGGCATCGAGCCGGCGGTGACGCTCTATCACTGGGAGCTGCCGCAGGCGGCGGAGGACCGCGGCGGCTGGACCGTGTGCGGAACGGCGGAGGCCTTCGCCCGCTACGCGGGCATGATGGCCGCGCGCTTCCGCGGGAGGGTGCGCATCTGGTACACGCTCAACGAGCCGCAGTGTACCGTGGGCATCAGCTATGGCGACGGCGTACACGCGCCGGGGCGCAAGCTGGACGCAGCGGGGCAGTTCCGCGTGCTGGTGAACCAGCAGCTGGCCCACGGCCTCGCCCAGCGGGCGATAAAGGCCGCCGACCCGCACGCCGTGGTGGCCATCGCCTCCACCGGGCGGGCCTGCTACCCGCTGGAGGAGACGCCGGAGGACATCGCCGCCGCCCGCGCGGCCTGCTTCTCCACCAACGGCGGCGACTGGGCGTTCACCCACCACTGGCTGCTCGACCCCATCTGCTTCGGCCGCTACCCGCACTGCGCGGGGACGGCCGCGGAGCCGCTGGCGGCCTCCGTCACGCCGGAGGAGCTGGAGACGATGCACGCCGTGCCGGACGCCCTGGGCATCAACATCTATAACGCCCACGCCGTGCGCGCCGTGGATGGCGGCTTCGAGTTCGCCGGGCGCTGGCCCGGCTTCCCGCGCACGGCCATCGGCTGGCCCGTGACGCCGGAGGCCCTCGACTGGGGCGTGCGCATACTTTACGAGCGCTACCGGCTGCCGTTCTACATCTCGGAAAACGGCGTGGCCTGCGCGGACGTGGTGAGCCTGGACGGGCAGGTGCACGACCCGGGGCGCATAGACTTCCTGGAGCGCTACCTGCTCGCGCTGCGCCGGGCGCTGGACGCCGGCGTGGACCTGCGCGGCTATTACTACTGGGCGCTGACGGACAATTTCGAGTGGAGCCGCGGCTTTGACGCGCGCTTCGGCCTCGCCTATGTCGATTTCCGCACCTGCGAGAGGCTGAAAAAGGACTCGTTCCACTGGATGCAGGGCCAGATCGCCCGCTGCAAGCGCGGCTGAGCGCGGTTTTTGCCGCCAATTTGCAATTACATATTGCCAAAAGCGCGGTTATAGTGTAAAATACATTGGTTATCAGACTAAACACACCACAGGAGGCAAAATATATGATATCCGCAGGCGATTTCCGTAACGGCGTTACCTTCGAGATGGACGGCCAGGTCATGCAGGTCGTCGAGTTCCAGCACGTCAAGCCCGGCAAGGGCGCCGCTTTTGTGCGCACCAAGATGAAGAACGTCATCACCGGCGGCGTGACCGAGACCTCTTTCAACCCCACCGCCAAGTTTGAGCAGGCCTATGTGGAGCGCAAGGACATGGAGTACAGCTACAACGACGGCGATCTGTACTACTTCATGGACATGGAGACCTACGACATGATCCCCATCAGCAAGGACATGCTGGGCGACGCCTTCCGCTTTGTGAAGGAGAATATGACCTGCAAGGTCATGTCCTACAAGGGCAGCGTCTTCGGTGTGGAGCCCCCCAACTTCGTGGAGCTGGAGGTCACCGAGACCGATCCCGGCTTCAAGGGCGACACCGCCACCAACGTGACCAAGCCCGCCACCCTGGAGACTGGCGCCGAGATCAAGGTGCCTCTGTTCATCAACCCCGGCGACAAGATCAAGATCGACACCCGTACCGGCGAGTATCTGGAGCGCTGCAAGGCCTGAGATTGCCTGCTGACGAAAAGGAGAGCGTGCTATGACGATTTCTGAAAAGGTCGCATACCTGAAGGGTCTGGCCGAGGGCCTGAACATCGACACAGAGAAGTCCAAGGAGGGCAAGCTCATCTCCGTGATGATCGGCATCCTGGAGGAGATCGGCATGTCCATCGAGGACCTGGAGGAGAGTGCCGAGGCTCTGGGTGAGGAGATCGACGCCATTTCCGACGACCTTTCCGACGTGGAGAAGGTCGTGTATGACGACGAGGATGAGGACGACGACGAGTGCGGCTGCGGCTGCGACGACGACGATTTCTTCGAGGTGGAGTGCCCCAACTGCGGGGAGACTCTGATGATCGACGAGTCCGTGCTGGAGGAGGGCGTGATCCAGTGCCCCGGCTGCAAGCAGAAGTTTGCGCTGGACCTGTCCGACGAGTGCGGATGTGAGGATGACGACTGCGGCTGCGGCTGTGGTTGTGAGGACCACCACGAGGAGTAATCCGAATATGAAACGAGAGGGATGGCAGTTGGCCATCCCTCTTTTTCGATATATTTGTGAAAAATGGCAGATCCCATCCCTTGCGTGTCCGCCTTGTATCGTAGTATAATGAAGCGGCCGATTAGACTTGTTTAACTTTTGATAGGGCGGATGGAAAAAGCATGAACACGGAAGAGAGAAACAAGAGTCAACAGACCCTGGAGGAGGTACTTCCCGGTCAGCGGGGCACTATCCTCCGGGTGAGCAATGAGAACGGGCCGGTGAAGCGCCGGCTGGTGGATATGGGACTGACTCCCGGCACGGAGGTGACGGTCCGCAAGGTGGCCCCCTTT
>CHCFR05602__coassemble_565_pt1 | contig 20273 bp, 21 predicted proteins | sample CHCFR05602__metabat2_high_PE_010 | metagenome-assembled genome bin CHCFR05602
AGGGGGAGAGGCCGCGCTCCGCGAGCGCGCGGCGCACGAGGGCGGCGGCGGAGCGCATGTCCGGCTCGCCGGGGACGAAAAGGGCCGCCGAGGCGGCGGTGGCGCATATGATCTCCATGGTCGATACCTCCGTGCTGCTATCATCGCCCCATCCGGCGCCCGCCGTCAAGTTTAAAATACTGGCAGGGGAGGGGACTTGCCACAACGGTTGACAAAGGGCCGCAGGATGGATATATTGGGAGGCGCGGGGAGGCCGGCGGCGCATCGGCGCAAAAAGGCGGCTCCGCTGTTGTTTTGTCCGGCGGGATATGGTAAAATGACAGTGAGCATATTGAAGCGGAGGCACTGCTATGGCTTTTGAAAAGCGGATAGACGGCAAGACGCTCTATGAGGGCGTGATCGTGAACGTACACATGGACCGCGCGGAGCTGGTGAACGGCGACGTCGTCCGGCGCGAGGTGGTGGAGCACCCCGGCGGCGTGACGGTGATACCCGTGGAGCCGGACGGTACCGTCTGGTGCGTGAGGCAGTTCCGCTACCCCTTCCAGCGCGAGATGCTGGAGACGCCGGCGGGCAAGCTGGAGCGCGGGGAGGACCCCGCCGAGTGCGCCCGGCGCGAGCTCTCGGAGGAGACGGGGCTGACGGCGGACGAGCTCGTAGACCTGGGGAAATGCTGTACCTCGCCGGGGTTTTCGACGGAGGTGCTGCACATTTACCTCGCCCTGGGGCTGCACCAGGGGCAGGCGCACCTGGACCCGGGGGAATTTCTGAACGTGGAAAAACACCCGCTCGCGGAGCTGTCGCAGATGGTGATGAGCGGGGAGATAGACGACGCCAAGACCATGATCGCCGTGCTGAAGGCGGAAAAATATCTGGAGGGCAGGAAATGAACAACAAGGTGCTCATCGTCGATGACGAGCGGGCGATAGTGGACATCCTCAAGTACAACCTGGAGAAGAACGGCATGACGGCCGTCTGCGCCTACGACGGCGGGGAGGGGCTGCGCCTGGCGCGCGAGAGCGACCCGGACGTGATACTGCTGGACGTGATGCTGCCGGTGATGGACGGCTTCGAGGTCTGCCGCACGCTGCGCGCGGAGGGCAACAACGTCCCGATAATCATGATAACCGCGCGCGAGGAGGAGACAGACAAGGTTTTCGGCCTTGAGTTGGGCGCGGACGACTATATCACGAAGCCGTTTTCCATGCGCGAGGTGGTGGCGCGCGTCCGCACCAACATGCGCCGGGCCGTGGCGATGGCCCCGCAGAGCGCGCCGGAGCCCTCCGGCGACCAGCTGCGGGCCAAGGACCTGGTGATAGACAAGGCGCGGCACGCCGTTTTCAAGGACGGGAAGGAGATCGAGCTCACACAGCGCGAGTATGAGCTGATACTCTACCTGGCGGAGAACCCGGGCAAGGTCATCTCCCGCGAGGAGCTGATGAGCCGCGTCTGGCAGTACGACTACTACGGCGACCTGCGGGCCGTGGACGTGGCCATCAGGCGGCTGCGTGAGAAGCTGGAGCCCAACCCCTCGGAGCCCGAGTACGTGATGACCAAGCGCGGCGCGGGCTACTACTTCGCCGACTGACGCATGAAGCAGAAGGAGGGGAAAAAGCGCGCGCGCTCGGGGCTCGTGAGCCTTTACACCAAGCTCGTGCTCATCATATTCGTGCTCATCATCGCGCTGATGGCCGTCACCGGCGTTTTTCTCACGCGCGGCGTCAGCAGCTTTTACACGAACGACTTCTACGACCAGATGCAGCAGGTGTTCTCCAGCACGGGGCTGGCGGAGGACCTGCGCGACAGCGCGGCCGCCGGCGACTATGAGCATATGGCGGCCATCATCCGCACCTACGCCGGGCAGCTGGGCATCGACTCGGGGACGAGGAACTTCCACATCCTGGCCGGGGACACGGGGGCCTGGCTGGCCGGCAGCACCCAGCCGGAGAACGGCGTGGAGATCACGCCCAACATCGTCACCGCCATCGGGGGCGGCAACGGGTATGACTATGACCCCGGCGCGGACTATATGGACGTGGCGCTGCCCATAGAGAGCGGCAGCAACGGCTATATCATCTACGTCGTGGACAACAAGGCCACCATGGAGAGCCTCAACGCGCAGCTCATCAGCATCATCGTGGACGCGCTCGTGGTGGGCCTGGTCATCTCCGTGCTGCTGTGCCTGATCCTGGCGCGGGCCATCACCTCGCCCATCCAGGACCTCACCCGGGCGGCGGAGAAGGTGGCCGGCGGCGACTTCACGGACAAGGTAGAGAACGACTCCAAAGACGAGATCGGCGTGCTCACCCGCACGTTCAACGACATGGCCGGGCAGCTGGAGGACACGCTGGACGACCTGACGAAGTCCGAGCAGATGCGGCGCGAATTCGTGGCCAACGTCTCGCACGAGCTGCGCACGCCCATCACCAGTGTCCGCAGCTATGCCGAGACGCTGGAGGACGAGCCGGACATGCCCGAGGACACGCGCCAGCGCTTCCTGGAGGTCATACTCAACGAGAGCGACCGCATGACGAAGATCGTGCAGGACCTGCTGACGCTCTCGCGCTTCGACGCGGGCAGCATCGAGTTTTCCTTTGACGAATTCAGCTTTGAGAAGTCCGTGCGCGACGTCTATAACGCCATGGCCATGGAGGCGCAGGCACACGGGCACAACTTTGTGCTCGAACTGGAGCCGAACATGCCGCGCATCCGCGGCGACCGCCAGCGCGTGGAGCAGGTGCTCATCAACATGGTCTCCAACGCCGTCAAATACACCAAGGACGGCGGGCAGATCAGCGTCAGCGCCGGCGCGAAGAAGGGCGAGGTCTGGTGCACCGTGCGCGACAACGGCATCGGCATCCCCTCCGAGGACACGGGCAAGGTGTTCGACAGATTCTACCGCGTGGACAAGGCGCGCAGCCGCGAGAGCGGCGGCACGGGCCTGGGGCTCTCGATAGCGCAGGAGATCGTCGTCCGCCACGGCGGGCGCATCGAGCTGCAGAGCAGGCTGGGGCACGGCACAACGATAACCGTCTATTTGCCCGTGGAGGGGCCGAAGGATGAAAAACAGCGCTGAAAAGCCGCGCCGCCGGCTGAAAAAGGGCACGATAAGCGCCCTGCAGGATCTGGCTATCGTCCTGCTGCTGGTGCTGGGCGTGGCGCTGAGCGCCGCCGGCGGGCTGCTGCCGGCGGACGTCGTCGCTGGCTGGCTGGCCGGGAAGGCGCAGAGCGGGGAGGAGGCGGACGAGGGCTATGCCCCCGCCGCCGCGCCATACTGCATCGTCCTCACGCCGGAGGACGGCGCGCACTGCGCCGTGATGTACAGCGGCGAGGAACTGGCGGAGACCTACGGGCGCTTTTCCGCCATGCTGGGCGAGGCGCTGGGCTCCTCCTTCGGCGCCGAGGCCGTCACCGAGGACGACTGGCGCGCCGCGCTCGGCGGGCAGGGCGTATATTTCGACTTTTACAATGATTTCCTGCTATCGACTTACGCCATCTGGCTGGGTACGACGATGACGGGCGACTCCTCCGGGCACACGGCCCGGCGCATCTGCCTGGCCATCGAGGACGGGGCTGTGGCGCTCTATTACGTGCGCCCGCGGGCCAACGACGGGCGCTATTATTTCCGCTGCGAGACGGCCCTGCCGGCGGACGCGCTGGCAGGGCAGCTGAGCTCCGCCGTGCCGAACGGGGCGGAGTTCCGCTTCGAGCGCGCGGGCTATGAGCACATCGACCCCTATTTTGTGATGACGGCGGACACGCCGCAGGTCTATTCCGCCACGGCGCACAGCTCCTTTGCCGACCTGGGCGAGGCGGCGGCCATGGATGCCTTCGGCATGAACAGCTACCTGGCGCAGAGCTACCCGGAATCCGACGGCACGCTGGTCTGGGTGGACGGGGAGAGCACGATGCGCGTGGGCACGGACGGGACGGTGTATTATTCCTCCCCCCAGCCTGAGCCGGGCGAGGTGGAGAGGCTGGGGCCGGCGGCGGCCATAGAACTGGGCCGGGCGCTGGTGGAAGCCACGCTGGGGCGCGTCAGCGGCGACGCGCAGGTGCAGCTCTCCTATATCGTGTTCGACGAGAGCGCGGAGGCCTATGAGCTGTGGTTCAGCTATACGCTGAACGGCCTGCCGGTGGAACTGCTGGGCGGGCAGAACGCGGCGGTGATAAGGCTCGTGGGGAGGACGGTATACGACGTGGAGCTGCGCTTCAGGGCGTATACGCTCGAAAACGCCACCGAGAACGTCCTGCCCGTGGACATGGCCGCCTCCATCGCCGACGCCGCCGGCGGCGGGGAGCCGCGGCTCTCGTACATCGACGGCGCGGAGGGCGTGACGGTCAACTGGCCGGTCAAGTGATATGGATAAGTTCAAGGCTAAAAACTTCATAATCATCGTGCTGCTGCTGATGGACGCCATACTGCTCGCGCTCATCGGCGCGGACATGGCGCGCTCGGCGTCATCACAGCGCGCGGCGCTGGAGGGGGCGGTGGACGTCCTCGAAGAGAACGGCATCAGCGTGGCCGGGGAGATGGAGCTGCCCGAGGGGCCGGTGTACGTCTACTCCACGGCGCGCGACGAGCGGCTTGAGCGGCAGCATGTGGACGCCCTGCTGGGCGAGAGCGAGTACACGGACCTCGGCGGCAGCATCATCACGTACTACGCGCTGGACGGGAGCGGCGAGGCCACTTTCCGCGGCGTCGGCGGCATACAGGTGCGCCTTGGGGGGCGCAGCGCCGGCGACGTGGCCGACGCCGAGGCCGAGGCGCGGCAGATGGCCGCCGACCTGGGCATCGAGGTGCTCTCCGGCAGCGGCACGGCGCAGGTGAACATGAGCGGGGACGGCGGCAGCGTGGTGCTCTTCTGCGCGCACGAGGGCGTGCTCATCGCCAACTGCCGGCTGGTATTCACGTTCGGCGGGGACTCCGTCGTCATCGAGGGCACGAGGCCGCTGGACACCGTTTCCCCCTCCGGGGAGGCGGAGCTGCTAGACGCGCCCACTTCGCTGATGCGCTTCCTGGAGCTCCTGCGGGAGCGGGGCCAGGTGTGCTCGGAGATACGCTCCTTTACGCTGGCATATTTCTTCACCGCCACGGCCGCCGGCGACGGCACGCTGGAGCCCGTGTGGCGCATCGTCACGGACACGGGGGATTTTTACCTGAACGCCATCACCGGCGCGAGCGTGGACAACGTCGGCTGAGCGCGCGCATTGAACGTTTTGTGCAGAAAGACGAAGCGCAGAGCGGCAAATTGGGCAGAAGGGCATAAGATGCGCTCAAAAGGCGCGCAAGTCTTGAACATTTGGCAGATATGTGTTAAAATACTTTGTTAGTATAGGTTCATTGTGGACACAATACAGTCAACAGGTTCACAAGGGTCCCGGCCCATGCTTTGGAAGGTGTGAGACTTTGGAAAAATATGTTATCAGGGGCGGACGCCAGCTCCACGGCGAGATCGAAGTGAGCGGGGCGAAGAACGCCGCTGTGGCTATCATACCCGCCGCCCTGATGGTGGACGGCGTGTGCCGGCTGGAAAACATCCCGCAGATCAGCGACGCGGACATGCTGCTGACGATACTTGAGCATCTGGGCGCCAGGGTGCGCACGGTGAACAAGAGCACGGTGGAGATCGACTGCACGGACGTGCGCTACACGGACGCGCCCTATGACCTGATGCGCAAGATACGCGCGTCGTATTACCTCATCGGCGCCATGCTCGGGCGCTTCGGCGCGGCCAAGACCACCATGCCCGGCGGCTGCAACCTGGGCGCGCGGCCCATCGACCAGCACATCAAGGGCATGGAGGCCCTGGGGGCGGAGGTCGAGGTCGCCGGCGGATTCGTCTATGCCAGCACGCCGGACGGTCTGCTGCACGGCTCGCGCATCTATCTGGACAAGGTGTCCGTGGGCGCGACGATGAATATCATCCTCGCGGCCTCCCTGGCCCGCGGGCGGACGGTGATAGAGAACTGCGCCAAGGAGCCGCACATCGTCGACCTGGCGAACTTCCTCAACTCCATGGGCGCGGATGTGCGCGGCGCGGGCACCGACTCCATCAAGGTCAACGGCGTGGAGCGCCTGCACGGCGGCAGCTACACCATCATCCCCGACCAGATCGAGGCGGGCACCTACATGGTGGCCTGCGCGGCGGCCGGCGGCGAGGTGAAGATCAAAAACGTCATCCCCCGCCATCTGGAGAGCATCAGCGCCAAGCTGCGCGAGATGGGCGTCGTCATCATCGAGGGCGAGGATTCCGTGGTCGTCAAGAGCAGCGGCAAGCTGCGCCGCGTGAACGTCAAGACCATGCCCTACCCGGGCTTCCCGACGGACATGCAGCCGCAGGTGGCCACGGCGCTCTGCCTGGCCAGCGGCACCAGCGTCATCACCGAGGGCATCTATGACAACCGCTTCAAGTACACGAACGAGCTGCGCAAGATGGGCGCGCAGGTACAGGTGGACGGCCGCACGGCCGTCATCGAGGGCGTGGAGCGCCTGACGGGCGCGCCGGTGGCCGCCTGCGACCTGCGCGCGGGCGCGGCGATGGTCATCGCCGGCCTCTGCGCCGAGGGCACGACCTATGTGGAGGATATCCACTACATCGAGCGCGGGTATGAGAACTTCGTGGGCAAGCTGCGCAGCCTGGGCGCGGACATCGCCCTCGTCTCCGAGCCGGACGAGCCCGGCAGCGTCAAGAGCGCGAGCGCCGGCTGATGCGCGTAAGCATATTCGCCAGCGGCTCGTCGGGGAACTGCGCGCTTTTTTCCGCCGGCGGGACCAATATACTGATAGACGCGGGCATCTCCGCGCGGCGCGTCTGCGCCTTCCTCGCCGGGGAGGGGCTGACGCCGCAGGAGCTGGACGGCGTGCTCGTTACGCACGAGCACAGCGACCACGTTTCCGGGCTGCCGATGCTGCTCAAGCGCTTCCCGCTGCGCGTGCTGGCGCCGGGGCGCGCCGCGGGGCAGCTGCGCGCGCTCGTCCCCGGGTACGGGGAATACATAGAAGAGATCGCGCCGGGCAGGGGCTTTGCCCTTGGCGGCGCGTATGTCTCACCATTTGCCACGCTGCACGACGCCGCGGGCAGCGTGGGCTACAGGCTGGACGGCGAGGGCTGCTCCTTCGGCGTCTGCACAGACCTCGGCTGCGTGACGGACGAGGTGCTCGACACGCTCTGCGGCGTGGAGGGCGCGCTCATCGAGGCCAACCACGACGTGGGCATGCTCCGCCGCGGGCCGTATCCATATCATCTCAAGCGGCGCATCCTCTCCGACCACGGGCACCTCTGCAACGAGGACTGCGCCCAGCTGGCCGTCACGCTGGCGGCCGCCGGGGCGGGGACGCTGATACTCGGCCACCTGAGCCGGCATAACAACACGCCGCAGGCGGCCTATGAGGCCGTCAGCGCCGCGCTCGCGGAGAGCGGGCAGGGGCGCTGCGAGCTGCTGGTGGCCCCGCCGCTGGGGCCGCTGGTGCTGGAGGAAAAGCGATGCTCGGCGTGACCTTCATCTGTGTGGGCAGGATGCGCGAGGCGCATTTCATCGCGGCCTTCACGGAATATGAAAAGCGGCTGGGCGCGCTCTGCCGCTTCGAGCTGAAGGAGATACCGGAGACGAAGCTGCCCGAGCGGCCGGCGGAGGCGGAGATCGCCGCCGCGCTGAAAAAAGAGGGCGAGGCCATTGAAAAGGCGCTGCCCAAGGGTGCGCTCACCGTGGCCATGTGCATAGAGGGCCGGCAGACGCCCAGCGAGGGGCTGGCGCGGATGCTCGCCGCCGCCGCGGAGGGCGGCAGGCCGCGCGTCTGCTTCATCGTCGGCGGCTCCTACGGCCTGGACGAGGGCGTGAAGCGCCGCGCGGACGTGAGGCTCTCGATGTCGGAGATGACGTTCCCGCACCACCTGGCGAGGGTGATGCTCGCCGAGCAGGTGTACCGGGCGCTCATGATAAACAACGGCTCGCGCTATCACAAATGAGCCGGGGAGGTCTTTGAATGGAACATGTGCCGGAATGGAGCCGGGATCTGCCCGGGAAGCTCGCCGACAGCTGGCCGAAGGACGAAAAGGGCGGATATGTCGCCCCGGCCAAGCTCACGAGCTGCACGCAGCTCGACATGGGCGACGCCATCGTCGAGGGCCTGCTCGATTCGGCGGGGATACCGCACTTCAAGCGCTATCCGCACTATGGGGGCTTCGGCAACCTCATGCTCGGCATGAGCGCCGAGGGCGTGGACATCTATGTCCCTGAGACGCTGCTGGAGGACGCGCGTAACATACTTGAAGGAGATGCAGTGAACGATGAGGAGCTATAAGGAAGAATATCAGTACTGGCTGGACAGCCCCGCGCTGGGCGAGGAGGAGTGGAAGGAGCTCTCCGCCATCGCCGGTGACGAGAAGGAGATCGAGAGCCGCTTCTATGCCCCGCTGGAGTTCGGCACCGCCGGGCTGCGCGGCGTGATGGCCGTGGGCCTCAACCGCATGAACGTGCACGTCATCCGCTGGGCCACCCAGGCCTTCGCCGAAGTGGTGAAGGCGGAGGGCGAGGCGGCCTGCGAGAAGGGCGTCGTCGTCTGCTACGACTGCCGGCTGAACAGCGAGAGCTTCGCGCGCGAGGCGGCCTGCGTGATGGCGGCCAACGGTATCAAGGTGCGCATCTTCGACGCGCTGCGGCCGACGCCGGAGCTCAGCTTCGCCGTCATCCACTACGGCGCCACGGCCGGCATCAACATCACCGCCAGCCACAACCCGCGCGAGTACAACGGCTATAAGGTCTACTGGTCCGACGGCGCGCAGCTGCCGCCGCAGCACGCCGCGGCCGTCGCCGAGCAGATGGGCCGCATCGACATCTTCCACGGCGTGCGGCGCATGGGCTTCGATTCCGCCGTAGAGAGCGGCATGATAAGCGTCATCGGCGCGGAGACGGACGAGGCCTTCCTTGAGAACGTGCTCAGCATGTCCATAAACCCGGACGTGGTGAAGCAGGTGGCGGACGAGTTCAAGGTCGTCTATACGCCCTTCCACGGCGCCGGATACAAGCTCGTGCCGGAGGCGCTGCGGCGCCTGGGCGTGAAGCAGCTCTTCCCCGAGCCCAAGCAGATGGTGATAGATGGCAATTTCCCCACTGTTGAGAGCCCGAACCCGGAGAACCCGGAGGGCTTCTACCTGGCGGTGGACCTCGCCAAGCAAGTGGGCAGCGACCTCATCATCGGCACGGACCCGGACAGCGACCGCGTGGGCACCATGGTGCGCGGCGCGGACGGGGAGTATCACACCATCACCGGCAACCAGATGGGCGTGCTGCTGCTCGACTATATCATCAGCGCCCGCCGCGCAAAGGGTACGCTGCCGGCCAACGCGGCCTTTATCAAGACCATCGTCACCACCAACATGGGGCGCGAGATCGCCGAGCGCAACGGCATCCACGTGGACGAGACCTTCACCGGCTTCAAGTTCATGGCCGAGAAGCTCGCCGAGTACAAGCGCGACGGCTCCTATGAGTACATCCTCGCCTATGAGGAGAGCTACGGCTACATGATGGGCGATTACGTCCGCGACAAGGACGCCGTTACGGCTTCCATGATGATCGCGGAGATGGCGGCCTATTACTTCTCACGCGGCATGACGCTGGCCGACGCGCTGGAGAAGCTCTATGAGAAGTACGGCTGGTTCGAGGAGAAAACGCTCAACCTGGTGATGCCGGGGCTCGACGGGCTGGAGAAGATGAAGGCCCTGATGGCCTCCCTGCGCGCCAAGCCGCCCAAGGAGATAGGCGGCACGGCCATATTGGGCATGCGCGATTACCAGAGCGGCAAGATCATGCTGGCGGACATCGGCGTCGTGGGCAAGACGCACATCTCCGGCTCCAACGTGCTCTATTTCGAGCTGGCGGACGGCACGGCCTTCATCGTGCGGCCCAGCGGCACGGAGCCCAAGATCAAGGTCTATATCCTCGCGCAGGGCGAGAGCCGCGAGCAGTGCGACGAGCGCGTGGCGCGCTATGCGGCCTATGCCGAGGGGCTGAGGAAGTAAAGGCGCGCAGAACATGCAACGAAGCCGGGCGGAGTTATCCGCCCGGCTAAAATACGGGAAATCGGGATGAGTAAGTTATGAAAGAATACCTGCAGCTCTTCTGGGCCTTCATCAAGGTCGGCGGGCTCACCTTCGGCGGCGGATACGCCATGCTGCCCATCTTGCAGCGCGACATCGTTGAAAAATACGGCTGGGCCACCGAGGCGGAGGTCATGGACTATTACGCCATGGCGCAGTGCCTGCCGGGCATTATCATGATAAACACCTCGGCCTTCATCGGCCAGCACCGGAAAGGGACGCTGGGCGGCTTCGTGGCCGGCTTTGCTTCGGCCTTCCCCAGCCTGGTCATCATCACCATCATCGCCGCCTTCCTCACGCGCTTTGCCGAGTACCCGGTGGTGCAGAACGCTTTTGCCGGCATCCGGGCGTGCGTGGTGGTGCTAATCGTCAACGCGCTGGTGAAGCTCTGGAAGAGCGCCATCGTGGACTGGAAGGCGCTGGCCATCGTATTTGCGCCGGTGTTCGCGCTGAGCGCCTTTACGGACGCCTCGCCCATACTGCTGGTGGTGGCGGCGGCCGTGGCCGGCATCGTCATCAGCTCCATCACCGCCGCGGCGGCGAAGAAGAAGGGGGGCGAGGGCAAATGACGGCCTACCTGATGCTGCTGCTCCAGCTCTTCTGGGAGTTTTTGAAGATCGGCGTCTTTGCCGTCGGCGGCGGGATGGCCACGCTGCCATTCCTCTACGACCTCGGCGAAAAGACCGGCTGGTACACCTCCGCGCAGGTGCTCGACATGCTGGCCGTCAGCGAATCGACGCCCGGGCCCATCGGCATCAACATGGCCACCTATGTTGGCTACACCTGCGGCGGCGTGCCGGGGGCCATCCTGGCCACGCTGGGCACCATCCTGCCGGGCATCATCCTCGTGATACTGCTGGCGAAGGCGCTGCAGCGCTTCCACGACAACAAGTATGTGCTGGGCGCGTTCTACGGGCTGCGGCCGGCCTCCACCGCCCTTATCGCCGCGGCCGGCATCGGGGTGCTGGGCGAATCGCTCTTTTCCCCCTCGCTCTACGAGCAGACGGGAAACGTCGCGGATTTCTTCTGCGTGGGGCCCATCATCCTCGCCGCCGTGCTGCTGTTTTTGACGAACTTCAAGCCCACCAAGAAGCTGCATCCGGTGATCTACATCGCGGCCAGCGCCGCGGTAGGCATCGTGTTCAAGCTGGGCGGTGTGTGACAAATGCAAAGATCCCGTCCCTCGCAGAGGGACGGGATCTTTTCTGTTTATCCGGCGAAATCGGAGAGCGAGAGCCAGATGCCGGGCTGGTAGGCGTCCATCTGGCCTTCGGGGCAGGTGAAGTTGGCGAGCACGACCAGCGTGTCCGTGACGATGCTGGCAACGTAGTGGTCCTCGCCGTCAACAGTGAACCGGGTGACGTAGTTGCCGAAATCGTCGTACTCGAACACGGCGTCTGCGGGGATGGAGGAGGTGACGCCGGAGCGGGTGGAGAACTCCACCTCGTCGGCGGGCCAGGCCACGCCGGCGGCCTCGTAAGACTCGGCGGTGAAGGCCCCGAAGTGGATGTTCGTGTCGCCGAGGTTTATCCCGGCCTGCACGTTGGGTAGGGGCTCGGCCTGCTCCTCGCCGTACACCTCGCCGCCCTCGGGCATGTAGATCGTGCCGACGCCGGCGACCTCATAGGCCGTGAGCTCCTCCGAAGGGTCGCCGTAGAGCTCCGCCATGGAGATCCACTCGGCGGGGGAGTAGCTGCCGAGCCCACCCTCGGGGCAGTAGAAAACGATGGTGTTCACGCGGGCGGCGTTGCGCTCGGCGACATAGTAGACGTCGCTGCCATCCCTGGTGTACTGGGTGTAATAGTTGCCGCAGCCGTCATAGGCGAACTCGGCGCCCTCGCCCACGTAATCGACGACCGCGGGGCGGGTGGCGTAGTCCTCGGCGTCAACGGGGAACTCCACGCCGGCAAGCTCGAAGGCGTCGCGGCCGGTGGAGCCGTAGACCAGGCAGACGCCGTTGCCGAGGTCGATGGAGCCGTTTATCACGGGCAGGGGCTCCTCCTCGACGTTGCGCTCGACCGTGGCCCCGGCGGGGAAATAGAAGGTGCCCACGCCCTCGACCTCATAGGCCGCCAGTTCGGCCGCGGCCGCGGGCGCTTCCTCAAAAGGGGCGAGCTCGATGAACTCGAAGGTGGATATCCAGCCGGCGGCGTCGTAGTTGGCCAGCTCGCCCTCCGGGCAGATGAAGGTGATGGCGTAAGCGGTCTCTTCGCCGAGCCTGATGACGTAATAATTGTCCTGGCCGTCGCGCACGAACTGGACAAAGTAGTTGCCGTGGTCGTCATAGGCGAATTCGCTGCCCTCGGGGACGAAGGACTGGGGGCCGCTGCGCTGGGAGAACTCCTCGACGCTCGCGGGGAAGTCCACGCCGGAGATCTCGTAGGCCTCCGGGCCGGTGGAGCCGATATGGACGGTGAAGCCCTCAAAGGCGATGATGGCCTGCATCTGCGGCAGGGGCTCGGTGACCGGGGTGACCGTGACCTCGCCGCCGGCGGGCAGATAGGCGGTGCCGATGCCGTCGAGCTCGTAGGCGACGAGGTCGCCGGCCGGCTCTTCCGAGGCGGCGGCGGGCTCCCCGCTCTCCGCGGCGGGCGCTTCGCCGCAGGCGGCGAGGGCGAAGACCAGGCAGAGCGCAAGGAGGGACGCTAAGAGACGTTTTTTCATTTTTGTTTGCTCCTTTCAGCGGTTTTTTAGGCGCTGAAGGGAGTATAGCACGGCGCGGCCGCCGGGCAGTCCAAGTGATTTCCGTCTCGGCTCAGGGCCGGGCGGCGCCCTCCGCGCGCGCCAGGCGGGCGGCGGAGAGCATCAGCCCCATGAGGATGAAAAAGCCGAAGAGCACGCGCGGGTAAAACCAGATATACTCGAACACGCCGTCCAGCGCGATGCCGCCAAAGGCCGCGCCGCAGGCGATGAGCGCCAGGCGCACCTCGTTCGAGCGGGCCTTGAAGAGGTCGAAGGCGGCGTTTTTTATCTCCCGCAGCCAGAACCACATGAAGGAGAGGAAGCCCAGCGCGCCCGTCTCCAGTATCAGCTCCAGGTAGAGCATCTGCGAGTGGTAGACGCCCTTGGTGGCGCCGGTGAGGGCGTAGGCGGGGTAGAGCTCGGCAAAGGTGTTGGGGCCCATGCCGATGCCCGTGAGGCCGTAGTCGCCGATCATGCGCAGTATGCCGCGCCAGGTGGTGAGGCGGTGGTTGGCGGAGCTGTCGTGCGAGTTGAAGATGGTGGAGAAGCGGGTGATGATGCTGTCCGGCAGGAAGGGTATCAGCAGTATGCAGGCCACGACGCCCACCGGGATCAGGCGCTTGTCCGCGTAGTAGACGAAGATCACCACCGAGACCATGATCGCCAGCCAGCAGCCGCGGGAGTAGGTCATCACCAGCGCCATCAGCGGCAGGGCGATGCCGCAGCTGAGCAGCAGGCGGCGGAAGGCGCGCTTTTCCGTCATCGCATAGGCCGTGGAGAGCGGCGTGAAGAGCACCAGGAACTCGGCGTAGTTGTTGGGGTTGTCGAGCGTGGAATATACGCGCCCGGGGACGCCGGCGTTGAGGTCGAGGTCCGTGAAGGAGGCGCTGACCTCCACGCCCATGAAGCGCTGATAGAAGGCGTACACGGCCGTGAGGATGACGGCGGCGTAGATGAAACCCATCACGCACCGGAGCTGTTCCCTGGTGTTCAGGCCCGTATAGGCGGCGAACATGAAGAGGAAGGCCGCGGCGAAGAACATCAGCACGCGGAAGCTGTCGGAGCGGTCCGAGGTGAAGCCGAGGCTGCCCAGGCAGGCCAGCACGAAGAGCAGGAAGGGCAGGCCGAATTCGCGCGGGAACACCTCGCGCCTTGCCCCGGCGGCGGACATCAGGAACGCCACGCCGAAAAGGCCGGCCGCGCCGAGCACGGCGTAGGAGTTCGACCACAGCTCGTGCGGGGCGATGAACATCAGCAGCGTGAAGCCGCCGAAGAGCACCTCGAAGCGCAGAAACCAGGAGCCCGAGGCGGCGCGCACGAAGAAGCTGCCCGGCGCGGCGGGGCGCAGCGCGCCGATAACGGCGGCGCATATGCGCAGCAGCAGGCGCCAGACGGCGTCGATGGCGCGGCTGACGAGGCTGTTTGCGTACCAGGCCTCTATCTTCGGGGAGCGGCGGAAGAAGTTGACCACCGCGCTGTGCGGCCAGGCGCGGGAGAAGGGGCGGTAGACGCCGCGCAGCAGGCTGAAGATGGCCGAACAGAGCCACCAGCCGTACAGCCGGCCGAGGATACTGCCGCTAAGCAAGGCGCGTCACCTCCGTCCCACGGGAGTTGGCGGAGGTCATTCCATCACCTCGATGCCGGAGACGCGCAGGAAGAGCTTGCAGTCGTCGAAATAGACGCTCATGGACTGGCCCACGGCGTAGAGCGTGCCGCCGATGGTCACGCCGTGCGAGCCGACGACGCCCCGGCCCTCCACGGTGAGCGTGGCGGAGCAGTAGCCGTCGCGCGCGAGCTGCACGACCTCGCCGTTGGCGTCCGTCACATAGCTCTTGGAGTCGCCAACGCGCCAATCGGTGAGCGTGCCGAGGATGATGTTGTTCTCGGAGTCCCAGGCCTCCGCGCCCTCTGTGAGCTGCTCGACGGCGTAGTCGGCGGATTCCTCGCAGTAGAGCGTGAGCCGCACGGGCTCGGTGTTGGCCACATTGCTGTCAGGACCCAGGAAGCGGTAGCCGAGGAAGGCCGCCGCGGCCAGTACGATGAGGATGATGAGCAGGTCCACTATATTGACCTTGCCAAAGAGCCTGCCTTTTTCGTCGATCATTTCTGATTACCTCCGGTGATGTTGTTTAAAGCTTATTGATACGCGCGGAAAACGTCCCACGCGAGCTTGTTGAGGTCGAATTCTTCGTCTATCTTGCGAGCGGCGGCGGCGGAGAGGGAGGCGCGCAGCGCATCGTCCTCCATCAGCTCCAGGATGGCGCGGGCGAAGCCCTCCGTGTCGCCATAGTCGAGCACGCGGCCGCAGACGGTGTTCGTCTCCGCCAGGTCGCGGTTGCCGCCCACGTCCGTCACCACCAGGGGGAGGCCGGCGTTCATCGCTTCGAGGATGGCGAAGCTCATGGCCTCGTTGCAGCTGCTGGTGTTGAGGTAGAGGTCGGATGCGCGCAGTATGTCCGCCGTGTCGCGGCGGAAGCCGGCCTGTACGACCTTGCCGCCGATGCCGAGGGCGGCCTTTTTGGCGGCGAAGTCCTCGTAGCCCTCGCCGTCGCCGCAGACGACGCAGCGCCAGGGGCGGTCCGTCAGCCGGTCGAGCCGCGCGAGGGCGTCCAGCAGGAAGCCGAGGCCCTTTTCCGGCGCGTAGCGCGCGAGGATGGCCATCATGAAGTCCCCCTCGCCGACGCCGAGGCCCATGCGGGCCGCGGTGTCCCGCCGGCGGTCCCTGGCGGGCTCCACGCCGTTATAGACGACCTCGATGCGCTCGGGGCAGACGCCGTTTTCGATCATGATGTCGCGCCCCTCGCGGCAGACGGCGATGATCTTGTGGTCGCGGGGAGTGAAGATGCGGTTGAGCACGCGCCAGCGCGCGCCAGAGCGCTGGGTGAGGTGGTTGGTATATACCACGCGCGGCGCGGCATAGTGCCGCAGGGAGAGCAGGGCGATGATGTTCTCGCGCGGGTACTGGGCGTGTATCACCTCGATGCCGTGATCTTCGCAGTAGCGCGCCAGGCGTTTCGGGGCCGTGAGCGCGCCGCGGCGGCCCAGGTCGAGCCGCAGTGAGGGTACGCCCCGCGCGGCCATCTTTTCGCTCAGCTCGCCCGGCACGCAGTAGGCGAAGTGGCACTCGTGCCCGGCATCGGAGAAGATGCGCACGAGGTTCTCCACGTATTTTTCCGTCCCCGCCTTGCCGGCGTAATTTATGAGGTACAGTATTTTCATCTTGCGCCTCCAGCAGTTTTTTCAGCTCCTGCCAAGTATATAATAACTGCCTGCGTCCGTCAACCCGGCCAGGACGCGCCCAGGAATGGCGCAGGGCGGGAAACGCGGGCGGGAGAGCGATATTTTGATTGAAAAAGGGCGGGAAATGTGCTACACTGCCGTTTTGAGGTGTTGAGCTTGACCGAGAGGCTTTATTATATGGACGGGCACTGCGCGCGCTTTGTTTCCCGCGTCGCCTCCTGCGAGGCGTGTGAGGGGGGATACGACGTGCGGCTCGAGCGCACGGCCTTTTTCCCCGGCGGGGGAGGCCAGGAAGCGGACAGCGGCACGCTGGGCGGGATGCGCATAGCGCGCCTTGCGGAGACGGAGGACGGGGACATCGCCCACATCCTGCCCGCGCCGCTGGAGCCGGGAGCCGAAACTGAGGGCGCGCTCGACTGGGACGTGCGCTTCGCACGGATGCAGTCGCACTCCGGCGAGCATATCGTGTCCGGCACCGTGCACCGGCTGTTCGGCTATGACAACGTGGGCTTCCACATGGGGCGCGACTTCATGACGCTGGACTTTTCCGGCGAGCTCTCGCCGCAGGACATCGAGGCGGTCGAGCTCGAAGCCAACCGCGCCGTGTGGCGCAATGTGCCGGTGCGCACCCTGCTGCCGGGAAGAGAGGAACTGAAAGCTCTCGATTTCCGCAGCAAGAAGGAACTCGCCGGGCAGGTGAGGCTCGTGGAGATCGAGGGCGTGGACCTCTGCGCCTGCTGTGCGCCGCACGTCGCCCGCACCGGGGAGATAGGCGTGATAAAGGTCATAGACTCCATGCGCCACCGCGGGGGGACGAGGCTGACGGTGCTCGCCGGAGAGGCGGCTTACCGCGACTATGCCGCCGTGCATGTGCAGAACTCGGCCGTCTCCGCCGCGCTCTCGGCCAAAAGGCTGGAAACCGCCCTGGCCGTCAGGAAGGCGCTCACGGAGCGCGAGGAGCTGCGCTCTGCCCTGACGGCGCTGAAAAAGGAGCTGCTGGGCCTGAAGGCTGCCTCGCTCGTTCCCACCGAGGGTAACATGTGCCTGTTCGAGCCGGACATGGACCCCGTGACGCTGCGCGAGCTGGTAAACGCCGGCGTGGCCGTCACGGGCGGCGTCTGCGCCGCTTTTTCCGGGGCGGACGGCGATTACCGCTATATAATCGGCAGCCGGAACGTGGACCTGCGGGCCGCGGCGAGGGAAATAAACGCGGCGATATCCGGGCGCGGCGGCGGGACGGGCACCATGATACAGGGCTCCTGCCGGGCGTCAAGGGCAGAAATAGAACAATATTTTGCGTCCGCCGCCGCCAAATTCACAGATTATTGACAAATCATCGCAAGCACAATGCTAATATAATTACTATAATTTATGCCCCCCGGGGCAATTCGATATATATTTAGCAGAAAGGTGAAGCTAAATGCGGGAAAAGTTGGCAAGATTCATGATCGGGCGCAACGGGAGCGACCAGCTTACGAGATTTATATCAATCGTTGTGTGCCTGGCCCTGGTGCTCTCGCTGTTCATGGACACCGACGCGCAGCTGGCCATATGGTTCATCGCCATCATCGCGGCCATATATGTATACTTCCGCGTGTTTTCGCGCAACGTGGCCAGGCGCAGGCAGGAGAACGCGCGTTTCCTCAACGCCACCGCCTCCGTCCGCGGGTATTTCCGCGGGCTGCGCGAGCGCTGGACCCAGCGGCGGGACTACAGGTTCTTCCGCTGCCCCTCATGCCGCACGATGCTGCGCGTGCCGCGCGGCAAGGGCAAGATACGCATCGTCTGCCGCAAGTGCGGCACGTCATTCATAAGGAACACCTGAGATGTTTGGCTATGTTATCGCTGACAGGGAGATCATGACCGAGGAGCAGGTGGGGCGCTACCGGGCGTATTACTGCGGCCTCTGCCGCGCGCTCAAGCGCCGGCACGGCGCCGCCGCGCGGTTCACGCTCAACTACGACATGACCTTCCTTGTTTTGCTGCTCAGCTCCATGTGCGAGCCGGAGGAGGAAGAGAGCGGCTGCGGCCGCTGCGCCGCCCATCCGCTCAGCGAGCACCCCTGGATATGCAGCGCCTTTACGGACTACGCCGCGGACATGAACGTGGCCCTGGCCTATCTAAACTGCCTGGACGACTGGCGAGACGAGCGCCGGCTGCTCAGCCGGGCGGAGGCTGCGGCCCTCTCCGGGGCCTACGCGCGCGTAAAGGCCGACTATCCGCAGCGCTGCGGCTTTATCGAGGAGCGGCTGGCCGAGCTGGCGGATATCGAGAGCCGCGGCGAGACGGACCCGGACGCCGGCGCGCGCTGCTTCGGGCGGCTGATGGGCGAGGTGTTCGACTATGGGCTCGACGGCACCTGGTCGCCGCGCATACGGCGCTTCGGGGAGGAGCTGGGCGAGTTCATCTACATCATGGACGCGGCCGTGGACCTGCCGGAGGACGCCGCGCACTCCCGCTACAACCCGCTGGCGGGATACGCCGAGGGCAAGAGCGAGGAGGAGCTGCACGCGCTGCTCACCGTTTTGATAGGTGAGGCTTCGGAGCAGTTCGAGCTGCTGCCGCTCGTCAGGGACGTGGACATAATGCGAAATATACTCTATTCCGGCGTCTGGCTGCGCTACAATCTGGAGATGGAGAAACGACACAGGAAGGAAGGGGGAGCAGCCGTTGAATCGTGACCCATACGAGGTACTCGGCGTTTCGCGCGACGCGAGCGACGAGGAGATCAAAGCGGCATACCGCGCCCTGGCAAAAAAATACCACCCCGACCGCAACCCCGGCAACAAGGCTGCGGCGGAAAAGATGAACGAGATAAATGCCGCCTACGACGCCATCAAGAGCGGCGAAGCGGACCGCTACGGCCCCGGCGCTTACGGCGCGGGGGGCTACGGCGGCTATGGCTACGGATACGGGCAGCAGGAGCAGGACCCCTGGACCGCCTGGCAGCAGGCCTGGAGCGGGGGATATCAGCAGCAGTACGGGCAGGAGGAGCGCACGGAATACCGCGCGGCGGAGAACTACATCCGCGCCGGGCACTTCCAGGAGGCCTTCACCGCCCTCTCCTCCGTCCCCGCGGCGGAGCGGGACGCGCGCTGGTACTACCTGGCGGCCATCGCCAACTCCGGCCTTGGCAACCGCATAACCGCCATCGAATACGCCCAGCGCGCCGTCAGCATGGAGCCCGGCAACCAGGACTACCGCAGCCTGCTCGAGGAGCTGCAGCACGGCGGCACCGTCTATACCGACCGGCGCGCCGGCTTCAACATGGGCGGGCGGGGCATGAACAGCCTCTGCCTGGGGCTCTGCGCGGCGCAGCTGTGCATGAACTTCTGCCGGATGCCCGTCTGCTGGATATGACGCCATGGAACTGAGGGAATTTTTCGAGCGCCACCCCAAATGCGCGCTGGCTTTTTCCGGCGGGACGGATTCCGCCCTGCTGCTCTGTGAGGCGCGGCGCCTGGGGGCGGACGTGAAGGCCTATTTTGTCAAGGGGCCGTTCCAGCCGCAGTTCGAGCTGGAGGACGCGCGCCGGCTGGCAAAAGAACTGGGCGCGGAGATGGAGGTCATCGAGACGGACGTGCTCGCGCTGCCGGAGGTGGCGGAGAACGGGCCGAGGCGCTGCTATTACTGCAAGAGGGCGATCTTTTCGCTCATTTTTGAGCGCGCGCGGCGGGATGGCTACGACACCGTCATCGACGGCACCAACGCCTCCGACCAGGTGGACGACCGGCCGGGGATGCAGGCCATCGCCGAGCTGGGCGTGCTTTCGCCGCTGAGGATGTGCGGCGTCACCAAGGCGCAGGTGCGCGAACTGTCGGCGGAGGCCGGGCTGTTCACGGCGCGCAAGCCGTCCTACGCCTGCCTGGCGACGCGCGTGCCCACCGGCACGGCCATCACCCGCGAGGCGTTGGAAAAGGTGGAGCGCGGGGAGGAGGCGCTGCGGGAAATGGGCTTTTCCGACCTGCGCCTGAGGCTGGAGGGCACGGGCGCGAGGCTCGAGCTGCCGGCCGCGCAGCTGCCCGCCGTTGTGCAAAACAGGGAGAGGGTGCTGAAGGCGCTGCTGCCGTCCTTTTCTCGCGTAACAGTTGACCTTGCGGGACGGACAAAATGAATATGAAATAATATATACGGTGTAAAATATGCAGTATTTGCCGCGAAAGCGGTGAATACTGCATATTGTGCATATTGGGGAACGCTCAATAACTCATCTTTTTCTGCGCGTTTATCTTGACAATAACATGAGGTTAT
>CHCFR05602__coassemble_568_pt1 | contig 20089 bp, 16 predicted proteins | sample CHCFR05602__metabat2_high_PE_010 | metagenome-assembled genome bin CHCFR05602
GAGCGACGGTCTCCAAAACCGTAGGCCGAGGGTTCGAAACCTTCTTCCCCTGCCAGAAACCCCGCGATCTCTATGGAGATCGCGGGGTTTTTGTCGTTTATCGGCGCAATGTCGATACAGTTCATCATCAAAAGCAGAAACCGCCACTCGGCCAAGTGACGGTTTCTAATACTTAGAAATACGGTACTGACGAGCTGACCGCCGGAAAGGAGGTATAAGCCCTTTGCGATTTGATTATAGCACATCTGGCGGCCGGAAGTCAATCTTCCGGCGCTTTATTTTGCGGAGAGGGCCGCGCGGACGGACTCGCAGACGCGCGTGGCGAGCATGTCCAGGCAGGCTTTGCCCATTTCCGCCGTGGCGGGGGTGGGGTCGCCCATGACGCCGATCTCCGAGATGCCCTTCATGCCGTATTTGAACAGCTTCTGCGCCTGTTCGTTCTGGCTGCCGCCGTCCATGCACCCGGCCTGGGCGCGGTCCATGCGCACACAGTCGGGGCGGATGTGGAGCATGATGGCCGTCTCCAGGCAGCAGGCGTGCCCGCCGCAGGCCCCCGCTGGCAGGCCGAAGATGCGCTCGGTCTCCTTAAAGACCTCCAGGAAGTCGTCCAGCGAGAGGCCGCTGACGATGTTGTTGTCCGGGTATTTGGCGTCCAGCTCCTGCGCAAGGGCCGCCATGGTGGCGAAATTTCCGCCGTGGGAGGATACGAGGACGATGTTCTTGAAGCCGTGGTTTACATAACAATCAACATAGTCCTCCACCAGCCCACGGAACACCTCCGGCCGCAGCGTCAGGCTGCCGGGGAAGCACATGTGGTGGGCGGAGAGGCCGGGGCGGATGATGGGCGCCACCAGCGTGTTGCCGAGCTTTTCCGCCGCCGACTGATAGACGGCGCGGCCGATCTCATAGTCGGTGTTTTCGGCGAGGTGCGGGCCGTGCTGTTCGTTGGAAGCCGCGCAGACGATGACGGTGTCCACGCCGGCGCGCAGCGCCTCCTCGACATCGGACCAGGACATGTCCTCCAGCCATACAGTTTTCATAGTAGTCCCTCCTTGGGCTATCTCAGGATAAGACGATCATACGCCCGGAGGGCGGACATGTCAATACGGGCTATGGCAGGCGGCGGGCGTTGTAGAGCGCCTCAAAAGCCGGCGGCGGGGGCGGGGAAGGGGCGCGGAAGCCCTCGATGTGTATGGCGCGCAGCTGGCGGTAGTCATAGCTGCGCAGCGGGCGGTCAAGGGCGTCGTCGCTGTGCGCGGCCACCAGGCGGCCCTCCGGGCCGGCGCCGGTGACGAGCAGCGTGTGGTAAAACCCGCCGTCCCCGTGGCCCAGCTGCACCACGTCGCCGGGCAGCAGCTGCTCCTGGACTACGGCGCGGCCGAAGGGGCCGGGGCCTTCCGCGTTGCCGGTGAGGAAGTCATAGAGGTATCTCACGCCGCTCCAGGAGGGCGAGCGCGAGGCGGCGGAGCGGTAATACCAGCCGAATACGGGCTCGTAGTCCATCACGCAGCAGCCGGCCAGCAGGCACTGGGAGACAAAATTCGTGCAGTCGCCGCCGATGCCGGTGAAATCGTAGAAGAGCGGGTTGCGTGAGAGCGCCCAGCGCCGCGCATAGGCCACGGCGTGCGCGCGGTCGTATCCATAGGTGTTGTAGCCGCTCATAAAGATCACCCCGCTGCATGATATGCAGCGGGGTGAGGAAGGGTAAGCCATGAGTTTACATAACATGCTGGCGGCCGGCGATGAACACGGCTTTTATGTTCAGGTCCTGGTCGAGGACGGCGATGTCGGCGCGCTTGCCGGCGGCGAGGGAGCCGCAGTCGCAGAGCTTCGCCGCGCGGGCGGGGACGATGGTGGCGGCCTCGATGGCCGTCTCCAGCGGGACGCCGAAGGAGACGGCGCGGCGCACGGCCTCGCCGACGTTGATGCAGCTGCCGGCGATGGTGCCATCCAGCAGGCGGGCCACGCCGCCGGAGAGGCGGATGGGCAGGCCGCCCAGCTCGTATTCGCCGTCCGGCATCCCCGCGCAGCGCAGGGAGTCCGAGATCAGCGACAGGCGGCCGGAGAAGATGGCAAAGGCCATGCGCACGGCGGAGGGGTGGACGTGCAGGCCGTCGCAGATGATCTCCGTACTTGCGCCGGCGTCGAAGGCCGCGCCGATGACGCCCGGCTTGCGGTGGTGGATGGGCGGCATGGCGTTGAAGAGGTGCGTGGCGTGGCTGGCGCCCAGGGCGTAGGCGCGGGCGGCGGTGTCGTAATCGGCCTCCGTGTGGCCGACGGACACGGTGCAGAGACGGGACGCGCGGGGGATGAACGCCTCCGCGCCCTCCACCTCGGGGGCCACGGTGACCATACGCACCGCGCCGCCGGAAGCGGCGTCCAGCCGCTCGAGCATATCGGCGTCCGGCGCGTGGAGGTTGTCCGGGTTCTGCGCGCCGCGCTTGTTGTAGGAGAGGAAGGGCCCTTCAAGATGCACGCCCGCGCAGCGGGCCGCGCCGGTGTCCCCCGCGTCGCGCACGGCGTGCATGGCCCGCGTGAGCTCCGGCTCCTTGAGCGTCATGGTGGTGGCGAGGAAGCTGGTGACGCCGCTGCGCGCGTAGTAGTCCGCCAGCACGGGCATGGCGGCGGCGTCGCCGTCCGAAAAGTCGCGGTTCATGGCCCCGTGGGTGTGGATATCAACAAAGCCGGGGACGACATAGCAGCCGGAGGCGTCATATCCGCCTTCGCCGAGGCTGCCCGCGGCCTCAATGAGCTCGCCGAAGCCGAGGTCACAGTCCGTGAAGCCCTGGCCGGGGAGGTAGACCCTGCCGTTTTTTATGACCATCTTTCATCGCTCCTCTATAATTTAATAATGTAGTGTTGACTTTCTGCGCCGATAAGGCTATTATTTTCTCGGCAGTTTAGTTTCTATGGAGGTTTTTTACATGAGCGGTGTCATTTCCCGGGGTGTCCGTGCCCCTATAATACGCGAAGGCGACGACATAGTCAAGCTGGTGGCGGACTGTGTGCAGCGCGCCATGGCCGAGGACGGCTTTGAGCTGCACGACCGCGACATCATCGCCGTGACGGAGAGCGTCGTGGCCCGGGCGGACGGCAACTACGCCTCGGTGGACGACATCGCGGCGGATGTGCGCGCCAAGCTCGGCGGCGGCACGGTGGGCGTCGTGTTCCCCATCCTCTCCCGCAACCGCTTCGCCATCTGCCTGCGCGGCATCGCCCGCGGGTCGAAAAAGGTCGTGCTCATGCTCTCCTATCCCTCCGATGAGGTGGGCAACCACCTCTTCGACATGGACGCGCTGGACGAGAGCGGCATCGACCCCTACCGCGACGTGCTCACGCTCGAGCAGTACCGCCAGGCGTTCGGCGTGCGGGTGCACCCCTTCACGGGCGTTGACTATGTCGATTACTACAGGAACATCATCGAAGAAGAGGGGGCGGAGGCCCAGATCCTCTTCTCCAACCGGCCGGAGGCCATCGTCGGCCACGCCGCCAGCGTGCTCTGCTGCGACATACACACGCGCGAGCGCACGCGCCGGCACATCCTCGCCGCCGGGGCGGAAAAGGCCCTGACGCTGGCGGAGATCCTCAACGCGCCGGTGAACGGCAGCGGCTATTGCCCGGAATTCGGCCTGCTCGGCTCCAACAAGGCCACCGAGGACCGCGTAAAGCTCTTCCCCAAGAACGCCCAGCAGGTGGCGGACGGCATCCGCGACGAGCTGAAGGCGCGCACCGGCGCCGCGGTGGAGGCCATGGTCTACGGCGACGGCGCCTTCAAGGACCCGATGGGCAAGATCTGGGAGCTGGCCGACCCAGTCGTCAGCCCCGGCTTCACCGCCGGCCTTGTGGGCCTGCCCAATGAGCTGAAGCTGAAGTACCTGGCCGACAACGAGTTCGCCGGCCTCTCCGGCGAGGAGCTCACACGCGCCATCCGCGAGAGCATCCGCCGGAAGGACGCCGACCTCAAGGGCCGCATGGCCAGCGAGGGCACCACGCCCCGCCGCCTGACGGACCTGGTGGGCTCCCTCTGCGACCTCACCAGCGGCAGCGGCGACAAGGGCACGCCAATCATCGTGGTGCAGAATTATTTCAAGAACTACTCCGAATAAACGCGGAGAGCAAAGCGGAGGGCCGACGGCCCTCCGCTCTTTTGCACCTGCAAGTTTACATAATATCAAGCTCCGCGGCCAGGGCGGCCACGTCGGGGTAGACGTAGCCGGGCTTCACGTCGCTTTCTGCGAGCATCTCCGGCGTGGTCTCGCCGCTCATCACCAGCACGGACTGCGCGCCGGCGTTGACGGCCACGGCGATGTCCGTGTAAAGCCGGTCGCCCACGCAGCAGATGCGCCCGTTGGGGACGGCGGCCATTTCTGATATTATGTCAACCATGCTGCGGTTCGGCTTGCCGATATAGAAGGGCCTGACGCCGCTGGCGGCAGTGAGCAGGGCGCAGATGCTGCCGCAGTCGGGCAGCACCTCCCCGGCCGGCATCGGGCACACCCAGTCCGGATTGGCAGCGATGAAGGCCGCGCCGCGGCGCAGGAAATGCACCGCGCGGTCGAGCTTTTCATAGGTGAGCGTGGTGTCGAAGCCGGCGCAGACCACCGTGGCGTCGTCCGCGCGCGTTAGCTGCACGCCGTAGCTCAACAGCTCGCGCTCAAAGGCCGGCGTGCCGAGCAGATAGACCTTCTCGCCGGGGTGTGTCTTTTGCAGGTAGAGGCCGGTGGCCATGCCGGAGGTGAAAACGTTCTCCATTTCGCAGGGGAAGCCGAGGCCGCGCAGGCGGTTTACATAATCTTCACCGGCGCGGGAGGAGTTGTTCGTCAGGTAGATGTAGCGGCGGCCCGTGCGCTCGAGCGTGCGGATAAAGCCCACGGCGCCGGGGAACACCTCGTCGCCGAGGTAGAGCGTGCCGTCCATGTCCAGCAGGAACAGCTCGCAGGATAAAAGGGCGGTCTTGTCCATCATTCGTCCTCGCTTTCCAGGTCCTCGGGCAGCAGGGCCATCAGCTCCTCGCGCCCGGGTGAGGGGAGGGCCGCCACGCGGTCTGACTGGCGGACCACGGCGTCCTCGAAAAGGTTGCGCACCGTGCGCCCGTTCCCGAAATTCTCGTCGCGGTTTTCATAGAGCTCGTTGAAGAGCTCCGCGGCGCGCGCTTCGGCCTCCGGCGTCAGGGTGTAGCCGTTCTTTTTGCACTGCAGGCGGAACATCTCCAGCAGCTCCGCGCCGTTGTAGTCAGGGAAGTGGATAAATTTGTTGAAGCGGCTCTCGAGCCCGGGGTTGGAGCTTATGAACTTCTCCATCGGGCCGTCGTAGCCGGCGGCGATGACCACGAGCTCGTCGCGGTGGTCCTCCATCGCCTTCAGCAGCGTCTCGATGGCCTCGCGGCCGAAGTCGTTCTCCCCGCCGGAGGCGAGGGAATAGGCCTCGTCGATGAAGAGCACGCCGCCGAGGGCGCTTTTTATGACCTCCTGCGTCTTGAGCGCGGTCTGGCCCACATAGCCGGCCACCAGGCCGGAGCGGTCCACCTCCACCAGCTGGCCCTTTTTCAGCACGCCGATGGCGGCGTATATCCCGCCGAGCAATCGCGCCACGGTGGTCTTGCCCGTGCCGGGGTTGCCGGTGAACACCAGGTGTAGGCTCATGGGCGGGACGGGCAGGCCGTTCTGCTCCCTGAGACGGCGGACTTTGATGAGGTTGACCATGCTCTTCACGTCCCGCTTTACGTCCGCGAGGCCGATGAGGCCGTCCAGCTCGGCCATCAGCTCGTCCAGCGAGGGGGCCTTATCGCTGCCTGCGGCGGCCTTATCCGGCTCGGGCGCGGCCGCCTCCGCCGCGGCGGAGGCGGCGGGCGGGTTTTTGTCTATGAACGAGGGCTCGCCGCTCGTCACATAGTCGGCGGCGTTCAGCGCCGGCTTCGACGGCTTCACGCCCGCCGAGTCGCAGACGGCGGACAGGCGGTCGGAGACGTCGGTGATGTACTCAGCCTCCGCCATGGACACGTCGTCGTCCACGGCCGCCAGGTGCAGGAGGATGTTCGTCACCATACGCACGAACACGCGCGAGCTGTCCCGCCCTTCGCGGCGGTCGCGCTCGGCAAGGCTCCAGAGGAACATGGGCGGCAGGGCGTCCTGCGCGCGGCAGACGGCGCCCGTGAGGTCCCAGAGCAGCCAGGAGCCGCGCTCGCGGCCCTTGGAGTAGAGCTCGTTGGCGGCGTCCACGTGCTGCTGCGTGACGGCGCCGCTGCGCCGCCAGAGCCCAAGGGCGCAGTCGGTCATGAACTTGTCCAGCTCGCCCGCCGTGGAGCGGCCGGCGACGCGGTAAAAGGCCTCCGTGTTGGCGACATATATCTTGTGCAGCTCCTCCGGCGTGCGATGCCAGGATGTGGGCATGTCGATCCCCCGCTTTCCGCGTGATAGGCCCATTATATAACGCCGGCGCGGCCGAAGGCAACTTAAAATGCGCCCGCGCGGCCGGAGGCGGCAGAATTTGCGCCGCCTGTATTGAAAAGTTACAGATTCGTGCTATAATACTTATCTGCCCGCAAGGGTGTTTTAATTATAATGTATATCAATTCTCAGGAGGAAGCAGATAAATGTCCAAAAAGCAGTTCAAGGCCGAGAGCAAACGCCTGCTCGACCTGATGATCAACTCCATCTACACGCACAAGGAGATATTCCTGCGCGAGATAATCTCCAACGCGTCGGACGCCATCGACAAGCTGTGCTATCTCTCCCTCACCGACGACAAGGTGGGCATGAACAGGGAGGATTTCCGCATACTCGTCTCGGCGGACGAGGTGGGGAGGACGATAACCGTCTCCGACAACGGGATCGGCATGACCAGGGAGGAACTTGAGCAGAATCTCGGCGTCATAGCAAAGAGCGGCTCGATGGCCTTCAAGGACGGCCTCGGCGCAGACGAGGGCGAGGGCGCGGACGTGGACATCATCGGCCAGTTCGGCGTCGGCTTCTACAGCGCGTTCATGGTCTCCGACAGAGTCACCGTCATCTCGAAGGCCTACGGCGCCGACACCGCCTACCGCTGGGAGAGCGAGGGCGCGGACGGCTACACCATCGACGAGTGCGAAAAGGACGGCGTGGGCACCGACGTCATCATGCACATCAAGCCGGACGACGAGAACGAGCGCTACGGCGACTTTTTGCAGCAGTGGAAGCTGATGCAGCTCATCAAGAAATACTCCAACTACATCCGCTGGCCCATCCAGATGGACGTGACCAAGAGCGATTTCCGCGAGACGGAGGAGAAAAACGAGGACGGCAGCCCGAAATACGAGACCGTGACCACCACCGAGCGCGAGACGGTGAACAGCATGGTGCCTATCTGGCAGCGCTCGAAGAGCGAGGTGTCCGACGAGGACTGCGTCGCCTTCTACAAGGAGAAATTCCACGACACGACCGACCCGGCGGCCGTCATCCGCGTCAACGCCGAGGGCCAGGTGAGCTACAAGGCCCTGCTCTTCATCCCAGGGCGGCAGCTGCTCGACTACATGGCCTCCGACTTCGAGCCGGGGCTGCAGCTCTACAGCAGCGGCGTGATGATCATGGAGCGCTGCCCGGACCTGCTGAGCGAGAGCTTTTATTTCGTGCGCGGCATCGTCGATTCGCCCGACCTCTCGCTGAACATCTCCCGCGAGATGCTCCAGCACGACAGGCAGCTGCGCATAATCGCCCAGAACCTGAACAAGCGCATAAAGAACGAGCTCGTGAAGATGCTCGAGAGCGACCGGCCCAAGTATGAGAAGTTCTATAAGAACTACGGCCGCCAGCTGCGCTACGGCGCGGTGGCCAACTACGGGCAGAACGTGCAGTCGCTGAGCGAGCTGCTGCTCTACTACGTCGATGTGGACAAGACCCGCACGCTGAAGGAGTACACGGACGCCATGCCGGCGGAGCAGGAGAAGATATACTACGCCGTGGGCGATTCCGTCTCCCGCACGCTGCACCTGCCGCAGGCCGAGCTCGTGCGCTCGAAGGGCTATGAGCTGCTCTGCATGACCGACGAGGTGGACGAGTTCATCGTCCAGCAGCTCGGTACCTACGCGGAGAAGCCCTTCTGCAACATAGTGACCGACGACCTCGGCCTCGAGAGCGAGGAAGAGCGCGCGGACATCGAAAAGCGCGAGGAGGACGCGAAGGAGACGCTCGACTTCGTCCGCGAGACGCTTGACGGCCGAGTGGCAAAGGTGAAGCTCTCGCACAAGCTGGTCTCCGCGCCCGTCTGCCTGACCACGGAGGGCAGCGTCACGCTCGAGATGGAGCGCTATTTCCGCAGCATGCCGGACACCGGGCTCGAGCCCCCGAAGGCCACCCGCGTCCTCGAGCTGAACGCCGACAGCCCGGCCTTCGCCGCGCTGGAGAGCGCCGTCAAGACCGACAGGGAGCGCGCGGCAAAGCTTGTGGAGATTCTCCACGCCCAGGCCCTGCTGATAGCCGGCGAGGAGCTGCCGGACCCGGCGAAGTACGCCGAGGATGTCTGCTCGCTCTTCTGAGCGCACCATAAACACTTAAAGGAGTTCGCTCATGAGCAGGAAGCTCGGCATATATGTACACATACCGTTCTGCGCCTCCAAGTGCGGCTACTGCGACTTCTACTCCCTGGCGGGCTGCGACCGGCTGATGCCCAAGTATCAGGACGCGCTGGTGGCGCACATCCGGGAGAGCTACGGCACGCTCAAAAGCTACGAGGTGGACACGGTGTATTTCGGCGGCGGCACTCCGAGCTATTACGGCGCGCAGCGCCTGACCGAGCTGTGGACGGAGCTGAAAAACAGCGGGCGCGTCCGCCGCGACGCCGAAGTGACGCTCGAGGCCAACCCGGACAGCGCAAAGCTGAAGGATCTGAAGCTGCTGCGCCGCGAGGGCTTCAACCGCATCTCCCTCGGCGTGCAGAGCGCGAACAACGACATCCTCAAGCTGATAGGCCGCCGGCACAACTGGCTGCAGGCCGAGCAGGCCGTGCAGGCCGCGCGGGACGCCGGTTTTGACGATTTGAGCATCGACCTCATCTACGGCCTGCCCAGCCAGACCCGCTCCGACTGGGCGGACACGCTGATGAAGGTCATAGACCTCCGGCCGGAGCACATCTCCTGCTATGGGCTGACGCTGGAGGAGGGCACGCCCATGTACAAGTACAAGGGCTCGCCCTTCCTGCCCTCGGAGGACGAGCAAGCGGACATGTACCTCTACGCCGTCGAGCAGCTCGCGCACTACGGCTATGCGCAGTACGAGATATCGAATTTTGCCGTCAAGGGCTACGAGAGCCGGCACAACCTGCGCTACTGGCGGCTGGAGGACTACCTCGGCTTCGGCGCGGGGGCGCACTCCTGCGTGGGCGGGGCGCGCTTCAGTTACGTCCGCGACGCGGACGCCTATATCGTCGGCGTGCTCGGCGACCAGAAGATCGTGGACGAGTACGAGCCCGTGAACTCGCTCGAGCGCTCGAGCGAATACCTGATGCTGGGCATGCGCACCGTGCGCGGCGTCAACGCCGCGGAGTACACGCGCATCTGCCTGGCGGATTTTGCGCCCATCGAGGGCACGCTGCGGATCTTTGCCCAAAAGGGCTGGGCGGTGCAGGAGGAGGACGGGAGCTGGCACTTCACGCCGCAGGGCTTCCTGCTCTCCAACATCCTCATCGGCGCGCTGCTGGAGTCGCAGTCCAGCGGCCGCGTGGAGGTCACGCCCTGGATGAAGGCCGCCTTCGACGCCGAGGAAAAGACGGAACTGCCGCCGGGCGAGGAGGAGCTCTTTGCCGAGGAATATAAAAAACGGCGGCGCGGGAGAAGATAACGGAGGGATGACCGCATGAGCGATCGCGATAGAAATACAGCGGGCGGCCGCCTGGAGGACACGGCGGACTTCGCCGCCGTGGGCCAGCGCCCGAAGGGGCGGCGCGGCGGCGCGCACGCGAAGAGCGGCGGCGCCCACGCCTCCCGCGGCGGGCAGCACAGCGCGCAGCGGGCCTACAATGTGGCCGACAGCGGCCGGCGCGCCGAGCCGGCCAGGGAAAAAAAGCGCGCTTCCGGCCTGAAAAAGGCCCTCATCGCCATTTTGATCGTCGTTGCCCTGCTGCTGGGCGGCACGGCGGGCTTCGCCGTCTATGTCTCCCGCACGGACACCATTTTCCCCAACGTCACGCTCGACGGCGTGGAGCTGGGCGGCCTCACGGTGAGCGAGGCCGCGGACAGGCTCACAGCCGCCGGCTGGGTGAAGGAGGACGAGTCCGTCAGCGTCCCGCTGCCGGCGGAGCACACGCTGACCATCACGGCGGCGCAGGCCGGGGCGTCGGTGACGGCCGAAGAGGCCGCGCAGGCGGCCTATGACTACTGCCACGAGGGGAACCTCCTCAGCGGGCTTATGCGTTATGTAAACTGCGTGTTCTCCGGCGGCAGCGTGGAGACCGTCATCGACGTGGACAGGGCCGCCGTGCAGTCGGCGGTGGAGACCGCCGTGGCGGAGACGCTCAACGACCTGGAAGCCTCCGGCGTGGAGGTGGACGAGGACAGGGGCGTCATCAGCGTTGTCAAGGGCGCGACGGACCTCGACATCGACACCGCGGAGCTGACGCGGCTCTTCTGCGACGCTTTTGCCGCGCGGCGATACGGCACGCTCGACTACGCCGTGGACGAGGAAGGGGCCGCGCAGCTGGATGTGGACGCGCTCTATGAGAGCCTGCACCGCGAGGCGCAGGACGCGGCCTACGACCCGGAGACGGGCGAGGTGTCCGAGTCCGTGACGGGGCTGGACTTTGACAAAAACGAGGCCCTGAGCCTCTGGGACGCGGCGCAGCTGGGCGAAGTGGTGGAGATACCCTGCACGGTCACGGAGCCCGAGCACACGACCGAGGAGGTCGAGGGGATGCTCTTCCGCGACGAGCTGGCGACCGTGGTGACCTACCTCTACGGCAGCACGCAGAACCGCATCGACAACGTGGCCCTGGCCGCGCAGAGCATAAACGGCATCGTGCTTGCGCCGGGGCAGCAGTTCGACTACAACGAGGCGCTGGGCGAGCGCACCACCGAGCGCGGTTACAAGGCCGCGGGCGCCTATTCCGGCGGACAGGTCGTGCAGGAGGTGGGCGGCGGCATCTGCCAGGTGTCGTCGATGGTGTATTACGCCGCGCTGCTCTCCAACCTGCAGATCGACACGCGCACCTGCCACTACTTCCCGGTGAGTTATGTAAACCCGGGCATGGACGCCACCGTCAGCTGGGGCGGGCCGGAGTTCCGCTTTACGAACGACCGCGACTGGCCCATCCGCATCGAGGCCAGCGTGAACCAGAGCGACAAGAGCGTCACCGTCAGCTTCTACGGCACGGACGAGGACGGCAGCTATGTGGAGATGACCTATTCCACCTGGTCGGTGTACAACAACGCCCAGTACCCGGAGACGGCCACCGGCTACCGCGCGGCGACATACCGCAACGTCTACAGCGCGGACGGCGAGCTGATAAGCCGCGACCTGGAGGCCTACAGCGAGTACCACTACCACGAGGAGGACATCGTCTACCCCACGCCGACGCCCACGCCCACCCCGGAGCCGACGCCCACGCCGTCTGCCGGCGACCCGGGCTATGTCTTTGAAGATCCCTCGCCGGAGCCCTCCGACGACCCGGGCTATGTTTTCGTGGACTGAGCGGACATCACGACACAGCCACCCCGCGCGCCATGCGGCGCGCGGGGTTTTTTTGCGCCCGGGCCGGGGACGGCGCGAAATAAACCGGCAAAAACCCGGGATGTGTCAATTAAGCGGATATTGACTGCACAATATTTGAAAATATAACAAAAATTCGCATAAGTGTTGAGAATATGTTTGACAATCGATTGGCATTTTGGTATTCTTGACTATAAGAATGGGATGCCCGTGCCATCCATCAGGGCAAATCGACGGGCGTCTGTGGGGGTTTGCATATGAGAGACTTGAAGCACCTGATCTTCTTTGAGGACCTGCTCCAGGAGGCCAACAACTCCCTCGTGAAGCAGGCGAAGGCCGAGGGGAAACGGGCCCTGGGATACACCTGCTATTTCATGCCCGAGGTCCTGCTCGACCTCGAGGGCTGCTTCGGCGTAAGGCTGCGCGCGCCGCGCTGCACCTCGCCGGACATCGCCACCTATTACATGTCCAGCCGCACCTGCCACTATGGCCGCAGCCTTCTCGAGCGCGCGCTCGAGGGCGGCTACAATTTCCTGGACGCGCAGATGGCCACGGAGACCTGCACCGTCACCTGCCGTTTCCAGGAGCACCTGCAGATGATGGACGTTATCCAGAATCCGGACTTCTTCTGCGAATTCACGGACGTGCCGTTCAAAAAGACGGAAAACAGCTATCTGCACTACAGAAAGCAGCTCCAGGCGCATGTCCTGGACAAGCTGAGCGAAAAGTTCGGGATCGACACCTCCGACGCCGCGCTGCTGCACGCGATAGAGCAGCACAACGAGGTTTGCCGCCTGATAAACGAGATAGGCGCCCACCGCAAGGAGGAAAATCCGAACATCACCGGCTATGAGTTCCATGTGATACAGCTCGTGTCGCTGGTATGTCCCAAATACCTGATTTTGCCCTACCTGCGCGAGACGGCTGAGGAGCTGCGCACGAGGGAGCCGGAGCCGAAGCCCTGGTTCCGCTGCAAGGTCGTGCTCTCCGGCAGCGAGAACGACGACCCCGGCTTTACGCAGCTCATCGAGAGCTGCGGGGCCATGGTCGTCGCGGACAGGTACTGCTACGGCTCGCTGCCCGGCAGGGAGGAGATAGCCGTGGCGGCCGGGCAGAGCCCGCTCGACGCGATCGCGCGCCACTACATAGACACGAGCATGTGCCCGCGCTACATGGAGCAGCACGTCATGCGTGAGCGCAAGCAGTACCTCGCGGACCTTGCGAAGGAGTACAACGCCGACGGAATTATTGTGGAGAGCAACAAATTCTGCGAATACTGGAGCTACGAGAGGACGATAGACACCATAATCCTCAACCGGGATTTCGGCATACCGGTGTGCTCGATTGAAAAGGAGTATATCAACAACGCCTCCGGCCAGCTGCGCACGCGCTTCCAGGCCTTTATCGAGAGTATCGAGATCAAGAAGATACAGGAGGGCAAGTGAGGATGGGAAAGAAGGACATCAAAAAGAAGCTGCGGGACTTCATACACGGAAAACCGCACGGCGAGCGGCGGCTCGGCGAGCTGTACCAGCCGAAAACCGGCCTTTACAAGCACCGCGAGTGGCGCGGGATAAAGGACACGATGTACTATTTCAACCGCATCTGGCTGTATAACTACGGCATGATGGTCTATGACATAATGCGCTACGGCGGGCCGGTGCTGTTCGCCAAGGGCGTGTGGCGCTACCGTTGGATCGGCCAGACGTATCTCACCGTCATGCACTGGTTCGACCGCGGGTTCGAGGGGCTGCGCGGCCCGGCGCTGCGCGCGAGCGCGTGGCACTACCGCGCGATGACCAACGAGACCATACGCCAGTTCATGCGCATGTTCGCCGCGGACGCGAACCTGCACGGCGGCGAGCGCAACGAGCTGTGGCACAAGACCCCCGCGCACGACGAGACCGTCGCTGGCGCGATTTTCTACCCCTGGCGGGACGTGATGGACGACGTGCCGCTGCAGATGGTGCCGTATTTCGTCACCTGCCACGTCAACTGCCACACGGTGCTCAATTACATAGATGCCGCGCAGTCCATCGGCCTGCCCGGCGACCCCTGCCCGATGTGCCAGGCGGAGGCGGGGCTGTCCATACTCGACGACATGCCGGATTATTTCCCCTTCCTCGTCACCTCGAACGAGGCCTGCGACGGCTCGGTGGGCACGAGCATACTACAGGACTGGGCCTATGACAAGCCGCTCTTCGCCATGCCGCAGCCCATGCAGTTCGACGACCCGCTGGTGCAGGAGCACTGCCGCCGGGAGATCGAGGAGTGCTGGAAGTTCATCGAGGAGCAGAGCGGCATACCATTTAATTATGACTGCTTTGTGAAATACATCGAGCGCTACAACGAGCTCACGCGCTTCGAGCGCGAAAAGTGGGACGTGGCGGCGAACACGCCGTATTACCCCATCAACGGCGTGGCGCAGGCGCTCTACCGCATTTATTATTCGCAGGACGGCTGGCGCGACATCTGGGCCAAGACGGACAAAAAAGTGAAGAAGATCATGTACCGCTGCGTGGAGAAGAAGATAAACTGCTTCCCGGAAACGCGGCACCGCGTCCTCGCGTGGAGCTGCGCGCCGCTTTATTACTCCAACTGGTGCACCTGGGCCTATAACTGCTGGGGCCTGAACGTCATAATGAACATGGACAGCCTGATGTTCGACATCGACATACGCACGGACAGCTATGAGCACCTGATGGAGGACTTCGCGCTTTATAACGAGTGGGCGCCCATGCGCCGCATGGCGGTCGGCGGGCACAAGCACATCTTCGAGATATGGGAGAACATGGAGCGCTTCCACTGCGACATGGTCATGATGTACGACCAGGTGCAGTGCAAGGGCATGCAGGGCATAGTCGGCATGTTCGAGGACGAGTTCCGCAAGCGCGACATCCACGCCATCTGGATGCCGCACGCCCTGCCGGACAGCCGCACGGTGTCCCGCATGGAGATCCGCCGCATCATCAACGACTATATGTTCACGGTGATGCACGAGGAGCCGCTGGACCCGTCGCTGATAGATTTCGACGACTCGATGAGCTGGTAAGGGGGAAAGCCGAAGATGAAAAAGGGAAAGAAACTGCTCATGGCCGCGGCGGGCGGCCTCGGCGCGCTGTACGCCGCGCTTTTCGCGGTGTTTTACTTCGACCTCGACGGCAAGCTGCTCTTTTACGTTGTCGAGCCGTTTTTGAAAAAGCACTACGACAAGATGCCGCGGCGTGACATCACAAAGATGCGCTACGACATGGACAAATACGGCGCCTACGAGTACAAAACGGAGTGAAAAGCGCCGCACGCGCGCGGCGAGGGAGAATTTGGAGGGAGCCCCCCGGAACACCGGGGGGCTTTCGGCCGTCATATGGCAGGTGTAACACACTCGAAACATTATTTTCCGCAAAGAGGTGTTGCATCCTCCGGCGCGACGTGGTAACATGGGCGTATAGAGAGAAATAGGACAGTTTATCCAATTCAGTTAGGAGGAGGGGAAAGTGGCAGGCATAATCAACCGCACCGAAAATTATTGTGAGATATATTACTATTTAAGGAGGTAAATTAAATGAAACACAAAACCAAGGGCTTTATAGCCATGATATTGGCCCTGTGCCTGATGATGAGCCTCGGCGTCGGCGCTATGGCAGGTGAAGGCGGAGACACCAGCCCAGATGCCCCAGGCGGCAACCCGGTCGGCAACCCTGACCCGGATGGTGGCAGCGACCCGGACCCCGACGACGGCATCCAGCCCAGCGGCGACAACCCGGGCGGCGGCGGCGATGATTTATCGACGCAGGAAGAGCCGGTCTATCAAACCTTAACAGTAAGAAGGGATCAAGGGATTACTCAAAATACTGAGGCAAATCTGAATAGCGGTCAGTCCATAGTAGGTAAAACTGTTAAAATTCAGTTTTATGCTGCGTCGGGGTCGCCCCTGCAGGCAAATCAGGAAATAATAGTGACCTTAAATGGTGAAATAATTCAACCCAACGAAGGCACAACTACTTATGAGTTTATAATGCCCGAGCAAGCGTCGACCTTAGTAGCTCGCATAGCCACCTATTATTATGTAAGCACTTCCGTCAATACGGAGGATGGCGGCACAATAGAGGTTTCTAAGGAAAAAGCGGAGCAGGGCGACAATATTAAAGTCACGGCAAACGATAAAGCAGGCTATGAGCTCACTGAACTGAAGTGGAGCTACGGCGAAAACAGCGCAGATATTAGTAGTGGTGGGACCTTCACCATGCCCGCCTCCGACGTCACCGTCACGGCTACGTTTAAGCTGAAGGAGACTCAGCCGGACACTTACAATGTGTTCCGCTCTGCGACCAGCGCGAACATTACTCTTACATCTGGTGAGAAGGCTTACAAGGCTGGCGACGATGTAACTTTCACCGTTGCCGCCCATCAGGGCTATCGGCTGAGCAGCGTGTATGTGAGCGGAGCAAGCGGCAATGTAACTTATAGTAATATCAACGGCGTTTACAGCTTCAAAATGCCCGCGGAAGACGTGACAATCTCCGCCGTTGCCACCGCGATAACTCCCCCGGCTGATTATCACCGCATAAGCACCTACTCCAACGACGCCTACGGCTGGGTAAGCGTTGACGAGACCGCAAAGGCTGGAAGCACTGTGTATTTCCGCATTGCACACACTTACAGTGCCTACAACTACGATTACAAGGTCTATGTCACCAACGACCGCACCGGGGCCACCGTCAAGTACGACTACGACTCGTACCATGACAGGTACAGCTTCACGATGCCCGACGACGATGTGACGATTTCCGTCTACTTCGACCGCGTCGGCACCTACTCCATCACCAAGGATGTGGAGGGCGACGGCTCAATTTACGTCCGCTCGTCGGCAGACTACCGCGACACGGTCTGGATAGAGGCTTCCCCCAACGCCGGGCAGAGCCTTACCAGCCTGCGCGTGTTCTACGGCGAGCCCTGGGCCTACGGCGACAAGGGCTACTACGGCTATTGGGATGAGGCGGATGTGCACTACAGTGAATACTGGGATGCCTACTACTTCACCATGCCCGCCGCCGACGTGGTGGTCTACGCCCGCTTCACCGACGGGGCCACCGTGGACGTCATCGCCGGCGACCACGGCGACGCCAAGGTGTCCAGCCGCTACGCCGAAAAGGGCGACTGGGTCTACATAACCGCCTATCCCGACGAGGGCTACGAGGTGGACAGCGTCACCGTAACGGACAGCCTGGGCAGGAGCGTCAAGGTCACGGAGCTGAGCTATGACTACTTCCTGTTCACCATGCCCGGCACCAGCGTGGACGTGAAGGTCACCTTCCGCGCAAAGGACTATGATGTGTTCTACGACGTCAGCCGCGGCGACTGGTACTACAAGGCCGTGCGCTTCGTCCACGAGAAGGGCATCATGGAAGGCACGGGCACGCACTACTTCTCGCCCGAGGCCGACCTCTCCCGCGGGATGCTGGCCACGATACTCTACCGCCTTGAGGGCTCGCCGTCCGTCAGCGGGTACAGCGGCTTCAGCGACGTGGCCGACACGGCCTATTACGCCAAGGCTGTCGCCTGGGCGAAGGCCAACGGCATCGTCAACGGCGTGACCGCCACGGCCTATGAGCCGGACACGGCCGTCACCCGCGAGGAGCTGGCCGCCATCCTCTGCCGCTACGCGGCCTTCAAGGGCAAGGACACGGCCATCAGCTATGACTACCTGGCCGGGTTCAGCGACGCGAACACGTCGCATGTCTATGCCCGCCCGGCGCTGAACTGGGCCGTGGCCTATGACATCATCAACGGCCAGGGCAACGGCGTCCTCGCCCCGAGGGCGACCGCCACCCGCGCCGAGGTGGCCCAGGTGCTGATGAATTACCTGGAGGTATTCGACTAAACCGCAAGGCCCCGGGGGAAACCCCGGGGCCGTTTTTACGTAAAAAAAACAGCAGCGCCGCCCGCCGGGCGGCGCTGCTGCGCTGCGTTATAGCTTTATAATATCGGTGACGGTGAGCGTGCCGTCGCTGACAGTGAATTTAACGTCAAATCCGGCGAAAGTCATGCCGTAAACGCGGCCCGGGTCATGCTGATAGGCCGGGCGCGGGTCCTGCGCCAGCACGCCCGTGAGGGCGGCGAGCTTTTCCGCCGGGAAGCGCGCCGCGAGCACGTCCGGTATCTCCACGGCGAGCGAGCGCTCCCATTCGGTGGCGGTGAAGCCGCCGAGCGCGGCCGCCGGGGCGTCCGAGTAGGGGACGTAGGGCTTGATGTCGAAAACGGGCGTGCCGTCCATCAGGTCGGCGCCGGAAATGCGCAGCACGGGCCCTTCGGGCGTTGAGAGCTCCACGGACTCCAGCTTCACGCAGGAGAGGCCGAGCGGGTTCGGCCTCACCGGCGAGCGCGTTGCAAAAACGCCGAGCCGCGTGTTCCCGCCCAGGCGCGGCGGGCGCACCAGCGGCGACCACTCCCGGCCGAAATTTTCCGAAAAGCCCCATATCAGCCAGAGGTGAGAAAAGCCCTCTATGCCCCTCAGCGCGTCCCGCTCGCGGAAATCGGGCTCGAAAATGATTTCGGCCCTCAGCTCCGGCACCACGCCGCTCTGGCGCGGGATGCCGAATTTGCCGCCGAAGTCGCTGCGCACGCGGGCGATTGGGGTGATGACGATGCCGTCGGACATGATGGCGCCTCCTTTGAGGTGTTTGAACACATTATAATGTCCGCCGGCAGAAAAGGCAAGCGGTGCGCTTGCGCTCGCGCGGGGGAAGGAGTATAATTACATAAAAGCCGCGCTTGCGCGGATAACGTGGGGGAAAGACATGAGTTACTGCCAGAAATGCGGGGCCTATATACCGGACGGCGAGACGCGCTGCCTGGCCTGCGGCTGGTCGCCGGAGGACGCTGCGCAGTCCCGGTCCGCGCCCGGCCCCGAGCGGGAGCCGCGCCGCGAAAAGGGCGGCGCGCGGGCGTACAGCTATGGCGCCGGCGAGGAGGCGCGCAGCTACAGCTACGGCCCCTCCGCGGAGGACGAGCAACGCGCCAGTGAGGAAGCGCGCCGCGCCAAGCGCCGGGCCTACGCCAACGAATACCGCGCCGACGCGCGCGAAAACAGGAGCCTGGGCTATCTCTGCTACCTGGGCCCGCTGCTGCTGATACCGCTTCTGACGAAGCCGAACTCGGCCTTCCTGCGTTTCCACTGCAACCAGGGCATCGCCCTGGCGCTGTTCTGCGTGCTCGTGTCGATCTGCGACTGGCTGCCGGTGTTCGGCGGCCTGGCGGGGGCGGTGGGCACCGTCTGCGCCATCGTGTGGCTCTGCAAGGGGCTCAGCAACGTCTCCAAGGGACGCCGGAAGCCGCTGCCGGTCATCGGCGGGCTGAAATTTCTGAAATGAGGTGCCGAATATGAAACTGTTGACCTGTGAATATGAGGGCCGGCGCTTCGCCGCCGTCTCCGACGGCGTGAACGTCTGGGAAGCCGCGAAGGACATGAACGCGCTCATAGACTCCCTCGGCGGCGAGCTGCCGGGGCCGGAGCTGATGCGCGGCGAAGGCGTGCCGCTGGAGCACGTGAAGCTCCTCGCGCCCATCCCCGAGCCGCGCCAGGACGTCATCTGCCTGGGCATGAACTACCGCGACCACAGCGTGGAGGCCGAGCGCTGGGGCAAGGACGATTTCGTGAAGAACGCCGGCAAGGCCGTATATTTTTCCAAGCGTGCCGCCTGGATCATTGGCCCCGGGGACGATATCGACGGGCATTTTGATATAGTGGAGGGGCTGGACTATGAAGCCGAGCTGGCCGTCGTCCTTGGGCGCGACGCCGTGAAGGTGAGCGCTGAGGAGGCGGAGGGCTATGTCCTCGGCTGGAGCGTGTTCAACGACATCTCCGCCCGCAACCTGCAGAAGGCCCATAAGCAGTTCTATTTCGGCAAGAGCCTGGATACGCACACCATCATGGGCCCCTGGATCGTAACACGCGACGAGCTGCCCTGGCCGCCCGAGTACGGCATCCGCTGCCTGGTGAACGGCGAGCTGCGCCAGGACAGCAATACGCGCAACATGATCTTCGGCGTGGCGGAGGTCATCTCCGAGCTATCGCAGGGCATGACGCTGAAGGCCGGGACCATCATCGCCATGGGCACCCCGGCGGGCGTCGGCATGGGCTCCGAGCCGCCGCGCTACATGGCTAGGGGCGATGTCGTGCGCTGCGAGATCGACGGCATCGGCGCCCTGGAAAATACCGTGCGCTGAGGAAAGAAACCGCGTTTCGCCGGGCCGCCTGTGGACATGGGCAGCCCGGCGTTTCAAGTTCCGGCAAAATTGGCCAATTTTCGCACTTTTAGTGGCAGGTTTCGGACGCTGTAAAAAATTTTTGAAAAATGCGAAAAAAGTGCTTGACATTGGGCGGATGAGATGCTATATTAATCAAGCACCTCACCGAG
>CHCFR05602__coassemble_569_pt1 | contig 20089 bp, 16 predicted proteins | sample CHCFR05602__metabat2_high_PE_010 | metagenome-assembled genome bin CHCFR05602
GGCCTTCCTTTTAGCCGTGGGGTGTGTTCTGCTGTATCTGGACCCCGGCGACCACGGCCTTATGATGGAGCTGCTGATGTTCCTGATCGTCGGCCCGGCGGTGATCAGCCCGCTGATGGAACTGGTGGAGTTTGGAGCGGACCTGCGGGACCTGGCCGTGCGGATGGACCAGATCGAGGGCGTTATGAAGATGGAGCCGGTAGCGGAAGGCGCGTGCGGCGCCCCGCCGGGCCCTGCGGAGCTTGCGTTCAAGGACGTGAGTTTTTCCTATCAGAATGCGGCGGACCCCCTGCGGCGCATGGCGCTGGAACATGTCACGATGCACATTCCGGCAGGTTCCTTCGCGGCCCTGGTCGGCCCCTCGGGCGGCGGGAAATCGACGGCCGGACAGCTGCTGGCGAGGTTCTGGGATGTGGAGAGCGGGAGTATCTGCATTGGAGGAAAGGATATACGGGACTATTCCACCAAGGCCCTTATGGATACGGTCGCTTTTGTGTTCCAGGATACCTACATATTCGCGGAGAGCATTTATGACAATATCGCCATGCACCGGGATGTGACATGCGGGGAAGTGGAGCGGGCCGCGAAGGCTGCGCGCTGCCACGATTTTATTCAGGCACTGCCGGAAGGCTATAAAACAAGGGTCGGCGACGGCGGGCACAAATTATCCGGCGGGGAGGCGCAGCGCATCGCCATTGCAAGGGCGATGCTGAAAAACTCCCCCATCGTCGTGCTGGATGAAGCGATGGCCTTTGCGGACGCGGAAAATGAGCTGGCGCTGCGGGAGGGCATGGCAGGATTGCTGAAGGGTAAGACCGTCCTGATGATCGCGCACCGCCTCTATTCCATCCGGGACGCAGATATCATCTTCGTTCTGGACGGCGGGAAGCTGAAAGAACAGGGGACGCACCAGGAACTGCTGCAGAAAGGCGGCCTGTATGCGCACTTATGGGCGCTCCAAAATGAAACTGAAAACTGGCGGATGAAAGGAGGCGCGGCGAATGTTTCAGATGGTCCGGCAGTTCACCTTTCATAAGCCGAAGGAGCTCATCCAGCCCACCGTCTGGCTGTTCCTTTCGCAGGCGTGCAGTATGCTCCCGGCCATTTTGGCATACATGGCGATCTATACTCTGGGGCAGGCTTTTGTGCCGCCGTACACATTGGATCTGCGGCGCCTTATCGTGCTTGCGGCGATCGCTCTGGGGTATATCCTGCTCCAATACGCGGTAGAGCTGGTCTCCTACTACTTCACCTATGGGCGCGCTTACAGCGATACGGCCAGAAAGCGCGTAGCATACATCCAAAAACTGCGCCGCCAGCCGCTGGGTTTCTTTTCGTCCAAGGAGTCGGGCGAATTGATCAGTTCCTTTGCCGGCGATTTCGCAAACGTGGAATACGCGCTCTGCTACTGGCTGCCCTATCCCATTGGCGTGGGGGCGCTGCTGATGATCTCGATCGTATGGATCGGCGTTTATGACTGGCGCATGGGGATCGCCATGTTCGGGATGCTGCCGGTCTGCGCGGCGCTTATGTTTGTCATCGCCCGTATCAAGGAAAAACACAGCCGGCAGGTCATGGCGGCGAAGTCCCGCGCGGCCACGCAGATCAACGAATATCTCCACGGTATGAAAGACCTGAAGGCCTACCATCGCACGGGGGAGGGCTTTCATTCTCTGGAAACGGCCATGCGGAGATTGCGGGATGAGTCGCTAAAAGAAGAGGCGGTGGCGGGCAGCCTGTCCACGCTGTGCTCCTCTTTGGTAAAGTTCATCGTCCCCGTTACGGCTGCGGCCGGGCTTTATCTGCTGATCGGCGGCACGCTGTCTGTTCTGGACCTTGCGGGCTTTCTCGTTTTGGCGGCCAAGCTGGTGGACTCGGAGTTGATGGTCGTCGTCAGCATATCCGCGCTGCGCGGGATGAGGCCCTCCGGCGAGCGGTTGGACAAGGTCATGACGGCAGACGAGCCCCCCGGCACGGAAACGCTCGAAGAAGGCGCTTCTTATCAGTTTGAAAATGTGTCTTTTGGATATGGGGCGGCCGCAGATGTTGTAAAGGATGTCTCGTTCACTGCCCCGGCCGGTTCGCTAACGGCTTTGGTGGGCCCCTCGGGCAGCGGGAAATCCACCCTGCTTCGCCTGATGGCGCGGTTTTGGGACTATCGCTCCGGACACATCCGCATGGATGGCAGGGACATAAAAGATGTCAGGCCGGACAGCCTGCTTTCCCGCGTCTCCATGGTCATGCAGAGCGCCTATTTGTTCCGGGGGACCATCCGGGAAAACCTTTGCTTTGGCGATGACGGCATCACCGAGGAACAGATGATAAAGGCGTGCAGGCTGGCCCGCTGCCATGGTTTTATCTCGGCGCTGCCTGAAGGGTACGACACGGTCGTCGGGGAAGGCGGGGCTACGCTCTCCGGCGGCGAGCGTCAGCGCATCTCGCTTGCCAGAGCATTTTTAAAAGATGCGCCGGTCCTCCTGCTTGACGAGCCGACCGCCTCCCTGGATGCAGATAATGAGGCAATGGTGCAGAAGGCATTGGACGGCATTTCCAAAGAGCGCACGGTCGTCATGATCGCGCACCGGTTAAAGACTGTGCGCAATGCAGAGCAGATCATCGTATTGCAGGATGGAAAGGTAGTACAGAAAGGCACCCATGACCAACTTGCCGGGCAAGAAGGGCTCTACGCCCGGCTGTGGGCGCTGCAGAGCCAGGCCGGGGGCTACACATTCAAACGATCCGAGGAGGTTTTTAAATGAAAGGAAAAATGCTGAGCCTGAAGGAATTCGTCATCGTTCTGCTGCTGGCCTGCGTGGAAGCGGCTATCGCGCTCGTGGCCACCGTACCGTTTGCTGCAAATATGCAGCTCGTCTATTTCCTCGCGCCCGGCCTTGCGGGCCTGATAAACGGCATTGTCTACGTACTGCTTGTAAAGAAGTGCCCGAAGATCGGCACGCAGTTCATCGTCCCCATGGTCTACGGCCTGTATTTCCTTTTTACGGGCAGCGTCTATGTATTCGTGTTTTTCGCGATCCTGGCGGTCGCAAACGAACTCATCATGCTGGGCGGCGGCTACAAGAGCAGGATACGTCCCGCCATCCCTCATGCGCTTACCTGGATGCTGAATGCGATGGGCAGCACGCTGACCATGCTGCTGTTCCGCGACAGTTTGGTGCAGAGCTATGTGGCCATGGGGATGGACGCCGCCGGTGCGGACGCGGCTATCGCGTCTCTGGAAGGGTTCTGGCTGGCTCCGCAGAACATCGCCGCCGCCCTGGCTGCCGCCGCGGCTTTGTCCATTGCCGGATATGCGCTGGGCATGAAAATGCTGGGCAAGCACTTCAAGCCCGCCGGGGTTGCGTAATGGAAAAACGAAAGCAGGGCCATTTCCGGCCTGACCCCCGCACATGGCTGCTGCTCTGCCTGCTGGGGACCGCCTCGGTCCTGCTGGTACGCTCTGAGAGCGGAGGGGCCTGCCTGTTCCTGGGGTGCCTGCTGGTCCATCTTCTGTCGGGAAACGGGAACGGGCTCCTTCCTTACACGCTGTATTACCTTGTTTTTTATGCCGTCGGCTGGGCGGGCGTACGTCTGCTGGATGGCGGCGTGGCCTTTTCCGTAAGCTCCATGCTCTCCAGCATGGGTATCGTCGGGAGGAAAATGCTGATCCCCTTGTCCTTCGCCGCCGCCCTTGCCGGAGAGCCGACCGGTTCTTTGATGGCGGCTTTGCAGGCCATGCGCTTTCCGAAAACGGTCGGGATAGCGGCCTCGGTAGTCCTCCGCTTTTTCCCGACCATAGCCGGGGAATACCGGGCCATCCGCTCGTCCCAGCGCTTCCGGGGGATCGGGGTGGGCGTTATCCACACGCTTACCCATCTGCCTTCTACGGTGGAGTATATTTTGATACCGCTGATCCTGAGGACGGCAAGGGTGGCAGAGGAACTTTCCGCATCTATGACCGTGCGCGGCGTGCGCTTTTCCGGCGAGACCGTCAGTTACCGCTCCATTCATTTCAGCTGGAAAGACGGCGCCATTTGCGTATCCATGGCGGCGATCGCCGGCGCGGTCTTCGCGCTGGAGAAAGGAGGGGCCCTGTGATCGAACTGCAAAACATCTCCTTCTCCTATGCAAACAGCCGAGAGAACAGCGCGCTGCGCCGCATCGATCTGACTGTAAAAAAGGGCGAGCTGGTGATCCTGGCCGGGAAAAGCGGCTGCGGAAAAACGACTTTGACAAGGGTCCTCAACGGGCTTTGTCCGCAGTTTTATCCGGGAGACCTTACAGGAAGCTATCTTCTGGATGGGCAGGACGCCCTTAAAATGACCATCCATCAGTTAGGTACGATGGTGGGCAGCGTATTCCAGGACCCGCGCAGCCAGTTTTTTGCCACCAACACGACCGACGAGATCGCACTGGGGATGGAGAACATCCCATTGGCGCGCCCGGTCATGCGGAAGCGGGTAGAGGCAGTATGCGCGCAGATGAACATCGGCCGGCTGCTCGACCGCCGGATATTCCATCTGTCCAGCGGGGAAAAGCAGCTTATCGCCCTTGCGTCCATCTGCGCCATGGAGCCAAAGGTCATCGTCATGGATGAGCCTTCCGCGAACCTGGACAGCGACGCCATGGCGCGGCTGGGCGCGCTGCTCTACCGGCTGAAAGCAGCCGGGCATACCATTGTCCTGTCGGAACACCGTTTCCATTATGTGCGCGATTCCTTTGACCGGCTTATTTTTATGGAGGACGGCGCGATCTCCGCCATCTACGGCCATGACGAGGCATTAAAGCTCCCTGAAAAGCAGCTTACAGCCATGGGACTGCGCCCCTTCGACGCGCCGGCTTTTCATGTGGGCGGCGCTTTTCGGCCAAAGCCGGAGGATGCCCTGCAGGTCTCCGAGATATCCTGTATGCTGGACGGGCGGCAGATCCTGGAGGAGGTCTCTTTCTCGGCGGGAAGCGGAAAGGTCCTCGCCATTGCGGGGCCAAATGGCGCCGGGAAGTCTACATTATGCCGGACGGTGACCGGGCTTTACCGGGCGATGGGAACGGTGCGGCTCGACGGGGAGTATCTGAAGCGTAAGCGGCGCACGGACCACTCCTTTTTTGTGCAGCAGGACCCCGATCACCAGCTCTATGCCCCTACGGTCTTGGATGAGTTCTGGATAGGAAAAAGAAAAACGCCCGCCCTGGGGGCGGCCGCGTTGGCGAGGTCAAAAGAAATGGGCTTGGACGCTTTTCAAGGCAGGCACCCGGCCTCGCTCTCCGGCGGCCAGAAGCAGCGGCTGCTTTTAGCGATCGCGGCGGCCAGCAACAGGAGCCTTCTTGTATTCGATGAGCCCACAAGCGGGTCGGATGGCTACCACATGCATCTGACAGCGCAGCTTTTCAAACGGCTCGCAGCCGAAGGGAAGTGCATCCTGCTGATCACACACGACATGGACCTGATCGCAAAAGCCGCCGACAGTGTGCTCTACCTTGAACAGGGAAAAGTGCGCTACCACCGCAATGTCCTGCGGCAGGCACAGGCAGTATCCGCAGGATATTAGTTCACCCATTTTTCGCCTGCGGCGAAAAACGTCATCCACTCCGCTGCCTCTGTCCCTCTTCTCAAAACCGGACCCGCTGCGCTGGGCTTCGGTTTTGTTTTTTGCTGTGCGATCACATGCCTTGGGCCGGCGGACTCTTGCGCCGCGGGCACAGGCATAAAAAATCGTCGGAACAGAGTGAACTCTGTTCCGACGCTGGTGCGCGAGGCGGGACTTGAACCCGCACGTGCGTAGTGCACACTAGAACCTGAATCTAGCGAGTCTGCCAATTCCACCACTCGCGCATTTTTTCACATCTCGTGGATGCTCGATTATAATAGCACCTCCGGCGCGTCTTGTCAACATTTTTTTCGCGCACTTGTCATATATTTATTCGTCTGCTATAATCCAGTTATCAGTCCATCAGGAGGCAGGAAATGTATCAACAAATAAACCGCGCCGCCCTCAAGGCCGACGCCCGCGCGGCCATGCGCGAGTCGCGCGCCAATCCATATGTCACGGCCCTGGTGCTCGTCGCGGTAAGCTATCTGCTAAATTATCTCTCCATGCGCGTCACGGGGCTATATGAGCTGATGCCGCAGATCTACGCCTACCTTGCGGGCGCGCATTTCACCGAGGAGGAGCTTTTGCAGCTCTATTACCGGCTGAACGAGCCGCGGCTGGGTGGGCAGCTCATCGACCTGCTCATCAGCGCCGTGCAGCTGATGCTGAACACGGGCTTCATGCTCTTCTGCCTGCTGGCCGTGCGCCGCGCGGCCAACGCCCTGGGCAACCTGCTGGACAGTTTCGGCATGTTCTTCCGCATCCTCGGCCTCAGCATCGTCACCGGCGTGTTCACCTTCCTCTGGAGCCTGCTGCTCTTTGTCCCCGGCATCATCGCCGCTTACAGCTACCGGCAGGCCTATTACCTGCTGCTGGAGCACCCGGAGATGGGCATCATGGAGTGCATACGCGAGAGCAAGGTGCTCATGTACGGCCACAAGGCCGAGCTCTTCGTGCTCGACCTCTCCTTCCTCGGCTGGATGCTCCTGACGGCCATACCCTTCGTCTCGGTATACGTCCTGCCCTATACGGAGACGACCTACGCCGCCTATTACGTGGCTATCAGCACCCGGCACGGCGCATGGCAGCGGCAAATGTGACGGGAAATCAAACAGCAAAGCCCGCCCGGGGCCCGGGCGGGCTTTCTTTATCTCTGCGCGATGCCGCGGAACACGTCCGCCGTGCGGTATAGGTACACCAGCTTGACGATGCCCAGCACCGTCAGCGCAAGGGCGGCGGTGATGGTGGCCAGCATGGCCAGCAGCATCAGCCCCGAGAGCAGCAGCGCAGCCACCGCCGTGCCGGTGAACAGCGCGTACCAGCGCAGCAGGCTGCGCCACTTGTCCGCCAGCTCGTCGTCCAGGGCGCTGAGCAGGGCGGCGTGCGCCAGGTATTCATAGCACTCGCCGCCAAACGCGGCGGCCAGCGCCGCCAGCGACAGGAAGAGCGCGCCGCTGACGCTGTATACGCCGGAGGTGACGAAGCTCAGCGCCGTCTCGAGCACGACGGCCAGCAGCGTGAGCGCGCCGGCGTGGCGGTAGCGGCTGTCGCTGCTCCCCAGGCTCAGCATCAGGGAGGCATAGGCCGCGCGCGAGAGCACGGACACAATGAGCCCGGCCAGCACGAGCGCCGGCAGCCGGGCGTTCTGCGCCAGCGCGGAGAGCAGGCCGGGGATGATGAGCCAGAACAGCAGCTGCAATTTGCGCGCCACGGGACGCGCGCTTTCCGCCCCCTCGCTGCGCCCGCGATACGCGGCCGCGCGTTTTGCGAGCCGGCGCTCCGGCTCGCGCGAGCGCCAGCCCAAGCGCTCGCAGCAGCGGCTCTGCAGGCAGGCGGAGCAGTTGCCGTAGTGCAGCTCCACGCAGCAGCGGGCGATGGGGCACCCGGCGTTGGACGGCTCGCCCGGCCCCTGACGGCAGCCGGGACAGCTTATCTCCCCGAGCCGCGCGCAGACGCCGCAGTCTTTGCCGCAATAGCCTGTATCCACCGTGAACGCCCCCAACTCAATTTTATCCCATCATAGCACGCGCCTGAGCGTCCGTCAAGCGGCGCTTGTGTGAGCCGCCGGGATGTGCTACAATGGCTTTACACACCCGACTTGAGAAGGAGGCGCCCCCTGTGAAAAAACTGTTTGCGCTCGTTCTGGCGGCCTTCGCGGCGCTGGCGCTCGCGGCCTGCGGCGGGGAGGAGGCGCCGGCGATGTACGTTGAGCCGGCGGAGCTGACGGCGGAGGAAGATGCGGTGGCCGGCCTGCTGGGGCTGGACACGGAACAGCACATCTACGACGTCGTGCTCGATGAGGACGTGCAGTCCATGAGCGTCCGGGTCTACGAGCTGGAAAACGGCGAGTGGCACGAGCGCGTCGGCGGCTGGACGCAGTACACGGAGCCGTCCGGGCGCATCGCCCTGGGATTTGACAGCATCCCGGAGGGCATACGCATCGCCGTGCAGCAAAGCGGCGGCAACACCGGCGCGACGACTTATACGCCGGAGGCCACGGAGAGCCTTGACGGCCTGGCCCGCGGGACTTCGCTGCTCTCGCAGCGCGCAGAGCTCGCCTATGGCCGGGAGCAGCCGCTGGCCATCCAGGTGTTCACAAGCGGCAGCGAGATGCGTACCTTCCAGCCGGAGAGCTTCTTCGAGCCGGAGCTCTACGAGGGATATGAGCACGTCTGCGCCGTGACCGTGGCCTTCAGCGACCGTAGCGTGGCAGAGCTGACGGCAAGCGGGGATTGAGCCCCGTCCGGCCGGCGGCCCTGCGGCTGTGCGCTTTTGCCGGCAGGGCTGCCATATGTGAAAACACGCAAAACCGCCCCGGTTCGCACCGGGGCGGTTTTTTGCGCGGGTCTTACGCCCGCTCAGCCCTCTGTTGCGGCGAGCTTCCCCCTCAGGCGGTGGACGGCGATGGCCAGCTGCAGGCGGCGGGCGGTGGCCGGGTCGTCGGTGTCCGCGCCCAGCAGGTCGCCGATCTTCTGCAGGCGGTATTTCATCGTGCTGCGGTCGATGAACATGCTGGCCGCCGCGCCGGAGAGGCGGTTGCCGAAGGCGAGGTATTTTTCCAGCGTGTCCAGGTACTCGGTGTGGTTGCGCTCGTCGTATTCGGCCAGCGCGCGCACCTCGGAGAGCTCCAGCACCGTGGGGCCCACCTGGGCCAGCGCGCCGGCGAGCATCAGCTCCTGATAACTGTCGCGGGCCGTGCGCATGCGCCCCGAGCCGGGCAGCGCGGCCAGCGTCAGCGCACCCATGGCCTGCCGGCGGTAGCCGCCGCGCTCGTTGAGGTCCGAAAAGCGGTCGGATACGCCGCAGCGCAGGGCGCGCCCCTCCGTCAGGCAGCGGAGCTTGTCCTGCAGTATGGGCGTCTCCCCCTCCGGCACCGAGCAGCAGAGCGCGAGCAGCCGCCCGTCGCTGACGAGGTGGAAGCTGTGCGGCAGCAGGCGCGAAAGGCTCTGCTCGGCTTCGTGCAGCGCGGAGGCGTCGCGGCCGCCCTCCAGCGCCGCGAACACATAGCCGCCCCGGAGCGAGCCGCCGCCTTCGCCGTCCAGCCGCAGGTCGTAAAGGTTGCCGAAAACGCTGCGGGAGAGGTCGCCGTCCCCCAGCAGCAGCTCGCGCGCCACGCCGGACTCCAGGTAGCTGGCCTTGTATCCGCCCGGCTCCCAGTCCGGGACGCGGTCGTAGTAGTCATAGAGCTGCGTCAGGCGCTCGAGCGTGCGCTCCAGCACGCCCTGCGGCAGCCCCGGCGGGGCCGCAACGCCCAGTATGTGCCGCGGCTCGCCGCCGGCGGGCAGCAGGCGGCAGAGCACGGGGCCGTCCCCCGCCTCGCCGGGCAGGAACGCGGCCGCGCGGCCGCGGAAAAGGTCCCTGGCCCGCTCGTCCCGGCGCTCAAGCAGGGCGCGCAGCGCCGACCGGAGCGCCTCCTGCCCCTCCCCGGCCGCGGGGACGCTCATCGTCTCCAATCCGCCCGTGTCCAATATGACCGTGGACATGCCGGTGAGGGAAAAGAGGCCCTCCAGCGTCTCGCGCAGCTCCAGGCCGTCCGTCAGCGCGCCGAGCAGCAGCTCGTCCAGCCTGGCGGAAAGATCTTTTTCAGGCATTGGCGCCCCTCCTCTCCGCGTCGGACAGCTCCGCCAGTTCCAGCCCCAGCTGCAGCGCCGACGCCGTCTCCGCGTCCGAAAGGTCGGCATGCAGCAGCTCCTCCACCTTGCGGATGCGGTTGATGACCGTATTGCGGTGCAGGCCCTGGGCCTCCGCCACGGCGGCGGGGCGGCGGAAAAGCTGCAAATAGAGCCGCAGCGTTTGCAGGTATTCGCCGTCCAGCCCCGCCAGCGCTTCCAGCGGGGACGAGCGCGAAGCGGCCGCGCCATAGCGCCCCAGGGCGCAGCGGCCGACGATGGCGGCGTAGCTGCCGCTGAACGTGCTCACCGGCCCGCCGCCCCCGGCCGAGAGGGCCAGCAGCGCCTGCGCGCGGCGCTCGGAAGTCTCTTCCAGCGAATCGAATATGTCGCTGGTGCCGGCGCGCACCTCGCACAGGCGGGCGACGGACTCCAGCCGCTCCAGCGCGCGCCCCCGTTCGCCGGCGCTGAGGCCGCTCTGCAATATGTAGAGCCGCTCCTCGCCCGCGAGGCAGCCGACAGCGCCGCTTCCCCCCTGGCAGAGGCGCCCGCGCAGGTATTCCAGCGTGCTCACCCCGCGCCCTTCCGCCGAGACGATGACGAAGGCGTAAGGCGGCTGATGCAGCGCGCCGGAGAGGGCCGCGAGCGTCTCCGGGCCGTATTCGTTGCGGATCAGCAGCCGCTCCACGGCGCCACCTCGCCCGTCGCGGCTGCGGTCGAGTATCAGCCGTGCGGCGGCGCGGGCGATGAGGTCGTTGGCGCGCAGGGCGTCCTCCCGGCGGCAGTCCTCGATCATGATGCCGCAGTATGCCGCCAGCCGCCCGTCGGCCATCACCGGGCCGCAGGCCTGCGGATAGCCCTCGCAGGTGCCGGTGTCGAAGTAGAGCGAACGGCCGTGCTCGTACATCTTCTCCTGGCTCTCCAGGTAGTTGTAGCCGATGATGGCGCTTTCGGCGGCGCTGCCGCGCTCGGCCATGTCCTCCCAGTGGCTGTAATAAAACGGCCGCGGGAAGGCGTAGGCCAGCATGTGGAACGTGGTGTCGAAGCACACTAGCGGCAGTGCGATACATTCGTACACCCGGTCGAAGAGCTCCTGAAGGCTACCGCCGCTGAGGATGGCGTCCAGCAGCACGCTCTCCAGCCGCTCGTGGTCGATGCTTTTCACGTCCCTCGCCTCCTTCTTACGACAGCGTTTTCACAATTTCCCTACTATAATATATAAAGAACACGTCCATGTCAACCGTTGCCCCCGTCAGAATCAACATATCCGCTGTGCAATGCGAGGAATCCGCAGCGGGGAGAATCCGCATTTTTGATATTTACCTCAAAAAGCTGAAAGCCGCATATTTGCTTGATTCCTGCCGCGCGCTGTGCGTTTTGCTGTAAACCGCCCTCCTGTTTCCGCGCCGCTGACAGTGTATAATGACGGGCGCTGTGTTAAAATGTAGTCAATCAAGCCGGGAGACCGGTGTTTTAAGAAAGGATGCTGAATTATCATGGATTACGGCCTCAAGGACAAGGTAGTGCTCATCACCGGTTCTACCGGCGGCATCGGGCAGGCCCTGTGCCGGGCTTTCGCCGCCGAGGGCTGCAAGCTGGCCATCTCCTCCACCGCCCAGGAAAAGCTGGACGCCTTCGTCCCCACCCTGGACATCGCCCCCGAGAAGCTGGCCACCTTCATCTGCGACGTCACCAAGGAGGACGAGGTCAAGGCCTTTGTGGACGGAGCATACGCCGCGTTCGGCTCCATCGACGTCGTCATCCCCAACGCCGGCTATGAGGGCGAATACCAGCTCATCCAGGACTGCACCTACGAGTCCTACATGAAGGTCTACGGCGTAAACGTCTTCGGCGTTGTCTACACCTGCAAATACGCCGCCAAGTACATGATCCCGCAGGGCAAGGGCGCGGTCGTGGTCATAGCCTCCAACGGCAGCTACACCACCGCAGCCGGCATGAGCGCCTACTGCTCCAGCAAGCACGCCGTCGCCGGCGTGGCGAAGAGCGTGGCCCTCGAGCTCGGCCCCCACGGCATCCACTGCAACTACATCTGCCCGGGCGGAGTGGAGACCCCGATGATCCACCGCATCGAGAAGAACACCTTCGGCGACACCAAGACCCACGAGGAGTGCGAGCAGATATTCGGCGCCGCCTATCTCGATAAGCGCTACTGCCGCGCGGACGAGGTCGCCAACCTGGCCCTCTATCTCGCCAGCGATGTCTCCAGCCACATCATGGGCAGCGGCATCCGCATGGACGCCGGCATGGACGCCCTCTGCTGAGCGTTTTCCCACATTTGTCAGTAAAGCCCTCAGATATCACTCAAAAACAGGAGGAAGAAAAAATGTTCGATCTTCACGGAAGAGTAGCAGTCGTCACCGGCGCTTCCGCCGGCCTGGGCCGCCAGTTTGCCCTCGCCCTCGCCCGTCAGGGCGCCGACCTCGCCATCCTCGCCCGCCGCGAGTGGAAGCTGAACGAGGTCGCCGAGGAAATCCGCGCCGTCGGCGTGAAGTGCCTCGTCGTCCGCTGCGACGTCAGGGAGCCCGAGGACGTGGCCAACGCCGTCAAGGCCGTCATTGCCGAGTACGGCAAGGTCGATATCCTGGTCAACAACGCCGGCGGCGGCAAGAGCAAGCCCCTGGACGAGTTCCCCGAGGAGGACTGGATCGACACAGTCAACACCGACGTTTTCGGCGTCATGCGCTGCACCCGTGATTTCGGCCGCGAGATGCTGAAGGCCGGCTATGGCCGCATCATCAACATCGCCTCCATCCTCGGCAAGGGCGGCCTGCCGGAAATCCCCATCAGCGACTACGCCGCCAGCAAGGGCGCCGTTATCAACTTCACCCACCAGATGGCCACCGAGTGGGCGCAGAAGGGCATCACCGTCAACTGCATCTGCCCGGGCTTCTTCCCCAGCGAGGCCAACAACCCCGAGGCCATGAAGGCCATGGACTACTTCATCAAGGACCGCACCCCGATGGGCCGTCCCGGCCGCGACGGCGAGCTCGACTCCACCGTCGTCTACCTCGCCGCCGACGAGAGCAGCTACGTCACCGGCAACATCTGCACCTGCGACGGCGGCTGGACCGCCATCTGAGCGCAAAACAAAAGGGAGGAACACACCAAATGTCCTGCTGCGATAAGAAATACGACTACAGCATACTCTGGCGTCCCATCGACATCAACAAGTGCCGCATCCGCAACCGCATCAGCATGTCCGGCATGGGCACCTTCACCCCCACCACCGTCGACCAGGTTGAGACCGAGAGCGGCCTGCGCTATTACGAGGAGCGCGCCAAGGGCGGCATCGGCCTCATCCACACCGGCGCTTACTTCATCGACGAGAAGTGCGCCCAGGGCGGCCGCACGCTGGACTTCTCCAGCGACAAGAGCATCCCGAGCGGCACCCAGCTCACCGAGCGCGTGCACCGCTGGGGCGCGAAGATATTCGCCCAGCTCTCCTGCGGCACCGGCCGCAACGGCATGCCCCAGATCGGCGAGCGCGTGCCCATCTCCTCTTCCGAGAACCCGAGCTTCTACAACCCCAGCATGATCTGCCGCGCCCTCACCGTGGACGAGATCCACGAGATGATGGAGCACTGGAAGGTCGCCGCGCAGAACGCCGTTTTCATGGGCTTCGACGGCATCCAGATCCACGCCCACGCCGGCTACCTGATGGACCAGTTCATGAGCGAGATCTGGAACCACCGCAAGGACCAGTACGGCGGGAGCTTTGAAAACCGCTGCCGCTTCACCATGGAGACCGTGGACGCCATCCGCTCCGTCGTCGGACCCGACTTCCCCATCACCTACCGCATCAGCCTTGACCACCGCTTCCCCGGCGGGCGCACCATCGAGGAGAGCATGAAGATACTCGACGTGCTCGACAAGTGCGGCATCGACGCTTTCGACATCGACGCGGCCTGCTACGAGACGATGGACTACATCTTCCCCACCCGCTACACCGGCGAAGCCTGCATGGCCTATGTCTGCGAAGAGGCCCGCAAGCACATCACCCACCCCATCATCAACACCGGCAACCACAGCATGGAGAGCGCCGTCGAGCTCATCGAGAGCGGCAACGCCGACATCGCCCAGTTCGGCCGCCAGTCCATCGCCGACCCGCAGTTCGCCAACAAGCTGCGTGAGGGCCGCCGCGAGGATGTCCGCCCCTGCATCGTCTGCAACGAGGAGTGCATCGGCCGCATCTTCGGCCGCCTGACCCAGCTGAGCTGCACCGTCAACCCCTCCGTCGGCTTTGAGACCGCCATGGAGGTCAAGCCCGTCACCCGCCCGACCAACGTCGTCGTCATCGGCGGCGGCCCCGGCGGCCTGGAGGCTGCCCGCTGCGCTGCTGAGCGCGGATGCTCCGTCACGCTGTATGAGAAGGACTCCCGCCTGGGCGGCACCTTCCTCACCATCGCCACCGGCGACTTCAAGTGGCGTATGCCCCAGCTCATCAAGTGGTACGAGGTCCAGCTGAAGAAGCTCGGCGTGAAGGTCGTGCTCAACACCGCCGTCGCGGCCGACGACCCCGTGCTCAAGAGCGCGGACGCCATCTTCGTCGCCACCGGCTCCAGGCCCACCGTGCCGCACATCCCCGGCATCGACAACAAGAAGGTCATCGACGTCGTTGATGTGCACAAGAACGGCATGCCCGAGGGCGAGCGCGTCGTCATCTGCGGCGGCGGCCTCTCCGCCTGCGACACCGCCATCGAGTACGGCGCCAAGGGCCGCAAGATCAGCATCGTCGAAATGCTGCCCGACGTCGGCAACGACGTGATGGTCGTCAACAAGATCAGCGTTGACCGCCTGCTGAAGGAGTACGGCGTGGAGCTGCTCACCAGCACCAAGGTCGTCGGCATCACCGATGAGGGCGTCGAGGTCGAGCACGAGGGCGCCAAGCGCGTCGTCCCGGCGGACGTCATCGTCTCCGCCTTCGGCCGCAGCCGCAACCTGGAGCTGGCCGACGCCATCCAGAACGCCTATCCGACCAAGACCACCATCATCGGCGACTGCATGAAGCCCGCCAAGGCCGGCCCGGCCATCCGCGAAGGCTTCTACGCCGCGATGGCCCTGAAGTAATCGCTCAGCCACGACCCCACACGCCCCCGCGGTACCCGCTGCGGGGGCATTTTGTAAAAATTCCCGTATACAGGAGGGGAAAAAGTGAACGGAAGCAAAAAATTCTTCGGCTACAAGGCCGCCGTCGGCGCCTTCCTCGTCATGTTCGTCAACCTCGGCGCGTGCACGACGCTGGGCATCTTCCTCAGCTCGCTGAGCGAATACAGCGGCTGGGACCTCGGCATGGTCGGCTACATAGGCACCGTCAACACCATCGGCAACGTCATCCTCAGCATGGTGGCCGTCAAGGCGCTCAGCAAGCTCGGCGCTAAAACCACCATGCTCATCTCCGTGCTTGCCTGCGCGATACACGTGCACCTTTACACCTTTGCCGTACCCGGGCAGAACATATCCACACTCGTGTTCTACTACCTGGCCGGCTTCATGGCCTCCTTCTCCATCACCTTCGGCACCCACGCCGTCTGCTCGAGCGTTATCGCCGACTGGTTCGTGGAAAAGCGCGAGCAGATCTCCGGCATAGTGTTTTCCGGCGCTGGCTTCGGCGCGGCCATATGGGTCTTCGCCGCCGGCCAGCTCTTCAAGGTCGTGGACTTCAAGGGCTGCTACCGCATACTCTCCATTTTCATCCTCGCAATCGGCCTCTTCTCCGTCATCTGCCTTATAAAGGACCCGAAAAAAATGGGCCAGAAGCCCCTCGGCTGGGACAAGGCCGGCGCCGCCTCCGATGCCGGTGCGGCTGTTGACGTCCCGGGCGTGAGCAAGAGCGAGGCCCTGCGCTCCCCCGCCTTCTGGGTGCTCGCGCTCGCCCTGCTCTTCGTGTGCATGAGCGGCTCGGCCTATATGAGCTACGCCCCCTCCTGGTGGCAGGCTAACGGCCTTGACGCCACCGCCGCCGCCAACTGGAACGCTATCTATCTCGTGATTTCCGGCGCGGTGCTGCTCATAGTCGGCAAGGTGTTCGCAAAGGCCGGCCCGAGCATTTTCACAGTCATCGTCTGCGTCGCCTTCGTCGCCGCGATGGCCTGCATGGTCGCGCTGAACGGCCACCCCGTCACGCTGATACTCGTCGGCTGTGTCGTCTTCGCCGCGCTGGCCTATCCGCTGAACGCCAGCATCCCCGGCCTTATAGGTCAGAGCGTCTTCGGCGGGCGCGACTTCGCCGCGATATCCGCCACGCTGATGACCTCAGTCTATGTCGGCCAGGCCCTCACCGCGCCCGTGATGAACGCCTTCCTCGCCACGGAGGGCGGCATGGGCACCGGCTGGATCTTCTTCGGCGCCACGGCGCTGGTAGGCATGGTGCTGATAATCGTCTCCATCGCCATCTCCCCCATGAAAAAAGCCGCCAAATAAGCCTTTGGTCATTCCGTATATAAAAAAGCTCCCCCGGGCCGTGCCCGGGGGAGCTGAGTTTTTGTACACTATCTCACACCAGCAGATAGATCATCAGTGGGAGGGTGGCGGCGGAGAGGACTGTGCTGACGAACACGTTCTGGCTGGCGAAGGTCTCGTCCTTGCCGCTGCGGATGGTCAGCGCTGTGGCCAGCATGGCCGTCGGGCAGGCGGCGAGGATCACCGTCACGCCGAGGGCCATCTCATCGTGCACGAAGGGGCGCAGCGCGGCCCAGACGGCCAGCGGGCCCAGTATCAGCCTCACAAGGCCGACGGCATACACCCGCCAGTTGCCCAGCGTGCTCTTCAGCGGCACGGCGCCAAGGCTGGCGCCCACCACCAGCATGCTCACCGGCACGGTGCCGGCGGAGAGCACGCTGAAGCACTCCACCACCGGCGCGGGCAGCTCCCAGCCGGTGAGGAAAAAGGCGATGGCCACGAACGTCGCTATCAGCGGCGGCGAGATGGCGCTTTTGATGTTCATGCCCTTCGTACTGCCGTTTATCAGCGCCACGCCCAGCGTATAGATGAACAGATTGAAGGGGATGTTGGATATCGTCGCCACCAGCACGCCCTCAGCGCCGTAGACGGACTCCACCACTGGGAAGCCGACGAACACGGTATTCGTGAACGCCACGGCGAAAGCGGCGATGCCGCGGTCGTCCGCCGGCACGCGCAGCGCTCGCGCCGCCAGTACGCCCAGCAGCGAGCAGACGATTATCATGACGAAAAATCCCAGCGTGTAGATGCCGATGTCCGCCAGGGAGAGCTCCATCTCCGCGCTCGTCACGGAGTTGAGTATGGTGAACACCAGCAGCACGTTCAATACGATCTTTGATCCCGAGCGGGTGAATTCCGGCCCCGCTACCCCGAGCTTCGCGCAGGCGAAGCCCACAGCCATGATGAACACGAGGATGCCCATCTGGGTGAACACCGGGGTCATGTCCAAGTTTAACACACCTCTTCCGTTTTCTCTCTTTCCCGCCGGCGATAAGCCGCGCCGGCCCGGCTCATATGTGCAGCAGCACCGTTGAGAGCGAAAAGTATATCAGCAGGCTGACGGCGTCCGTGATGGTGCTGATGAGCGGGCTGGCCATCACGGCCGGGTCGATGCCTATCTTTTCCGCCGCCATCGGCAGCGTGCTACCGACCGCCTTGGCAAAGGTGACGACGAAAATGAGCGTCACGCTGACGGTGAAGGCCACCAGCACCGTCACCTCCGCGTTCCCCAGCAGCAGCCGGTCCACCAGCAGCATCTTCACGAAATTGACGCAGGCCAGCGAAACGCCGCAGAGCACGGCCACGCGGATCTCTTTCCACACCACGCTGAGGATGTCCCGCGGCTCCGTGTCGCCGATGGACAGGCTGCGGATGACGGCGGTGGAGCTCTGCGAGCCGGAGTTGCCGCCCGTGCCCATGAGCATGGGCACGAAGCCCGTGAGCACCGTGCAGCGGGAGAGCGCATCTTCAAAATGGGTGATTATCATGCTCGTAAAGGTGGCCGAGAGCATGAGGAACATCAGCCAGGGGATGCGCCGCTTCCAGATGTCCACCACGCCGGCGCGCGAATAGGGCGTGTCCGAGGGGGAGATACCGGCCATCAGGTCGAAGTCCTCCGTGGCCTCCTCCTCCAGCACGTCGATGACGTCGTCAACGGTGACGATGCCCACCAGGCGGTCCTCTTTATCCACCACGGGCACGGCCAGCAGGTCGTAGTCGGAGATGCGCTCCGCCGCCTCGCTGCGGTCGTCCGTCGTGCGGCAGAAGATGACGTTGCGGTCCATGATGTCCTCGATGACGGCGTCGTCGTCCGAGAGCAGCAGGTCCTTGACCGTCACCACGCCCTCCAGCCGCCGGTCGGCGCTGGTGACGTAGCAGACGTATATCGTCTCCTTGTCGTCGCCGATGCGGCGGATGCGCGCGATGCTCTCGCGCACGTTCATGTATTTTTTCAGGTCCACGAACTCGGCCGTCATGATGCTGCCGGCCGAGTTCTCCGGGTATTTCAGGTACTGGTTTATCAGCGCGCGGGTCTCCGGTGTGGCGGCGCGCATGACGCGCTTGACGATGTTCGCCGGCAGCTCCTCCATCATGTCCACGGCGTCGTCCACGTACATGTCCTCGACGATCTCGCCCAGCTCTTTATCGGTGATGGAGTTGATGATCTCCTGCTGCTCCGGCGCGTCCAGCTCGGCAAAGACCTCCGCGCCGCGTTCCTTGCTGAGCAGGCGGAACACCGTGGCCATTTTCACGCTGTCCTCCTCGCCCAGCTCGGTGATGAACTCAGCGATGTCGAACTGGTTCATCTCCTCCAGCTCCTGCTGCAGGGCTTTCAGCCGCTTTGAACGCACGAGCTCGAGCAGCCGTTCCCGGCGCTGGTCGTAACTTTTCTCCTCCAAGGCGCGCACCTCCTCACTTCGCAGCGCGCACAGCGCGTTACACGCCCATGTACTCCTTCTGCACGTCCGTCATGCCGTCGATCTCCACGTTGAGGGAGGCCAGCTTGCGGCGGGCGACGGCGTCGTCGATCTCGCGCGGGACCCTGATGGGCTCCACGGGGAGCGCGCCGCGGTGCCTGGCCAGGTATTCGGCGGAGAGGGCCTGGATGGCAAAGCTCATGTCCATGATCTCGGCCGGGTGGCCGTCCGCGCAGGCCAGGTTGACCAGGCGGCCTTCGCCGAGGACGAATATCGTCTTCCCGTTCGGCAGCTCGTAGCCGGTGATGTTGTGGCGCGCTTCGTACTTGCGCACTGCCAGCTTCTCCAGCCCGGCCATGTCGATCTCCACGTCGAAGTGCCCGGCGTTGGAGAGGATGGCGCCGTCGCGCATCAGCTCGAAGTGCTCGGTGGTGATGATGTCGCGGCAGCCGGTGACGGTGCAGAAGATCTCGCCCACTTTGGCGGCCTCGCGCATGGGCATCACCTCGAAGCCGTCCATCACGGCCTCCAGCGCGCAGATGGGGTCCGTCTCCGTGACCACTACGCGCGCGCCCAGGCCGTCGGCGCGCATGGCCACGCCCTTGCCGCACCAGCCGTAGCCGCAGACGACGACGCGCTTGCCGGTCACCATCAGGTTGGTGGTGCGCATGATGCCGTCCCACACGCTCTGGCCCGTGCCGTAGCGGTTGTCGAAGAGGTGCTTGCAGTCGGCGTCGTTCACCAGCATCATCGGGAAGGGCAGCAGCCCGGCCTTGGCCAGCTTGTTGATGCGGGTGATGCCGGTGGTGGTCTCCTCGCAGCCGCCTATCACATCCGGCAGCAGCTGCGGGTAGTGCGTGCGGATGAGCTCAAGCAGCTCGCCGCCGTCGTCGATGATGATGTTGGGCCCGAAAGCCAGGGCGTTCAGCAGCTGCTTCTGATAGTCCATTTCGGCGGAGCCGTGCACGGCGTGCACTTCCATGCCGCCGGCCGCCAGGGCCGCGGCCACGTCGTCCTGCGTGGAGAGGGGGTTGGAGCCGGTGACGCACATCTGCGCCCCGCCGGCGGCCAGCACCCGGCAGAGGTAGGCGGTTTTTGCCTCCAGGTGCACGGAGAGGACCACCTTCAGCCCGGCGAAGGGCTTCTCGCGCGCAAAATCCGCCTCGATGCCACGCAGCACAGGCATGTTGCGGCGGACCCAGTCGATCTTCAGTTGGCCCCGGGGCGCCAGGGAGATATCGGCGATTTCGTTCATGACGAGCCTCCTTTATCAATGTTAGCATCCTATTTTATCACCTCCGGCCCGCCGATTCAACAAAAACCGCCCGATACTTTGAGTAAAATCGCCACAAGGCTCCGGACGGCCCGCGATGCGCGGATTTTGCATTTCTCAAAAGCATTTCTTCCAGCGCACATTCCCGTATTTTTCACAAATATTGTTTGTATCTTGATTATTGTCACACGATGTGTTAAATTATAGATGGCGCAGCTGCATCAT
>CHCFR05602__coassemble_576_pt1 | contig 19921 bp, 18 predicted proteins | sample CHCFR05602__metabat2_high_PE_010 | metagenome-assembled genome bin CHCFR05602
GTGGCTGGTGCGCTTGTTGATGCGGTACATACGGCCGTGGGCCCTGGGCTGGCCGCGCTTGAGGATGGGGCCGGCGTCCACGAAGCAGCTCTGGACATAGAGCTTCTCGGGGTCCATCTCGTAGTTGTTCTCGGCGTTGGCCACCGCGCTCTTGAGCACCTTGATGACGTGCTCGCAGCCGGCCTTGGGGGTGTTCTCCATCAGGGCCTGGGCGTAGGCGGCGTCCTTGCCGCGGATCATGTCGCAGATTATCTGCACCTTGCGGGGGGCAATGCGGATGAATTTCGCCTGTGCCCTCGCGGTTTTCAGCTCTTCCATGCTCTCTCCCCCTTACTTGCCGGCCTTGCCGCCGCTGTGGCCGCGGAACGTGCGGGTGGGCGCGAACTCGCCCAGCTTGTGGCCCACCATGTCCTCGGTGACATAGACGGGGACGTGGCGGCGCCCGTCGTGGACGGCGATGGTGTGGCCCACGAAGGACGGGAATATCGTGCTGGCGCGGCTCCAGGTCTTGAGTACCTTCTTCTCGCCGGCCTTGTTGAGCTCATCGACGCGCTTCAGCAGCTCGGGAGCTGCGAACGGGCCCTTCTTAATGCTTCTGCTCATTTACTCGTCTCCCTCCTTACTTCGCGTTGCGGCGCTTGACGATGAACTTATCGGTGGGGTTCTTCGTCTTGCGGGTCTTGTAGCCCAGCGCCGGCTTGCCCCAGGGAGTTACGGGGCCGGGACGGCCGATGGGGCTCTTGCCCTCGCCGCCGCCGTGCGGGTGGTCCACCGGGTTCATCACGGAGCCGCGGACCGTCGGGCGGATGCCCATGTGGCGCTTGCGGCCGGCCTTGCCGATGCTGACGTTGGCGTGGTCGATGTTGCCCACCTGGCCGATGGTGGCGCGGCAGTCCATGCGGACCTTGCGCATCTCGCCGCTGGGCATACGGATGGTGGCCATGTTGCCCTCCTTGGCCATCAGCTGGGCGGCGACGCCGGCGGAGCGCACCAGCTGGGCGCCGCGGCCGGGGTAGAGCTCGATGTTGTGGATGACCGTGCCGACGGGGATGTTCTCCAGCGGCAGGCAGTTGCCGGGCTTGATGTCGGCGGCGGGGCTGGACACCACGGTGTCGCCCGCGGCCAGGCCCACAGGGGCCAGGATATAGCGCCTCTCGCCGTCCTCATACTCGGTGAGGGCGATGAAGGCGGTGCGGTTGGGGTCGTACTCCAGGCGCAGGACCTTGCCGGGCATATCCAGCTTGTCGCGGCGGAAGTCGATCACGCGGTACTTGCGGCGGTTGCCGCCGCCCTTATGGCGGACGGTGATGCGGCCGTAGCTGTTGCGGCCGGAGTTCTTCTTGACGACCTCGATGAGGCTCTTCTCGGGCTTCGCGTGCTTGTCCACACCGTCGAAGCCGGAAACGCTCATCTGACGGCGCGCGGGAGAAGTGGGCCTGTAGGTTTTAATAGACATCTCTCATAACCTCCCTTACGCCATGCCCTCGAAGAGCTCGATGCTCTTGGAGGAGTCGCTCAGCTTGACGACGGCCTTTTTCCAGGTCTTGGTGTAGCCGGCCGGCATGGCGCCGGTGCGCTTTTTCTTGCCCTTCACGGTCGTGGTGGTGACCTTGATGACCGTGACGCCGAAGATTTCCTCAACGGCCTTCTTTATCTCGATCTTGTTCGCGTCCTTAGCGACCTCGAAGGCATACTTCTTGATGTCGAGGTCCTCCATCGACTGCTCGGTGATGATGGGACGGATAATGATATCGTACGCGGAAGTCATCAGGCGAACACCTCCTCGATCTTCTGCAGCGCGGCCTTGTCGACCACGAGCACGCGGTTGTTCAGTATCTCGTAAGCCGAGATGATGGTGGCGGTCGTGGTGGTCACGCCGGGGATGTTCCTCGCGGAGAGCACTACGTTGTTGTCCACGTTCTCGGTGATGACCATCGCCTTGCCCTCGGCGCCGATCTTACGCAGGAACTCGGCGAAGGGCTTGGTCTTGACGGTGTCCACGGTCAGCCCGTCGACGACGAGGACGGCGTTCTCGGCGGCCTTGGCGCTCAGGGCGCTCTTGAGGGCGAGGCGGCGGGTCTTCTTCGTCAGGCTGTAGCGGTAATCACGCGGCTTCGGCGCGAAGGCCACGCCGCCGTGACGCCACACGGGGCTGCCGGCATAGCCGGCGCGGGCACGGCCGGTGCCCTTCTGACGCCAGGGCTTCTTGGTGGTGTAGCTGACCTCGCCCTTGGTGAGCGCGCTCTGCGTGCCCTGGCGCTGATTGGCGAGATAGTTCTTGACGGCTGCGTGGAGGACGGCCTCGTTCGGCTCGATGCCGAAAACGGCCTCGGAGAGGGCGTACTCGCCGACCTTTTCGCCTGCCATATTGTAAATGACTGCATTGGGCATTGTGTCTCTCTCCTTTCCTTAGCCTCTGGCCGACCGCTTCTGCGGGTTGGTGCTGATGGTGGGGGTCGCGGGGCCCTTGCGGACGAACTTCTTGACGGAGTTCTTGAGGTACACTATGCCGCCCTTGGGGCCGGGGATGGCGCCGCGGACGACTATCATATTAAGCTCGGGGTCGACCTTGACTACGTCGAGGTTCTGGACCGTGACCTGCTCCACGCCCATGTGGCCGGCGCCGATCTTGCCCTTGAAGATACGGGAGGGGTCGGTGCTGGAGCCCATGGAGCCGGCGTGGCGGTGCACGGGGCCGGTGCCGTGGCTCTCTTTAAGGCGGTGGGCGCCGTGGCGCTTGATGACGCCGGCGTAGCCCTTGCCCTTGCTGATGCCGGTGACGTCGACTCTCTCGCCCTCTTTGAACACGTCGGCCTTCAGGGTGTCGCCGACGTTAAGGCCGGAGCAGTCCTCCAGCCGGAACTCGTGCAGGTGGCGCTGCGGGGCGACCCCGGCCTTCTCAACGTGGCCGAGCTCGGGCTTGGTGAGCTTCTTGGCCGCGCACTCGTCAAAGCCGAGCTGGACGGAATCGTAGCCTTCCTTGTCGGCCGTCTTCTTCTGGACGACCACGCAGGGGCCGGCCTCGATAACGGTCACCGGAACGACCTTGCCTGCCTCATCGAAGATCTGCGTCATGCCGACCTTCCTGCCGATGATGGCTTTCTTCATTTATATTTCCTCCTTCGGTTATTGGTTGAAGCGGCCCTTCGTCCGCCCCAACATGACCCTGCCCGTTCACGCAAGTCGCGGGCTGGTGGGTTAACTTGTTCGCGCCCTTACAGCTTGATCTCGATCTCGACGCCCGCGGGGAGCTCCAGGCTCATCAGGGCTTCGACGGTCTTCTGCGTGGGGCTCATGATGTCGATCAGGCGCTTGTGCGTGCGGCGCTCGAACTGCTCGCGGCTGTCCTTGTACTTGTGGACGGCGCGCAGGATGGTGACGACCTCCTTCTTGGTCGGCAGGGGGATGGGACCGGAGACCTTGGCCTCGGTGCGCTTGGCCGTCTCCACGATGGTCTCGGCCGCCTTGTCGATGAGCTGGTGGTCGTAAGCCTTCAGCCTGATGCGGATCATTTTCTTTGCTGCCATTTCTTTTCCTCCTGATTTCGTACTTAGGCGGTGCAGCCCGCCCATTGGTACGGAGGCAAATTTCCATACACGCAACCGTGCGTATCAAACCCCGTCCGAAAAACAGGCCGGTCATGGCCGGCCGTTCCCCGCCCGGGCGATATACGCCGCGCACGGAAAATTGCTCGTCCGCCCGATTCCGCGCGCCTGCCGGCGCGCCGGACATACTCCACGGAAGTTACCGGCGAGGCCGCCGCAATCTCCCGCTTCATCGCATACCTGCCCCTTGGCAGGCCATGATAGGATATCAAAGACTTCCCGAATTGTCAATAGCTTTTTCGGAATTTTTCCTGAATCTCAGGCATTATTTTTGTGAAGGTCTACGAATTTGCGCGAGGGGCAAAAAGCGGCGCCCGCAGGGGGCGCCGCTTTGCTCATTTTAACGGTCTTCAGTTGTTCTTCGCGCATTTGCGCTGTATCAGCTTGACGATCTCCACGATGGGGATGACGCTGACGGCGAAGCAGAGGGCGATCAGGTACTCGCCCAGCTCCACGCTGGTGAAGCCGAAGGCGTTGGCGAGGAAGGGCACCTCGCAGACGAGCGTGGTGGCCACCAGGCTGCCGATGGCGGCCCAGTTGAGCGTCTTGTTCATATAGTGCATCCTGAAGAGGCTGCCGCGCTGCGAGCGCATGTTGAAGCTGTGGAATATCTCCGCCATGCTCATGGTGACGAAGGCCATGGTGGTGCCGTCCGCGCTGTTGGCGATCTCCCAGACGCCGCTCTCGATGTAGTGGCCGACGAAGTAGCTCGCCAGGGTGAGGATGGAGACGAGCACGCCCTGATAGGCGATGTCGAAGCCCATGCCGCCGGCGAAGACGCCGGCCTTGGCGTCGCGCGGCCTGCGGCGCATGATGTCCGCCTCCGCGCGCTCCATGCCGAGGGCGAGGGCGGGGAAGCAGTCGGTGACAAGGTTTATCCAGAGCAGGTGGACGGGCTGGAGGATGGTGAAGCCCATCAGCGTGGCGACGAAGATGCTGATGACCTCGCTCATGTTGGAGCCCAGCAGGAACTGGATGGCCTTGCGGATGTTGTCGTAGATCCGGCGGCCCTCCTCGACGGCGCCGACGATGGTGGCGAAGTTGTCGTCCGCCAGCACCATGTCCGCTACGTTCTTGGTCACGTCCGTGCCGGTGATGCCCATGCCCACGCCGATGTCGGCGCTCTTGATGCTGGGCGCGTCGTTGACGCCGTCGCCGGTCATGGCGGTGACGCAGCCGGCGCCGCGCCAGGCGTTGACGATGCGGGTCTTGTGCTCGGGCTGCACGCGGGCGTAGACGGAGATGTCGCGGAACACCTTCTCGAACTCCTCGTCGCTCATCTCGTTGAGCTGGCTGCCCGTGATGGCCTTCGTGTGGCCGTCCAGGATGCCGAGCTCTTTGGCGATGGCGACGGCGGTGTCGATGTGGTCGCCGGTGATCATGATGGGGCGGATACCCGCGCCGCGGCACTCCTCGATGGCGGCCTTGACCTCCGGACGCACGGGGTCGATCATGCCGGTGAGGCCGATGAAGATGAGGTCGTGCTCCAGGTTGGCCGGCGAGCAGTCGGCGGGGACGGCGTCCCACTTGCGCATGGAGGCGGCCAGCACGCGCAGCGCGCGGTCGGCCATGGCCTTGTTGGCGGCGAGGATCTCCGAGCGCTTGCCGTCGGTCATGGGGACGACCTTGCCGTTTTCAAGGCAGCCGGTGCAGAGCTTGAGCACCTCGTCGGGCGCGCCCTTGGTGTACTGGACGATGCCCTCCGCCGTCTGGTGGACGGTGCTCATCATCTTGCGCATGGAGTCGAAGGGGGCCTCGCCCACGCGCGGCTCGGCCGCCTTCAGCGCGGGCTTGCCCAGGCCCAGGCCGTGGGCGTAGTTGACGAGGGCGGCCTCCGTGGGCTCGCCGACGGCAACGCCGTTGTCGTCCTCCTCCGCGTCGGAGCAGAGGCTCATGGCCTTGGCCAGGAGCTTCTCGTCCTCGCCGAAGTGGTCGACGACGGTCATCTTGTTCTGCGTCAGGGTGCCGGTCTTGTCCGAGCAGATGATCTGCGCGCAGCCGAGGGTCTCCACGGCGGTCAGCCGGCGGATGATGGCGTTGCGCTTGGACATATTAGTAACGCCGATGGAGAGCACGACCGTGACCACGGCCGCCAGGCCCTCCGGGATGGCGGCCACGGCCAGGGAGACGGCCACCATGAAGCTGTCGAGTATGACCTCGCCGGTGACGCCGCCGGCATAGGCGATCTGCACGCCGAAGATGACCACGCAGATGCCCAGCACCAGCCAGGTGAGGATCTTCGAGAGCTGGCTGAGCTTGATCTGCAGCGGGGTCTGGCCCTGCTCGGCGCGGGAGAGGGCGTCCGCTATCTTGCCCATCTCGGTGTTCATGCCGGTGTCGGTGACGACCATGCTGCCGCGGCCGTAGGTGACGGTGGAGCCCATGTAGGCCATGTTCTTGCGGTCGCCCAGGGGGACGTCGGCGGCGTCCTTGAGGTCGATGATGTCGATGAACTTGTAAACGGGGACGCTCTCGCCGGTGAGGGCGGCCTCCTCGATCTGCAAACTGGCGCTCTCGATGATGCGCCCGTCGGCGGGGACGGCGTCGCCGGCCTCCAGCAGCACCACGTCGCCGGCCACGAGCTCCGCGCTGGGGACGATGGTGACCTTGCCGTCGCGCAGCACCTTGCTGGTGGCGGCGCTCATCGCCTGCAGCGCCTCGATGGCCTTTTCCGCCTTGCTCTCCTGATAGACGCCGAGCACGGCGTTGACGATGACCACGATGAGGATGATGACCGTATCGGTGATGCCCTCGATGCCCTCCTCATAGATGCCGGTGACGGCGCTGATGGCCGCGGCCACGATGAGGATGATGATCATGGGGTCCGCCATCTGGGCGAAGAAGCGCTTGATGAGCGAATCCTTCTTCTCCGCGGCGAGCTCGTTGCGCCCGTCGCGCTCCAGACGTTTTGCCGCTTCGGCGCCGGTGAGGCCCTGTTCGGAGCTCTCCACCTGCCGCAGTACCTCGGCGGCGTCCTCGCAATAGTACTTCACTTCATTCAATCCTTTCACAAGTATGAGAAAAGACCCACAGACAGGCGCTTTTCCCTATCCATGAGTCTGGTCCTTTAATGCAAGCCAGGCGGCGCGCCGCCAGTGTGTTGACTTGCCTCCGCATATCGTGGGGCGGATGACTACTCCCTCACACCGCGAAATAATATCATCCCCGCGCCGCTTTGTCAAGCGCGGCCCGTTATACATTTTCGCCGCCCTGTCAGGAGCTTGACGGAAAAGCGCCGCAACATTATAATTACCGAAACGGACAAGCCGAGAGCGGCGGACTGGAGGAGAGCATGTACGAAAAGATAACGCTCCCGAACGGGGCAAGGGTAGTATTCGAGCGGATGGATGGCGTGCGCTCCGTCTCGCTGGGCATCTGGGTCGGCGCGGGCTCGCGCTTTGAGCGCGCGGAGGAGGGCGGCAGCGCCCACTTCATCGAGCACATGCTCTTCAAGGGCACGGCAACGCGCACGGCCGCGCAGCTGGCCGAGGAGGCGGACGCCCTCGGCGGGCAGCTCAACGCCTATACCACGCGCGACAACACCTGCTTTTACACCCGCGTGCTGGACACGCACCTCGGCCGCGCGGCGGAGGTGCTGGCGGACATGTTCTTCCGCTCCCGCTTCGACGAAGCGGACGTGGAGAACGAAAAGGGCGTCATCGGCGAGGAGATCGACATGTATGAGGACACGCCGGAGGACGTGGCGGCGGAGAACCTGCTCGCCGGCTGCTTCCCCGGCGCGCTGGGGCGCCCCGTGCTGGGCACGGAGGAGACGCTCGCCGGCCTCAGCGGCCGCTCGCTGCGCGCGTTCATGGAGCGGACCTACACCGCGCCGCGCATCGCCGTGGCCCTGGCCGGCAGCTTCACGGACGCCGACGTGGACGCCGTCGCGCGCATCTTCGCGCAGATGCCGCCGGCGGAGCGCACCGAGCCGGAGCGCTCCGCCTATGCCCCCTGCCTGGCGCTGCGGGAAAAGGCCGTGGAGCAGAACCAGCTCGTGCTGGGCTTCCCGGGGCTGGAGACGGCCAGCGAGGAGCGCTTCGCCATGCAGCTCTTCTCGAACATCCTCGGCGGCAGCAGCTCCTCGCGCCTTTTCCAGACCGTGCGCGAAAAGCACGGCCTCTGCTACTCCATATACTCCTTCACCGCCGGCTATCAGGACACGGGCCTCTTCGCCGTGGCCCTGGCCGCCAACCGCCAGAGCGAACGCCGGGCGCTGGGCCTCACCATCGACGAGCTGCGGCGCATCCGCGACGATGGCGTCACCGCCGCCGAGCTGGAGCGCGCCCGCGAGCAGGTGACGGCCTCCATCCTCATGAGCCTTGAATCCAGCGCCTCGCGCATGAACCGCCTCGGCTACGGCGAGCTCTTCCTCCCCCGCGGCGCGCTCACGCCCGACGAGCTCATCGAGCGCTACGAGGCCGTCACGCTCGCGGACGTGCGCTCCCTCGCGCAGCGGACGCTGGACTTCCGCCGCGCCTCGCTCTCCGCCGTGGGCCGCGTCGCGGACGGGGAAGAATACCGCGCGGCGCTGCTCTCCGGCGCGAAATAAAGCTTGCCAGGCGGCGGCAAGTCGTATATACTATCGTATAAGGAGATGATGAGCGTGAGGAAATCTCTTGGCGAGACATTGACGGCCCTGAGGCGAGAAGCCGGCCTCACCCAGCCGGGCGTGGCCGCCCTGCTGGCGGAGCTCGGCTGCGCCGTGCAGCCGGCGGCCATCAGCAAGTGGGAAAAGGGCCAGACCATGCCCAACGCCGCGCAGTTCCTCGCGCTCTGCCGCATCTACCGCGTGCGCGACGTGCTGGGCGCCTTCCTCGGCGAGCCGGGGCCGCTCTCCGGGCTGAACGGCGAGGGCCGCCGCCTGGTGGACGGCTATATCCGCGTGCTGCTGGCCAGCGGGCTCTACGCCGAGGCCGCGCCGGAGGAGGCGCGGCGCACGCTGCCGCTCTATCACCTGGCGGCCAGCGCCGGAACGGGCCAGTTCCTGGACGGCGACTCCTCCGAGCCCATCGACGCCGCCGGCGCCCCGCCGGAGGCGGACTTCGCCGTGCGCATCGCCGGCGACAGCATGGAGCCGGAGATACACGACGGGCAGATCGTGTTCGTCCGCTCGCGCGACGATTTGGAGAGCGGGCGCGTAGGCATCTTCATCTTCCGCGGCGAGGCCTACTGCAAGCGCCTGCAGCGGGACGCCTACGGGGCACACCTCGTCAGCGTCAACGCGCGCTATAAGCCCATCGCCCTGCCGGCTGGGGAGGCGGTGCGCGTCTGCGGCGAGGTTGTGGGGCTCGGCCCCATGGCGGATTAGCCGCCAGCGCCCGTCTGGCAGAGGTCGCGCAGGCAGCAGAGCTCGCACTTCGGCGCCCTCGCCGTGCACACGGCCCGCCCGTGCAGCACCAGCCGGTGGCAGAAGTCCGAGCTCTTCTCCGGCGGCAGCTGCGCGCGCAGTATGGGCTCGATCTTCGCCGGGTCCTTGAGTCCGTCCACCAGCCCCATACGGTTTGAAAGGCGGATGCAGTGCGTGTCCACCACCACCGCCCCCGGCGCGTGGAACACGTCGCCGAGGATGAGGTTGGCGGTCTTCCGGCCAACGCCGGGCAGCTTCAAAAGCTCCTCCATGCTGCCGGGCACTTTGCCGCCGTGGCGGAGCAGCAGTATTTTCGCACACTCCACGATATCCCGCGCCTTGTGGTGGTAAAAGCCGCAGGGCTTCACATAGCGCTCCACCTCTTCGATGTCCGCTTCGGCGAAGCTCTCGAGCGTGGGGAAGCGCGCGAAGAGCGCGGGGGTTATCTGGTTCACCCGCTCGTCGGTGCACTGCGCCGCGAGCCGGACGGAAAAAAGCAGCTCATAGTCCTTCCCATAGTCGAGCGTGCACTCGGCCAGGGGGTATTCCTCCTCCAGCCGCCCGACGATGGCGTTTACCTGTTCCTGTGTCCGCATATTTCATCACCAACTGGCAGGATATCACATATCCCGCGCGATTTCAACGACGGAGGCGCAAACTGATGCACAGGCCCCTGGCAGACGAGATACGCCCCTCCACCCTGGACGAAGTGGTGGGGCAGAAGCACATACTGGGCCCTGGCGGGCTGCTCCGCCGGGTGATCGAGTCCGGCGAGGTGCCGAACATGGTGTTCTACGGCCCCTCCGGCACGGGCAAGACCACCGTGGCCAACATCATCGCCCGGCGCACAGAGCGCTCCCTGCGCCGGCTGAACGCCACCAACGCCTCGCTGAACGACATAAAGGCCATCATCGCCGAGCTGGACACCATGCTCGCCCCCGGCGGCGTGCTGCTCTATCTCGACGAGATACAGTACTTCAACAAAAAGCAGCAGCAGAGCCTGCTGGAGTTCATCGAGGACGGGCGCATCACGCTCATCGCCTCGACGACGGAAAACCCGTACTTTTACGTCTACAACGCGCTTTTGAGCCGCAGCACGGTTTTCGAGTTCAAAACCGTCCCGGCGGAGGAGGTGCTCCCCGCCGTCACGCGCGCGGTGGGCATACTCTCAGAGCGTGAGGGCTTGGCCGTCCGGCTGGATGACGGCGTGGCAGAACACATCGCCCAAAGCTGCGGCGGGGACGTGCGCAAGGCCATCAATTCCGTGGAGCTGCTCTTTTCCGCCTCGCCGCGCATCGGCGGCGCGGTGGAGATCTCGCTCGAGGACGCGAAGAGCGCCACGCAGCGCAGCGCCATGCGCTACGACCGCGAGGGGGACGACCATTTCGACACCCTCAGCGCGCTCATGAAGTCCCTGCGCGGCTCGGACCCGGACGCCGCGCTGCACTACCTCGCGCGCCTGCTCGAGGCCGGCGACCTCATAGGCGCGTGCCGCCGGCTGCTCTGCTCGGCCAGCGAGGACATCGGCCTCGCCTATCCCCAGGCCGCGAGCATCGTGAAGTCCTGCGTGGACAGCGCGCTGCAGCTCGGATTGCCGGAGGCGAAGCTCCCTCTCGCGGAGGCGGCGCTGCTGCTGGCCACCGCGCCGAAGTCCAACAGCGTCGTGATGAGCATCGACGCCGCGATGGCGGACGTCCGCGCGGGCAAGGCCGGGCCGTATCCGCGCGAGCTGCAGAACGTACACGCGGACGGCGCTGGCTTCGAGCGCGAGCAGGGCTACAAATACCCGCACAACTTCCCCGGCCACTGGGTGGAGCAGCAGTACCTGCCGGACAACCTCGTGGGCACTAAGTATTACCGCTACGGCGACAACAAGACCGAGCAGGCCGCGAAGGCCTACTGGGAGCGCATAAAGGGGGAAAAATAAATGGACATCCGCGTGGGCGACACGCTCGTTATGAAAAAGCAGCACCCCTGCGGCTCCGTGCGCTGGCTGGTGCTCCGCACCGGTGCGGATTTCCGGCTCCGCTGCGCCGTCTGCGGCCGGGAGGTCATGGGCCCCCGCTCCAAATTCGAGCGGAACGTAAAGGGCATAGAGCGCCCCGAAAACAGCTGAAGATCGCCCGCCGCGTCTACCCGCGGCCCATCGACTAACGCGAGATCGCCACGTCTACCATTTTTCCCGGGGCTTCGCCTCGGGAAAAATACTTTACGCGCAGTGAACGTGCGCTGAACGGAGCGCATCGCCATCGTGCCGCCCGCGGCGGCACGGGGCCCCATACGAGAGCGGGCCCCCTTCAAGGGGGCCCGCTCTCGTATCTCTTGGCATTGAGAGGCACCGCCAGGCGCCTCTCAAGCCAGCTACTTCACTACGACGTTCCCCTCCCCCAGCATCTCGCCCAGTTCGGCGATCAGCGAGGGGTGGATGCGGCACTCCGCACCCAGGCGCTTGCCCGTGTCCGCAAAAAAGACGATCATGCGCTCGTGCCCGGGGAACATCTCGCACAGCAGCTCGATGCGCCGCATGACCTTCGCGTCGTAGCTCTTCAGGCGCAGCCAGAGCTTGCGCTCCTTGGGCGGGGCCTCGTCCGTGCCGCCGGGGCCGAGGTCGGAGAGCGGCCGGATGGTGTCCACCATCAGCTGCGGCTCCTTTTCGTCGCGGACGCTGATGCGCCCGGTAACGAGCAGCGCGGCGTTGGCGGCGACGTAGCCGCCGCCGGCGTCCAGCGCGCGCTGGAAGGCCAGCAGCTCCATGGTCCCCGTGTCGTCCTCCAGCTGGATGTAGGCCATCAGCGTGCCGTTTTTGGTGGTGCGCGTGCGGCTGGACTCCACCACGCCCGCCAGCGTCACGCGCTGGCCGTCGATGTAGTCCTGCGGGCCGTCCTCGTTGGCAAAGTCCTCCAGTATGGGCCCGATGGGCACGGCCCCCGCGCGGCGCGCGGCGTCCCGGTACTCGTCCATCGGGTGGCCGGAGAGGTAGAGGCCCGTCATCTCCTTTTCCATCGCCATCAGCTCGCGGCGGTCGAACTCCTCCACGTCCGGCACGGCCACCAGCGTGGCCTCGTCGGGCTTGCCCTCGTCAAAGCCGAAGAGGTCGAACTGCCCGGCGATGTTGCCGCGGCCGTCGGCAGCGATGCTCTCGAGTATCAGGTCGAGCATCTGCAGCATGGCCCGCCGCTTCAGCCCCAGGCTGTCGAGCGCGCCGGACTTGATAAGGCTCTCCACCGCGCGGCGGTTGAGCTCCTTGCCGCTCATGCGCCGGCAGAACTCCTCCAGGCCGCGGAAGGGCCCGTTCTGCTCGCGCTCGGCCACCAGCAGGGCGATGAACTTGGCGCCGATGTTCTTGATGGCCGTGAGGCCGAAGCGGATGTTGGCCCCGGCGACGGTGAAGTCCGCGCCGGACTCGTTCACGTCCGGCGGCAGCACCCTGATGCCCAGCTCGCGGCACTCGCCGATGTACTCGGCCACCTTGGTGGAGGAGTCGAGCACGCTGGTGAGCAGCGCGGCCATGTATTCGCGCGGGTGGTGGCACTTCATGTACGCCGTGCGGTAGGCCACGATGGCGTAGGCCACGGCGTGCGCCTTGTTGAAGGCGTAGCTTGCGAAGTCGAGTATCTCGTCGTATATGCTGTTCGCCACGGCCTCGCTTATGCCGTTGGCCACGCAGCCGGGGATATTGCGCTTTTCGTCGCCGTGGATAAATGCCCGGCGCTCGGCGTCGATGACGGCGTGCTTTTTTTTGCTCATGGCGCGGCGGATGTTGTCCGCCTGGCCCAGCGAGAAGCCGGCCAGCCGGCGGAAGATCTCGATCACCTGCTCCTGATAGACGATGCAGCCGTAGGTGACGGAGAGTATCGGCTCCAGCGAGGGGTGCTTATAGCTTATCTTCTCCGGGTGGCCGCTGTTTTCAAGGAATTTCGGTATCGAGTCCATGGGCCCGGGGCGGTAAAGGGCGATGATGGCCGTGATGTCCTCAACGCTCTTGGGCCCCAGGCGGGTGCAGACGCCCGTCATGCCCGCGCTCTCCAGCTGGAACACGCCCTCCGTGCGCCCGGCGCGCAGCATGGCGAAGGTGGCGCCGTCGTCCTCCGGCAGGCTGTTCACGTCGAAGCCCGGGTCGCTCCGGCGCACGAGCACGGCCGCGTCCTCCAGCACGGTGAGGTTGCGCAGGCCGAGGAAGTCCATCTTCAGCAGCCCCAGCTCCTCGAGCGTGGTCATCGTGTACTGCGTGACCACGCTCTCGTCGTTTTTCGCCAGCGGGACGTACTCGTAAACGGGACGCTCGGTGATCACCACGCCGGCGGCGTGGGTGCTGGCGTGGCGGGGCATGCCCTCCAGCGCGCGGGCGGTGTCGATCAGGCGGTGCAGCCGCTCGTCGCCGGCGTACATCTCCCGCAGCTGCTTTGAAAGGCGCATGGCCTCGTCCAGCGTCATACCCAGGGCGAAGGGCACCTGCTTGGCCACGGCGTCGCACTCAGCGTAGCTGACGTCCAGCGCGCGCCCCGTGTCGCGGATGGCGGCGCGGGCGGCCATGGTGCCGAAGGTGACGATCTGCGCCACATGGTCGTGGCCGTATTTGCGGTTCACATAGTCGATGACCTCGCCGCGCCGGCGGACGCAGAAGTCGATGTCGATATCGGGCATGGACACGCGCTCGGGGTTCAGGAAGCGCTCGAAATAGAGGTTATATTTGATGGGGTCCACGTCCGTGATGTAAAGGCAGTAGCTGACCACGCTGCCGGCGGCGCTGCCGCGCCCCGGCCCCACGGGTATGCCCTGCCCCTTGGCGTAGCGGATGAAGTCGGAGACGATGAGGAAATAGTCCACGAAGCCCATGCGGTGGATCATGTCCAGCTCGTAGTCGAGCCGCGCGCGCACCTCGCCCGCGTCGTTGGGATAGCGGCGCGCGAAGCCCTCCGCGCAGAGCTTCTGCAGATAGGCGTAGCCGTCCGTCTCCCCCTCCGGCAGCTGGAAGCGCGGCAGGTGGTAGTGCCCAAAGACGAAGTCGTAGCTGCATTTTTTGGCGATGAGCTCCGTGTTGTCCGCCGCCTCCGGCAGTTCCGGGAAGAGCGCTCGCATCTCCTGCTCGCTCTTCAAATAGAACTCGCGCGTCTCGAAGCGCATCCGCTCCGCGTCGTTGACGGTCTTGCCCGTCTGGATGCACATCAGCACATCCTGGAAATAGGCGTCGTCCCTGTCGATATAGTGAGCATCGTTCGTCAGCGCCAGGGGGATGCCCGTCTCGCGGTGGAGGCGGATGAGCCCCGCCGCGGCCTCGTTTTCCTCCTCGATGCCGTGGCGCTGTATCTCAAGATAAAAGTCGTCCCCAAAGTGCTCGCGCAGCTCCAGCGCGCGGGCCCTGGCCGCCTCGTACTGGCCGGAGACGAGCTTCTGCGGTATCTCCCCCGCCAGGCAGCCGGAGAGGCAGACGAGCCCCTCCGCGTGCTCATAGAGCAGCGGCCAGTCGATGCGCGGCTTGACGTAAAAGCCCTCCACGAAGCCCATGGAGACCAGGTAGCTGAGGTTGCGGTAGCCCGTCTCGTCCTTGCAGAGCAGTATCAGGTGGCTGTACTGGCTGTCCACGCCGTGTTCGCGGTCGGTGCGCGACCGCGGCGCGACATAGACCTCGCAGCCGATGATGGGCTTTATCCCCTCGGCGCGGCACGCGCGGTAGAAGTTCACCGCGCCGTACATGACGCCGTGGTCGGTTATGGCGAGCGAGCTGAAGCCCAGCTCCTTCGCCCGTTTGGCCAGGCGCTCGATGCGGCACTCCCCGTCGAGCAGGCTGTATTCCGTGTGCAGGTGCAGGTGGGTGAAGCCCATGGCTCACTTCCTCCCCGCGCCGGTCATGTCCACCAGCTTCTTCAGCCGGTGCCCGAGGCAGGACTTGGTCACATGCGGTTGGGAGATGGCGGAGAGCTCCGAAAGGCTGGCCTCCGGGTATTCAAGGCGCAGCTGCGCCGCCTGCTGCAGCTTTTCCGGCAGGCTGCGCAGGCCGGTGCCCTCCTCGATGCGGCGGATGGCGGCCAGCTGCTCCTGCGCGGCGGCCACGGTCTTGTCGGCGTTGGCCGTGTCGCAGTTCACCTTGCGGTTGATGTCGTTGCGCATCCCCTTCTCCACCTTGGCGGCCATCAGGCCCATGGCGGCGCGGGGCGCGCCCATGCTGGTGAGGAAGTCGGCTATGGCCTCCGACTGCTTGAAATAGGTGACGTAGGCACGGCCGCGCTGCGCCTCCCCGGGGGCGAAGCCCAGCTCCAGCATCACGGAGTAGAACTCGCGGCTGACGCTGCGGTGCGAGGTGACGATCTCCAGGTGGTAGTCCTTCTCCGGGTCCGTGATGCTGCCCCCGGAGAGGAAGGCCCCACGCACAAAGCTCGCCTTGCAGCAGTCGTTCTCCAGCACGCCGAGGTTGATGTGCAGCGCCAGCGTGTCCGTGGCCTCCGTGCCGAAGGCCCGGAAGACGGCCTGGATCTTCTCCGGGTCGGTGATGGTAAAGCTGCGCTTCCTGGTGGCGGAGGGCGCCGGCAGCTGGTCAAAGGTGACGCCGAAGGCCCGGCGGAAAAGCCGCGGCAGGGCCTCCGCCAGCTCCGCCCCGCCGGTGATGATGCGTATCTCCTGGGCGCTGAAGGTGTTGCAGAACAGCAGTATGCCATAGCACTCCGCCAGCGCGCAGCACTTCTTTTTCGGCTCCGAGCGCAGCAGCTCGGCCTTCGCTTCCGATGAAAATGACATCTCTTTCTCCTTACGTATGCGCCGTGGCGCTTATTCGTACACCCTGGTGTGCGACTTCTCCCTGTACGCGCGCAGCAGCTCGGCCGCCAGCGCGTCCGGGTCGTGGCGGATAACGCCGTTGCGCCAGGCGGCCACTGGGGCGTAGATGAGCCCCACGCCCAGCTCCTGCACGGCCGGCACGTCCACCGCCACGGGCTCCGCGCCCTCGCGGGCGTATTTTTCCCGCACTTCCGGCGGGATCGCGGCGCAGTTGGCGAGGCACCAGTCGAAGAGCCGCCGCCCGCTGTTCGAGAAAATGGCGCCTATGTGGTCGGAGGCCGTATAGCCCTCCGTCTCCCCGTCCTGCGTCATGATGTTGAGGACATATATGCGGAAAGCGTCCGAGTTTGCGACGGCCTCGGCCACGCCGGCGCAGAGCAGGTTGGGCATGATGCTCGTATAGAGGCTGCCCGGCCCGAGGACGATCATGTCCGCCTCGCCGATGGCCTCGAGCACCTCGTCCAGCGCCTGCGGGTGCGGCGGCACCAGGCGCACGCGCTCGATGCGCTTGTCCGTTCCCTTTTTGAACTCCGCGATCAGCGACTCGCCCAGCACCTCCGTGCCGTCGTCAAAGTCCGCCGCCAGATAGACGCTCTCGTTCGTCACCGGCAGCACGCGCCCGGTGATAGCCAGCACGTCGCTCATCCTGCGCACGGCCTCGTCGAAGGTGTCCGACATGCCGTTGAGCGCGGCCAGGAAGAGGTTGCCGAAGCTCTGCCCCTTGAGCACGCCCTCCGTGAAGCGGTAGGCGAGCAGGCGCTCCATGGTGGGCTCCGTGTTCGCCAGGGCCTGGATGCAGTTGCGCACGTCGCCCGGGGGCGGCATCCCCAGGTCCTGGCGGAGCATGCCGCTGCCGCCGCCGTCGTCGGCCACGGTGACCACGGCCGTGATGTCCTCCGCGCAGCGCTTGAGCCCGCGCAGCATGGTGGAGAGCCCGGTGCCGCCGCCGATCACGACTATTTTCGGCCCGGAGCGTTCCTTTGCCATGTCCTCAGCCCCCCTTTTCCAGATCGCGGCAGCTCAGCGCCACGTCCGCGCCGCCGCGGATGAGCAGGTCCGTCACCGCCCGCGCCACGGCCACGCTGCGGTGCCGCCCGCCCGTACAGCCGACGGCGATGTTCAGCGTGTACTTGCCCTCCTCGGTATAGCGCGGCAGCAGGAAGCCGAGCAGCGGCTCCAGCAGCTCCATGAAGCGCTGCGCGCCCTCGCTCCCGAGCACGAAGTCGTACACCGGCGCGTCCAGCCCGGAGAGCGGCCGCAGCTCCTCCACGTAATAGGGGTTGGGCAAAAAGCGCACGTCCAGCACCAGGTCTGCGTCGAGCGGCAGGCCGTATTTATAGCCGAAGGCCGTCACCGTCACGGCCAGCCTCCGCTCGCGCGAGAGCGAGAGCAGGCCGGCTATGCGCGACTGCAGCGCGGCGGTGGTGAGGCCCGTGGTGTTGATGATATAGTCCGCCCGCTCGCGCACCGGCTCCAGCACGGCCGTCTCGCGCGCGATGGCGTCCTCGATGGAGTCGCCGGGGCTCATCAGCGGGTGCCTGCGGCGGGAGGACTTGTATCTGCGCACGAGCGTCTGCACGTCCGCCTCCACGAAGAGGATGCGGTACTCCAGCCCCGTGCTCCAGAGCCCGTCGAGCGTGGCGAAGAGCTGCGAGAGGCTCTCGCCTTCCCTCACGTCCGTCACCAGGGCCACGCGCTCGTATTTGCCCCCCGCCGCGCGGCAGAGCTCCGCGAAGCGCGGCAGCAGCGCGACGGGCATGTTGTCCACGCAGTAATAGCCCATGTCCTCGAGTATGTCCGCCGTCAGGCTCTTGCCCGCGCCGGACATGCCGGAAATGATAAGGAATTCCATAGTCGTTCTCCCGTGTACGCCCGGCGGCTCAGCCCTCCGGGCCCAGTATCCTGACCTCCGGCTCCAGCATCACGCCAAAGCGCTCAAAAACGCGCCGCTGCACCTCGGCGATGAGGGCGGTGACGTCCGCGTAAGTGGCCCCGCCGGCGTTGATGATGAAGCCCGCGTGCTTTTCCGACACCTTCGCGCCCCCCACAGCCAGGCCCTTGAGCCCCGCCTGGTCGATCATGGCGGCGGCGTAGCCGCCCTGCGGGCGCTTGAAGGTGCTACCCGCGCTGGGCCACTCCAGCGGCTGGCTGGCGCGGCGCTTTTCCGCCAGGGCGCGCATCCGCGCAGCGATCTCCGCGCCGCTGTCCGGCCGCAGGCGGAAGACGGCCCCCGTCAGGACGCGCCCGCTGCCCTCCAGCGCGCTGTGGCGGTAGGAGAGCCCCAGCTCCTCCGCGCCCATCGTCTCCGCCGAGCCGTCCGGCGAGAGGACGCGCGCCGAGGCCAGGACGTCCTTCATCTCCCCGCCGTAGGCCCCGGCGTTCATGAAAACGCCGCCGCCCACGCTGCCGGGGATGCCGTGGGCGAATTCCAGCCCGGCGAGCTGCGCGCGCTGGGCGGCCGCGGCCGCGCGGGCCATCGGGCAGCCGGCGCCGGCGCGCAGCTCCTCCCCCGCCGCGGACACGCCGTCCATGGCGGCGGTGCAGAGCACCACGGCGTCCAGCCCCCCGTCCGGCGCCAGCAGGTTGGTGCCGCTGCCGATGACCACGGGCCGGACGCCCTCGCCGTACATGAGCTTCAGCAGCTTTGCGGCCTCGTCCTCGTCCGCGGGCAGGCAGAACAGCCGCGCCGGCCCGCCGATGCGGAAGGAGCAGTGCGCGCTCATGGGCTCGTATTCCCGCGCGCGCTCCGCGCTCAGCACGGCGCGCAGCGCCCGCACAAGGCTCTCGCTCAAAGGCATGCTTTAAAAGTCCCTCCCCATGTTCACCAGCTCGTCGTGCTCGGCGGCGAGCGCCTGGGCGGCGTTATAGCCCATCTTCTTCTGGCGGTTGTTCATGGCCGCAAGCTCCAGTATCACGGCCAGGTTGCGTCCCGGCCGCACGGGTATGGTCACCATCGGCACGTTCACGCCCAGGATGTCGGCGTACTCCGTCTCCAGCCCCAGGCGGTCATAGGCCTTGCCGTCGTCCCAGAGCTCGAAGTTCACCACCAGGTCCACCTCGCTCTCCGGCTTCACGGCGCCCATGCCGAAGATGTGCCGCGCGTTGATGACGCCGATGCCGCGCAGCTCCATATAATAGCGTATGAGCTCGGGGGCGGTGCCGATGAGCGTGGTGCGGTTTATGCGCCGCACCTCCACGGCGTCGTCGGCGATCAGGCGGTGGCCGCGCTTGATGAGCTCCAGGGCGGTCTCGCTCTTGCCCACGCCGGAGTCGCCGGTGATGAGCAGGCCCTCGCCGCTCACCTCCACCAGCACGCCGTGCATCGTCAGCCGCGGGGCCAGCGCGCTGCGCAGCAGGCTGATGAGGTCGGCCATGAAGGTGGATGTGTCCTCCTGCGTGGTCAGCAGCGTGCGGTCATAGCGCTCGGAGAGCTCCACCAGCTCCGGCAGCAGGTCCACGCCGTGGCAGGTGATGAGCGCGGAGATGTCAAAGCGCATGAAGCGCTCCAGCGCCCGGCGGCGCTCCTCGGGCGCAAGCTGCTCAAGATAGCGCGTCTCCACGCGGCCGATGAGCTGCAGGCGCTTGGGGTCGAAATAGTCGTAGAAGCCCGCGAGCTGCAGCGCGGGGCGGTTGACGTCGGCGGTCGATATGCGCGCGGTGTCAAAGTCCCTGGAAGCGTGCAGGACGCTCAGCCCCAGGTCCTTCACGATGCTGCTGAGAGCGATGGAATATTCGGACATGCCGCTGCCCCCTTTCTTTTACCTTACGCTATATTTTAACCACTTGGGAGGAGTTTGGCAACATATAAAATACGAGGGGGACGTTGTCCCCCTCGTAAGCTCCCCCTCGCGCCGCACGGCGGCGCGGTTGCGCCTCAAAGGCGCAAGATAAGGTATCCCCGGCAGGCAAAGCCCGCCGGGGATTTTGGCCGCCCTATGCGGGCGGCCATTCCTATGCTTGGTGAGTTTCTGCCACTGACCGCACGGGGTTTTCTAATGTGTCCCATTTTGCTTAAGCAAAATGGGACTGGATACGCCGCCCGCGCTGGCAGGCGCGGGCGTGCGAAATGCGCCGAGCGGGCAAAGCCCGCCCACGAGGGGTTGTTGCGTTCGACAGAACGCCGCGCTTGTCGCGGCGTTATTGGGGGCTTCGCCCCCTTGCCCCCTATTTGCCTGTCAGCGGCGCGAGCGAAGCG
>CHCFR05602__coassemble_580_pt1 | contig 19831 bp, 18 predicted proteins | sample CHCFR05602__metabat2_high_PE_010 | metagenome-assembled genome bin CHCFR05602
GCAGCTTGTCGATGGAGGTCTGGTCGAGGACGTTCAGGCCCAGCATGGCCTCGGCGATCTCGGTGTTGACGTTCTCAACGGCGCGGGTCACGCCCTTGCCCAGGTAACGGCTCTTGTCGCCGTCGCGGAGCTCGCAGGCCTCGTGCACGCCGGTGGAGGCGCCGGAGGGAACGGCAGCGCGGCCGACGGTGCCGTCGTCGAGGGTGACCTCGACCTCAACGGTCGGATTGCCGCGGGAGTCCATTATCTCGCGCCCGGTGACGTCAACGATCTCAAAATACTCTTTCATGATGATTCTCCTTAATATTAAAATTAGGGGTTACTTCTCAATGAGGGAGGCGCCGGTCATCTCGGCCGGCTTGCCGAGGCCCATCAGCTCCAGCAGCGTGGGGGCGATGTCCGCCAGGCGCCCTTCGCGCAGCTTCAGCTCGCCCGTGCCGGTGATGACCAGCGGCACGAGGTTGGTGGTGTGCGCGGTGTTGGGGCTGCCGTCCGGCTCCACCATGCGGTCGGCGTTGCCGTGGTCGGCAGTGACGATCATGGTGATGCCGTTGCGCTTGGCGGCCTCCACCACCTCGCCCAGGCACTTGTCGACGGTCTCCACAGCCTTCACGGCCGCGGGGATGACGCCGGTGTGCCCGACCATGTCGCAGTTGGCGAAATTGCAGACGTACAGCGCGCAGCCGCCCTTGTCCATACGGGCGACCAGGGCGTCCTTCACCTTCTCGGCGCTCATCTCGGGGATCAGGTCGTAGGTGGGGAACTCCTTGGGGCTGGGGATGAGCTCGCGCTCCTCGCCGGGGTACTGCTTTTCCACGCCGCCGTTGAGGAAGAAGGTAACGTGCGCGTACTTCTCCGTCTCCGCCACGCGGTACTGCGTGAGGCCGAGGGAGCTGACGTATTCGCCGATGGTGCCGTCCAGCTGCTCGGGCGGGAAGGCGATCGGCAGCGTGAGCGCCGCGTCGTACTGCGCGGTGCAGACATAGGAGAGCTTCAGCTCCTCCGTGTCCAGCTCGGCACCCTCGGGCAGGCAGCCGTTGAGGGCCCAGGTCATCTCGCGCGCCCGGTCGGGGCGGAAATTCATGAAGATGACGCTGTCGCCGGTCTTGATGTGCCCCTCGGGGCAGCAGACGACGGGCTCCACGAACTCGTCGGTGACACCGTTTTCATAGCTCTGCTCCACAGCGGCCACGGGGTCGGCGTTCTGCACGCCCTGCGCGCGGACGATGGCGTCGTAGCCCTTCTGCACGCGCTCCCAGCGCTTGTCGCGGTCCATGCCCCAGAAACGGCCCTGGATGGTGGCAATCTTCGCGTTGCCGAGCTCGGCGCACTTGTCGGCCAGGCGCTGGACAAAGCCGGCGCCGCTCTTGGGGCTGACGTCGCGCCCGTCAAGGAAGCAGTGGACGTAGACATGCTCCAGCCCGCGCTGCTTGGCCATGTCGAGGATGGCGAAAATGTGCGTGATGTGGCTGTGCACGCCGCCGTCGGAGAGCAGCCCCAGCACATGCAGCGCCGCGCCGCCAGCCTTGGCGTCGTCCATGGCCTTGACATAGGCGCTGTTGGTGAAGAAGCTGCCGTCGGTGATGGCGTTGCTGATGCGCGGCAGGTCCTGATACACGACGCGGCCGGCGCCGATGTTCGTGTGCCCCACCTCGCTGTTGCCCATCTGCCCCTCCGGCAGGCCCACGTCGAGGCCGCTGGCGGAAAGCTTTGTGTGCGGGCAGCACTCGAGCAGCTTGTCCATCACCGGCGTCTTGGCCAGATAGATGGCGTTGCCGTCGTTGGGCTCGCCGATGCCATAGCCGTCAAGGATGATGAGCGCGGCAGGTCTGACGTTGTCCATCCCGCTCACTCCTCCGTCTCGGTGGCGCTGATGATCTTGGCGAAGTCCTCGGTCTTGAGCGAGGCGCCGCCGATGAGGCCGCCGTCGATATCGGGCTGCGCGAGCAGCTCGGCGCAGTTCTTGGCGTTCATGCTGCCGCCGTAGAGGATGCTCACGGCGCGGGCCACGCGGGCGTCATAGAGCTCACGGATGACGCTGCGGATGAGGTGGCAGACCTCCTGCGCCTGCTCGGCGGTGGCGGTGCGGCCGGTGCCGATGGCCCAGATGGGCTCGTAGGCTATCACGCAGTGCTTGGCCGCGCGGGCGTCGAACCCGGCGAGGGCAGCCTTCACCTGATAGGCCACGAACTCGGCCGTCAGGTCCTTCTCGCGCTGCTCCAGGCTCTCGCCCACGCAGATGATGGGGGTGATGCCCTCGTCCAGCAGGGCCTTGGCCTTGACGTTGACGGCGGTGTCGGTCTCGGCGTGGTACTGGCGACGCTCGCTGTGCCCAACGATGCAGTATTTGACCTTCAGGTTGGCCAGCATTGCCGCGGACACCTCGCCGGTGTAAGCGCCGGAGGCGTGCTCGGACACGTCCTGCGCGCCGTAGGCTATGCGGCTGTCGCGCATGGCGCGGGCCATTGCGGGGATGATCGGGAACGGGACGCAGAGGACCGTCTCGCAGGTCTTGTCCTTGGGCATGGCCGCGCGCAGCTCTTCCACGAAGGGCTTGGCGTCGGTGGGCAGCTTGTTCATTTTCCAGTTCCCGGCGATGATCGCCTTGCGGTATTTCCTGTTCATGCGGAGCGCTCCTTAATTATTTATCGAGCAGGCAGGCGACACCAGGCAGTTCGAGACCCTCGAGGAACTCAAGGGAAGCGCCGCCGCCAGTGCTGATGTGGGTGATCTTGTCGGCATAGCCGCTCTTCTCAACGGCGGACGCGCTGTCGCCGCCGCCGACGATGGTCACAGCGCCGCTCTCGGCCACGGCCTTGGCCATCGCCCAGGTGCCGTTGGCGAAGCTGGGGAACTCGAACACGCCCATGGGGCCGTTCCACACGACGGTACCGGCGCCCTTGACGGCGTCGCAGTAGAGCTTGATGGTCTCGGGGCCGATGTCCATGCCCATCAGGCCGTCGGGGATGTCCTCGCCGGTGACGGTGGGCTCGGCGTCCTTGGCGAACTCGGCCGCGCAGACGTTGTCGATGGGCAGCAGCAGCTTGACGCCCTTGGCCTCGGCCTTGGCCATCATCTCCCTGGCGTAATCAACGCGGTCGGCCTCGAGCAGGCTCTTGCCGATGGTGTGGCCCTGGGCCATCTTGAAGGTGTAGGCCATGCCGCCGCCGACGATGATGGTGTCGGCCTTCTCCAGCAGGTTGTTGATAACGCCGATCTTGTCGCTGACCTTGGCGCCGCCGAGGATGGCGACGAAGGGACGGGCGGGATCTTCCAGGGCCTTGCCCATGATGGAGATCTCCTTCTCCACCAGCAGGCCGGCATAAGCGGGCAGATAGGCGGAGACGCCGGCGGTGGAAGCGTGCGCGCGGTGGACGGTGCCGAAGGCGTCGGACACGTAAACGTCGGCCATGGAGGCGAGCTCCCTGGCGAACTCGGGGTCGTTCTTCTCCTCGCGCTTGTCGAAGCGGAGGTTCTCGAGCAGCATCAGCTGGCCCGGCTGCAGGGCGGCGGCCTTGGCCTTGGCGTCCTCGCCGATGATGTCGGCGGCCATGATGACGTCCATGCCCAGCAGCTCGCTCAGGCGCTTGGCCACGGGCTTGAGGGAGAGGTTCTCCTTCCACTCGCCCTTGGGCTTGCCCAGGTGGGAGCAGGCGATGACGGCGGCGCCGTTGTCGAGCAGGTACTTGATGGTAGGCAGGGCGGCGACGATGCGCTTGTCGCTCGTGATCTCGCCGGTCTCCTTGTTCTGGGGGACGTTGAAGTCGCAGCGGAGAAGGACTTTCTTGCCCTTCGGGTCGAAGTCATGCACGGTTTTCTTGTTGTAGTTCATGCTGATCACTCCTGTTTCATATTTCCGTAGTTTAACAGTCCCTTGAATCCCTGCTGCCGCAGTGCCTCATAGGTGAGTATCGCGGCGGCGTTCGACAGATTAAGGCTCCTCGCCTCGGACACCATCGGGATGCGCACGCAGCGGTCGCGGTATTTTTCCCGCAGCCACTCCGGCAGCCCGGCGGTCTCCTTGCCGAACATGAGCGTGACGTCCCCGCTCCAGTCGCATTCAGCGTAGCTCCGCGGGGCCTTGGTCGTCGTCAGCCAGAGGCCATCGTCCCCGTTGAACTTGAAGTACTGGTCCAGGCTGTCATAGACGCGCATGTCCACGAGATACCAGTAGTCCAGCCCCGCGCGCTTGACCGCGCTGTCGGATATGTCAAACCCGAGGGGCCTGATGAGGTGCAGCCTGGCGCCCGTGCAGGCGCAGGTGCGGGCGATGGCCCCGGTGTTGTTCGGTATCTCCGGCTCCACGAGCACGATATCGACCATTTCCGGTGCCTCCCAACTCGTCACATACGTTTGTGTCGTTACCCATAATTCGACCAGAGACATTTTACTACCTCGCGCACGATTTTACAATACCAAACATGCCACAAAAGTATAGATTTTATTTAATTTTCTGTAAATGAAGTTATTGAACTTGACTTAAATGCCGCCCCGTATTGAATCCGGCGGCAAAAGGAGCTATAATGTCCCCAGAACTTCGATAGGAGCAACCCTTTTATGGAAAAGTATTTCATAGTCGTGCCATGCTACAATGAGGAAGAGGTCCTGCCGGAGACCATGCGCCGCCTGCGCGCCAAGCTCATCTCGCTGATGGACCGCGGCTTTGCCGCGCCTACCAGCCGCATCCTCTTCATAGACGACGGCTCCGCCGACCGCACCTGGGAGATGATAAAGTCCGCCCACGAGGAGGACAACATCTTCACCGGCCTCTCGCTCGACCGCAACCGCGGCCACCAGACCGCGCTCACGGAGGGCCTGATGGCCGCCCGGGCGGAGCGCGCCGTCGCCGTCTCCATCGACGCCGACCTGCAGGACGACGTGGACGCCATCGACGCCATGGCGGAAAAGCGCGAGCATGGCGCGCACATCGTCTGCGGCGTGCGCGCCAGCCGCGAGACGGACACCTTCCTCAAACGCACCACCGCCCGGGCCTACTACCGCATAATGCGCATGCTCGGCTCGAGCCTCATTTATGACCACGCGGACTTCCGCCTGATGGGCCCGGAGGCGCTGGACGCCCTCGCCCTCTACCACGGAGACGACCTCTTCCTGCGCGGGCTCATCACGCGCCTCGGCTTCCCGTGCGAGACGGTCAGCTATGACCGCGCGGAGCGCTTCGCCGGCGAGAGCAAGTATACTATTAAAAAGATGCTCAAGCTGGCCGCCCGCGGCTTCACCAGCGGCCGCATGAAGCCCATGAGCGTCCCGCGCGAGCCCTATACGCACACGAAGGAGGCACTGGAGTTTTGAGCGCGTGCTTCGACTGCCCCCGCCGCTGCGGGGCGGAGCGCGAAGGGCGCGCCGCCGGCGCCTGCCGCTCTCCCCGCCTCCCGCGCGCGGCCCGCGCCGCGGCGCACTACGGCGAGGAGCCCTGCATCTCCGGCACGCGCGGCAGCGGCGCCATCTTCTTCACCGGCTGCTCCCTCAGCTGCGCCTACTGCCAGAACGCCGCCATCTCCGGCGGCGAGGGCGGCTTTGAGCTGACGGTGGAGGGCCTGCGCGGCGTCATGCTGCGGCTGCGCGACAGCGGCGTACACAATATAAACCTCGTCACGGGCACGCACTTCGTGCGCCCCATCGCGGAGGCCCTCTCCGGCCTTGAGCTCGGCATACCCGTGGTCTGGAACTCCTCCGGCTACGAGACGGTGGAGTCGCTGCGCCTGCTCGAGGGGCTGGTGCAGGTGTATATGCCGGACTACAAATACGCCCTCCCCGGCCCCGCCGCCAAATACTCCCGCGCGCCGGATTACCCCGAAACGGCCGCCGCGGCGATACGCGAGATGTACCGCCAGACCGGCCCCTTCGTCATGGACGAGGACGGCATACTGCGCTCCGGCGTGCTCATCCGCCACCTGATCCTCCCCGGGAATATTGAAAACAGCCTGCGCGCCATCGACTGGGTGGCCTCGGAGTTCCTCCCCGGCGAGGTGCTCTTTTCCCTGATGAGCCAGTACACGCCCATGCCGGGCGTGGGCGTGCGCTTCCCGGAGCTCAGCGCCCCCGTGGACGGGGCCACGGCGCAGATGCTCTATGAATACCTGCTCGACGCCGGCATCGAGGACGGCTATTACCAGGAGCCCGACGCCAGCGGCGAGGACGCCATCCCCGCCTTTGACGGCACCGGCGTCGTTTCCCGTTGACATTTGCCGGATATGTTGCTTTAATTATATCGTACATATGGATCTGGAAATACGCCGCATGTCCCCGGCCGACATCGAGCCGTGCGCCGGTATATTCATCGCCGCCTTTTCCGCTCCTCCGTGGAACGACCGATGTGCGCCGGAGGATGTGCAAGCCTACCTCGCCCGCTTCCTGGCGCTGGACGGCTCTCTCTGCTTCGTCTGCCTGGCGGGCGGCAGGCTCGCGGCCCTCAGCGCCGGCATGAAAAAACCCTGGCTGGGCGGCGTCGAATATTACATCGATCAGTTCTGCGTTGCGCCCGCCTTTCAGCGCCGTGGCGTGGGCAGCGCCTTTCTGCGCCTGCTCGCCGCCGCCTGTGCGGACGAGGGCGTTTACGGCATGATGCTGAATACTGAGCGCTCCTTCCCAGCGCGGCGTTTTTATGAACGCAACGGCTTCCGCGTTGAAGGCTCCCTTGCCGTGCTCGTGCGCGACGCAAGCGAAAGCAAATAATAAATATAAACGGAGGAATTCAACTATGGACTACAACGAAATGCTCGAGAAGGCGCGCAGCCTGGTCGGCCCCTACTGCAAGGCGTGTCCCGTCTGCAACGGCAAGGCCTGCGGGAACTCCATGCCCGGCCCCGGCTCCAAGCAGCCCGGCAACGGCGCCGCCCGCAACTATGACGCCTGGCAGCGCGTTTTCGTGAACATGGACACCATCTGCTCCAACGCGGAGCCTGACACCAGCTTCGTGTTCAACGGCCACACCTTCGACCTGCCCGTGTTCATTGCCCCCATCGGCGCGCTCACGCTGCACTACGGCGACCTCCACGATGATTTCTCCTACAACGACATCATCATCCCCACCGCCGCCGAGTGCGGCTCCGCCGCCTTCACCGGCGACGGCGTGGACCCCGAGATCATGAAGCGCGCCGCCGCCGCGATGGCCAAGATCGGCGGCATGGGCGTGCCCACCATCAAGCCCTGGAACGTGGACGCCGTCAAGGAAAAGCTCGATATCCTCAACGAGAGCTGCATTTTCGCCGCCGCCATGGACATCGACGGCGCCGGCCTCCCCTTCCTCAAGGCCATGAACCCCAACGCCGGCAGCAAGACCGTCGATGAGCTACGCGACATCATCTCCTACGCCAAGATGCCCTTCATCATCAAGGGCGTGATGACCGCCCACGCCGCGGAGAAGGCCGTGGAGGCCGGCGCGGCGGGCATCGTCGTCAGCAACCACGGCGGCCGCGTCCTCGGCCAGACGAGGGCCACGGCGGACGTGCTGCCCGATATCGCTAAGGCCGTCAAGGGCAAGTGCACCATCTTCGTGGACGGCGGGCTGCGCAACGGCGTGGACATCTTCAAGGCCCTGGCCCTGGGCGCGGACGCCGTGCTCGTCGCCCGTCCCTTCATCCCCGCCGTGTACGCCGCGCAGGCTGACGGTGTGCGCATGCTCTACGCCAAGTACAAGGCCGAGCTGAAGGACACCATGACCATGTGCGGCGCGCACAGTCTTGCCGAGATCTCCGCGTCCATGGTTTACGCGGAGGCATGACGCGCCGGGTACTGACAATTTTACTGGCGGCGGCCATTTTGGCCGCCGCTGTCCCCGTTTACGCCGACGGCAGGGCGGACGCCGGGGCGCAGCTGGAAGCCGACCTCGCCGCCATCATGTCCGAGCACGGCCTGGACGAGGGCAACATCGCCTTCGGCTACCGCCGCACGACGGACTGGACCCAGTTCACCTTCAACGAGGACGCCCTCTTCGAGTCAGCCAGCGTCTACAAGCTCGCGCTCAACATGTACTACTACGAGCAGGAGGCTGCCGGCAACATCGCGCCGGACGCCGTCTACGGCGGCATGCCGCTCAGCAACTGCCACCGCCTGAGCCTGCAATACTCGAACAATGACCTCTCCCGCGTGATGCTGGACGCCGCCTTCCCAGATTTCGCCGACTACAAGCGCCTGGCGGCGGGCTACGCCGGCATCGACGTGCGCGCGCTGGATGAGGAGTACCTCTATTCCAGCGAATTCAACGTCAACATCCAGCTGGGCGTCCTGCAGCGGCTCTACGACGGCGCGGACAGCACCTATGCCGAGGCCATCGGCTACCTCAAAGCCGCGCAGCCCGGCGAGTACTTCAAGTCCGGCGTCACGGAGTACGAGATCGCCCAGAAATACGGCTACGATACATACGGCGGCAGCCTCTATGTCGCCACGGTGGGCATCGTCTTTGCCGAGGAGCCCTTCCTCATCGCCGTGTTCACGCGCAGCGTCCCCGGCGCCGGCAACGTGATAGGCGAGATTTGCCGCGCCTTCTGCGACTACAACGACGCGCCGCACGACCCCCTGCCGGAGCCGGAGGCGCCGCCCGTGGCCTGCGCATCGCCCGTGACGCCGGAAGTGCCGCTAACGGCGCGGCGTGAGGAGCTCGCCGCCGCCGTGGCCGGCGCGGCCGCCGCGCTCAGCCTCCTCCCCGCCGCCGGCGAGGCGCTCATCGCCTCCGTACAGGCGCCCGGGACAACATCATAGCCCAAACGCAAAAAAGGCAGCGCTCTCAGCGCTGCCTTTTCCTATTCAGCCGCCTCCTGGGCATCAAGCCACTCCAGGTGCCAGCGGCACATCAGCTCGTTGCTCTCCGTCTCGTAGCGGCTGGCCGCGGCGGAGTCGCGCATCCGTATGGCCCCCGCCAGCCGCTCGTGGAGCTCCATCAGCTGCGCCATCTTCTCCTCGCCCAGCTGCACGATCTCCCAGCGGAAGCGCCGCAGCGGCGAAAAGAGGTGGCCGAACATCTCGCTCAGCCGCTCGTTGCCGCAGCGCGCGGTGTAATAGCGGTGGAAAAGCACGTCGTAGTTGACCAGCCCCTCCACGTCGCCCGCCTGGAGGCAGGACTTCATGCGCTCGAACAGCCGGCAGGCCGCCACGACCTCCTGCCCCGTAGCCCGCTCCGTGAAGCGCGCCACGGCCGCGCCGTCCAGTATGCTGCGCAGGTCATAGAGCTCGCGCACGTCCTTGCGGCTGAGCTCGGAGACCCTCATCCCCACCTTGGGCACATATTTCACCAGCTCGCCCTCGTTAGCCAGGCGCGTCAGCGCCGTGCGCACGGGCGAGCGGCTGATGCCCAGCTGCTCGCAGAGCTGCCGCTCCACAAGCATCATCCCCGGGGGGAACTCGCCGGTCTCTATGCGCGAGGATATATAGTCGTAAGCGGTCTTGGCCTTGGTGTCCACTGTGCCAGCCCCCTTCCAGTTTAAGTATATCCTGTCATTTTTCTCAATTATGACAGATTGCGCCATACATGTCAACACATCAAGGACGAATACTTTGTAAATACATGTCGGATTCGTGCGGCGTCTGATTGACAGCAAATTATCAATATGCTATCATATAGCCGGTGTTGGTATACCATGGTATACCAACATTGCGGCACGCGCCGATAATCAAGAAACGAGGGGGCCCTCTATGTCTGCTGCTTCGGACTGAGTTCAAAGCTGCCCCGCCGTAAGGGCGGGCACGGAAGGGAAACAAATCAGAAAAAGGAAAGTGGGATAAACAATGTCTAACACCAAAAACAACAAGAACAGCGCCTACAGCTGGCTTGTCCTCATCATGATCACCCTCTGCTACACCTGCACGTTCTTCAGCCGCTTTGTGTGGTCGCCCGTCATGAGCGAAGCGGCCGGCGACATCGGCATGACGATGAGCCAGGCCGGCGGCCTCATGAGCGCCTTCTACTTTGGCTACCTCATTCTTCAGATCCCTGCCGGCATCGTTGCTGACCGCATCCGCGTAAAGTACCCCATGTTCATCTGCATGGTCCTCATCGCCGGCTCCACCTGGCTCATGAGCAGCGACATCGTCAGCAGCTACACTTCCGCTTACGTGGTCCGTTTCATGGGCGGCTTCTTCAGCGGCACCATCATGGCCTGCGCCTCCCGGCTGCTGTCCAACTACTTTGAGGCCAAGGTGCGCGGCATCGCCTTCGGCATCCTGCTCGCCTCCCCCTCCCTCGGCACCCTGCTCGCCAACCAGATCGGCCCGCGCGTGCTCGAGGCTTCCGGCTGGCGCGTCACCTTCCAGGTCTGCGCCATCATCATCCTCGTGATCGGCGTCCTCGCCGTGGTGCTCATCCGCGAGCCCAAGGCCGAGCCCATGCCGGCCAACGCCCCCAAGAGCAGCCTGCTCGACGGCCTCAAGAACTACTTCTCCAACAAGCAGCTCATCCTGCTCTCCATCGCCGGCTTCCTCTTCATGGCTGTCCCCACCGGCTATTCCACCTGGGCCAACCAGTTCATGACCGGCGCCGCCCCCGCCGGCGGCGGCCTCAGCTCTGTTGACGGCGGCACCATCGTCACCTGCTACGCCGTGGCCTCCGTCATCGGCTCCATGTCCTCCGGCTTCATCGGCAAGAAGTTCAACTGGAACCGCAAGTACCTGATCATGGAGATCTACATCGCCATGGCGATCTTCCTCTTCCTCTTCGGTATGCAGCGCAGCTTCACCGGCCTGCTCATCACCTCCATCCTCTTCGGCCTCGTGAGCTGCTTCTCCTCCAGCCACATCACCACCTGGGCCGTGAACATCGGCGGCAGCAAGTACGCCGCCACCACCACCGCCACCCAGAACCTGCTGCTGCAGGCCAGCAACGTCATCTTCCCCACCGTCGCCGGCTCCATCGTTGACGGCGCCACCGTGGACGGCGTTGTGTCCTCCTACATGGGCGTCTGGTACATGTACAGCGCGCTGCTCGTCGTGGCCTCTATCGTCATGATATTCACCAGCAAGAAGTCCGCCGCCGAGTCCATGCAGTAAACCAGAGCTTCACAATTCCGAAAAAGGAGATATACGATGAAGAATCGAGTAGAACGCATCATCACCCTGCGCGTCAACGGCAAGGAGTACGAGCTCCCCATCGGCACCGCCCAGGGCCAGGTGCCCCCGCAGGAGACGCTCGCGCACACCCTGCGCGACCGCCTGCTGCTCACGGGCACGAAGGTCGCCTGCGATGAGGGCGCGTGCGGCTGCTGCACCGTCATCATGAACGGCGAGGCCGTCACCAGCTGCATGCTCTTCACCTGCGACTGCGACGGCGCCGATATAACCACCATCGAGGGCCTGGCCGACGCCACCACCGGCGAGCTCAGCGGCCTTCAGCAGGCATTCCTCGATAATGTGGGCTTCCAGTGCGGCTTCTGCACTCCCGGCATCATCATGAGCGCTGAGGCCCTGCTCCGCCGCAAGGAATATCCCACCGAGGAAGAGGTGCGCGAGGCCCTCTCCGGTAACCTCTGCCGCTGCGGCACCCACTATAGCGCCGTAGAGTCCGTTATGGCCTACGTCGAGCAAAGGAGGAAGGCAAACAATGACTGAAATGCGTCACATCGGCCGCGAGACCAAGCGCATCCTGGGCGAGGACATCCTCACCGGCAAGGCCATGTACACCGGCGACTTCCACCCGGCCAACATGCACTACGGCAAGATCCTGCACAGCCCCCACCCCTTCGCGCGCATCCGCAGCATCGACTACTCCCGCGCCATGGCCATGCCCGGCGTGAAGTGCGTCGTCACCCACGCGGACATCGACCCCGATCTCAGCATCAACAACGGCTACACCCCGCCGCGCCACCCCAACGTACTGGACGAGTACGTCCGCTTCGTGGGCGACGCCGTGGCCCTGGTCGTTGCTGAGACCGAGGACATCGCCGAGGAGGCCTGCAAGCTCATCGACGTGGACTATGAGGTGCTCACGCCCGTGTTCAACATGGACGACGCCCTGAAGCCGGACGCCCCCCAGCTCTACAAGGTCTTCCCGGGCAACATCGCCCCCCACAAGCAGAACCTCAACTTTGAGACCGGCGACATCGAAAAGGGCTTCTCCGAGGCCGACTATGTCGTCGATATCACCACCGGCATGGACAACGGCCAGAACCCGATGCCCCTCGAGGCTCCCGTGATCGTGGCCGAGTGGAAGAACGACACGCTCGACCTCATTGCCTCCTGCGCCGCCCCCGCCTACTGCCAGCAGAACGTGGCCTCCTCCATGAACCTGCGCTATGAGCAGGTGCGCATCATGGCCCCCGCCGTCGGCGGCTCCTTCGGCAGCAAGCTCTACAGCGGCAATGTGCAGGTGTTGGTGCTGGCCGGCCTGATGGCCATGAAGGCCCATGTGCCCGTCATGCTGCGCTACACCCGCGAGGAGCACCTCTCCTTCCACCAGAATCGCATGTCCACCAAGGCCCACATCAAGCTCGGCCTGAAGAAGGACGCCACCGTCACCGCCGTGGAGATGCGCCAGTACTCCGACGCCGGCTACTGCGCCAGCACGCAGGAGTTCATGATGGCCGTCGGCACCAACAGCCTTATCCACCTCACCAAGACGGAAAACAAGAAATATGACGGCGACGTCGTCGTAACCAACCACATGTGCTCCGGCTCCTTCCGCGGCTACGGCTACCTGGAGAGCACCACGCTGCTCTCCCGCGCCATCTTCGCCGGCTGCGAGAAGTTGGGCATCGACCCCGTCGAATATCTCCGCAAGAACGCTCTTACCAAGGGCGAGCATTTCTTCAACGCCAACGCGGCCCCGCACTTTGAGCAGGTCAACGCCGTGTTCGACTGGAGCCACGTCGTCGAAGAGAGCGCCAAGGCTTTCGGCTGGCATGACAAGTGGAAGGGCTGGGGCGTCCCCACCTGGACGAGCCCGGACGGCCGCTATGCCCGCGGCGTGGGCGTGTTCTCCGCCGGCCATGCCGACACCGGCGGCAAGCCCTCCAACGCCAGCGTCACCCTCACCGGCCTCGGCGGTGTGTATGTCAACACCGTGATGGTCGATTTCGGCGCCGGTACCCGCGAGGTCATGCAGAAGATCGCCGCCGAGGCGCTGAACATGCCTCTCGAGAACGTGCGCCTCTCCCCCGCCGACACCCAGGCGGCTCCCCCCGACTTCGGCTCCACCGGCTCCCGCTCCACCTACTGCGGCGGCATCTGCGTCAAGCGCGCCTGCGACGACATCCTGCGCCAGATCGGCGAGCGCGCCGAGGCCAAGCTCGGCATCCCCGCCGCCGAGATCCGTTTCGGCAACGGCTTCGTGTGGCAGGAGGGCAACCCCGACAAGAAGTGGCCCCTCTTCCCCTTCATCATGGGCAAGGTGGACGGCATCACCGGCGTGGGTCACCACAACGGCGTCGATAACTCCACCATCTACCAGATCCAGTTCGTGGAGATCGAGGTGGACAAGGAGCTCGGTACCATCAAGGTCCTCGACCACTTCTCCGGCGCGGACGCCGGCCGTATCGTCAACCCGCTCTCTGCCAAGAACCAGATGGAGTCCTTCTTCGCCGGCATCGACATCGCCTGCATGGAGGAGACGGTCTACGACCCGCACGATTACCGCGTGCTGAACGCCAACAACATCGACTACAAGATGCGCATGTTCAACGAGGTCCCCCATCACTCCGACCTGGTGCTCGAGAGCTGCAAGAGCGCCGATTCGCCCTATCCCTTCGGCGCGAACGGCATCGGCGAGCCGACCATCGCCCCGGGCGGCCCGGCCATCACCATGGCCCTCTACAACGCCTGCGGCATCATGCTCGAGAGCTATCCCTACACCCCGGGCAAGATCCTGGCGGCGCTCAAAGAAAAGGAGGAGAACGCGTAATGAGATATCACGACTACGTGGCCCCCGAGTCCCTCGAGGAAGCTTCCCAGCTCCTGCAGGAGGACGGCACGGTCATCAGCGCCGGCGCCACCGACCTCATCGGCGAGCTGAAGGGCAACATACTCACCACCCAGCCTAAGAAGGTCGTCAGCCTGCGCAACATCCCCGGCCTGCGCGGCATCGAGGTCAAGGAAGACGGCCTGCACGTCGGCGCCATGACCACCCTCGCCGAGATCGAGCGCAGCGAGGCCGTCAACAGCGGCTGGAAGGCCCTGGCCGACGCGGCGCACTCCGTCGCCACCCCCAACCTGCGCAGCACCGCCACCATCGGCGGCAACATCTGTCAGGACATCCGCTGCTGGTACTACCGTTACCCGGACCAGATCGGCGGGCGCATCAACTGCCTGCGCAAGGACGGCGCGCTCTGCTACGCCATGCGCGGCGAAAACCGCTATCACTCCATTTTCGGCGCCGAGAAGGTCTGCGGCACGCCCTGCTCCGGCGGCTGCCCCGCCGGCACCGATATCCCGGCCTACATGGAGCAGATCCGCGCCGGCAACTGGGACGCCGCCGCCCGCATCATCATGCAGGTGAACCCCTTCCCGATGCTCACCAGCCGCATCTGCCCGCATCCCTGCCAGGAGAACTGCAACCAGAACCACTACGGCGACAGCGTCGCCATCCACTCCGTGGAGCGCACCCTGGGCGACTACATCCTGGACAACATCGACAAGTACTACCCCGCCCCGGCCGTTGAGACCGGCAAGAAGATCGCCGTCATCGGCGCCGGCCCCTCCGGCCTCGCCGCCGCCTGGTATCTGCGCCGCGCCGGCCACACCGTCGTCGTCTACGACCGCATGGAGAAGATCGGCGGCGTCCTGCGCTACGGCATCCCCCACTACCGCCTGCCGCGCGACATCATCGACCGCGTGGCCGCCGCGCTGGAGGGCATGGGCGTCCAGTTCCGCATGAACACCGAGGTCGGCAAGGACATCACCGTCGAACAGCTCGTTGAGCAGAACGACAACGTGTTCTTCGGCACCGGCGCCTGGAAGCAGCCCGTCATCGGCCTCACCGGCGAGGAACTGACCGAGTTTGGCCTCAACTTCCTGGTCGAGGTCAACACCTACCTGCAGAAGGCCATCGGCAACGAAGTGCTGGTCTGCGGCGGCGGCAACGTCGCCATGGACGTGGCCCTCACCGCCAAGCGCCTGGGCGCCAAGACGGTCAAGCTCGTCTGCCGCAAGCGCAAAGAGGACCTCTCCGCCGCCCCCGAGGAGCTCGCTCGCGTCATTGAAGAGGGCGTTGAGATCTACGACTGCCGCGGCCTGCGCAGCGTCATCACCGACGAGAGCGGCAAGGTCACCGGGCTGCACACCGTGCGCTGCTACTCCGTCCGCGGCGCGAACGGCAAGTTCACCACCAGCTACGACGAGAACGACACCCTGGACATCTCCGCCGACTACATCATCATGGCCACCGGCCAGAAGGTCGGCCTTGACTTCCTGGGCGAAAAGCTGGGCGCGCAGCTCAAGACCGAGCGCGGCCTGATCGGCGTCGACAGCCAGACCTATGCCACCAAGTACCCCGGCGTGTACGCCGGCGGCGACGTTGTCACCGGCCCGGACATCGCCATCAGGGCCATCCACGCCGGCCGTGTGGCCGCCCGCAGCATCAACCGCAGCCTCGGCGGCGAGGAATTCCCCACCGTCCCCGGCACCCGTGCCAAGACCTTCGACACCCTGGGCGTGGCCGAGACGAAGATGCACCTGCAGCCCGAGCTGCCCGTTTCCGAGCGCAGCCTCACCGCCGAGGACACCGGCTCCTACCCCGAGGGCGTGGCCAACGAGGAGGCCAACCGCTGCTTCAACTGCGGCTGCCTGGCCGTCAACTCCAGCGACGTGGCCACCATGCTCGTCGCCTACCGTGCCACGGTCAAGACCAACATGCGCACCCTCTCCGCCGCCGAGCTGCTGGCCTCCCGCACCCGCATCAAGGACGTGCTCAAGACCGGCGAGATCGTCACCGAGATCATCGTCCCCAACCAGGGCGAGGGCACCGTGGCCGCCTATGACAAGTACCGCATCCGCGACAGCGTGGACTTCGCCGTCACCGCCGTGGCCAGCGTGTACACCGTCAAGGACGGCGTGGTGAGCGACGCCAGCATCGTGCTGGGGGCGTGCGCGCCCGTGCCGCATGAGGCCACCGCCGCCGAGGAGTTCATCACCGGCAAGGCGCCCACGAAGGAACATGCGAAGAAGATGGGCGAGCTGGCCCTGCTGGGCTCCATCCCCCTCGAGCACAACGCCTACAAGATCGACATGACCCGCGTCATGGTCGAGCGCAGCCTCGAGTTCTGAGATGGCCACCGATAAAGAGCGCGTGCTCGCCTGGGCCTCGCGGGAGGGGGAGTTCCCCCTCCCCTCCGGGCCGGACGCCACCGGCACGGCCATCGAGCCTGACTGCGGCGACCACCTCACGATTGGCTTCAAGACGCACCGCGAGGTCATAACGGAGATCGGTTTCGACCTGACGAAGAGCGCCTGCCCCCCGACCCGCGCGAGCGCCGTCTGCGCCGCACACCTGGCGAAGGGCAAGGCCGTGATGGCCGCTTACCTGACCGTCACCGCCAAGGCGATAGCCAAGGAGCTGAGCGCCGACGGCGAACTCGACGAGGGCCACGTACACTGCGCGCTGATGGCCGAGCTGGCCTTCAAGCGCGCCCTGGCCGCCTACTCCGCGCGCAAGCGCGCCGAGCACGAGGCACAATAAAAAGCGAAGCGCCGCGTCTAAAGCCGCGGCGCTTTTTTCAGCAGCCGATGTCTTTGAGGAATCCCTTCACGGCCTCCGTATAGGCTTCTTCGTCCACGAGGAAGCTCATCGCGTGGTCCGCGCCGGGCACTGTCAGCAGCCGTTTGGGCGCCGTACAGGCGGCGTAGTTTTCCCGGGACATATCGCAGGGCACGAAGCTGTCCGCCTCGCCGTGGATGAAGAGCACCGGCGCTCGGCAGCGCCGCAGGGCCTCCGGCGCGGAGGACGCGCGGGTATCGAATCCTCCCAGTGTGCGCGCGCTCGCGCGCAGCAGCGGCAGGCTGAGCGCCGGCGGGATGTGCACGCTGCGGCTGACATGCTCCATTATGGCCTCCGGCGAGGTGTAGCCGCAGTCGGCGATGATGCCTTTTACGTTCGCCGGCAGGCGGTCCGCCGCCATCAGCACCGTGGCCGCGCCCATGGAAACGCCGCCGAGGATGATGTCCCTGTCCGGCCCGAAGCGGTCAAGTATGTACTGTATCCAGTCCAGGCAGTCATAGCGCTCGCGCACGCCGAAGGTTATGGCGCGCCCGGCGCTCTCGCCGTGCGCGCGCTGGTCGGCCGCCAGGACGTCGATGCCCAGTTCCCCCGCCAACTTCAGCATCCCGCAGCCGTCGCGCAGCGGCCAGCTGTGATAGCCGTGGAAAAACAGTATCACCGGCCCCTCCCCGGACGCGGAAAAGCGGAAATACTGCCCGCTGAGCGCGAGCGCGTCCCGCGAACGGACGCCCACGTGCTCGCCTTTCAGTTTTCGCGCCGCGCCGTAGAGCTCGTCCAGCTTCCGCTGCAGCTCCGGCCTCCTGGAGCGCACCTCCGGCGGCAGGCAGTCCTCCCTGCCCGACTTCCCCGGCGCAAACACGAACGCATACACGCCTCCCAGCGCCCCCGCGGCTACCGCGGCCGGCGCGCCCAGGGCGGCGAGCACCTTTTTTGCCATTGTTACCTCCTGAAAGCACGCGGCCCGCTGCACAGCAATGCAGCGGGCCGCACCGTTATCTGACCGCGCTCAGCGGGAGTTGAAGATCTTGAAGATGGTGTCGTAGGGGTCCTCGTCCTTGGCGGCGGGAGCGGCCTCCTCTTCGGCCTTCGGCTGGGCCGTGGCCGGGGCCGCGGCGGCCTGCTGCCTGGCGTTGGAGTAGAGCCCGCCCTGCTGGGCCGGCTTGCTCTGCTGCGCGGGCTGCTCCTGCACGCCGGCGGGCTTGGCATCCTCAAAGCCGGTGGCGATGACGGTGACGCGGATCTCGTCGTCCAGCGTGTTGTCGAAGGTGGCGCCGAAGATGATGTTGGCGTCCGGGTGCGCGGCCTCCTGCACGAGGTTGGCGGCAGTCTCCACGTCCTCCAGGCCCATGTCCTCGCTGCCGGTGACGTTGATGAGCACGCCGTGCGCGCCGTTGATGGAGGTCTCCATCAGCGGGCTGGCGACGGCCATCTTGGCGGCCTCCTCGGCCTTGCCCTTGCCGACGGCGTGGCCCACGCCCATGTGGGCGAAGCCGGCGTCCTTCATGATGGTGGTGACATCGGCGAAGTCAAGGTTGATGAAGCCGGTGTTCTTGATGAGGTCGGAGATGCTGGTGACGGCCTGGCGCAGCACGTCGTCGGCGATCTCGAAGGCATTGGCCAGCGTGACCTTCTGGTCGGTGGCGTACTTCAGGCGGTCGTTGGGGATGATGAGCAGGGAGTCCACCTTGCCGAGCAGGGAGCTGATGCCGGCCAGGGCCTGGTCCATGCGGCGCTTGCCCTCGAACTTGAAGGGCTTGGTTACCACGCCCACGGTGAGCGAGCCGGCCTCGCGGGCGATCTCCGCCACGATGGGGGCCGCGCCCGTGCCGGTGCCGCCGCCCATGCCGGCGGTGATGAACACCATGTCCGCGTCCTCTATCGCCTTGGCGATCTCGTTGCGGCTCTCCTCGGCGCTCTTCTTGCCAACGTCGGGGTCGGAGCCGGCGCCCTGTCCATGGGTGAGCTTTTCGCCGATCTGGATCTTCTGGTCGGCGTTGGAAACGGCCAGGGCCTGCTTGTCCGTATTCACGGAGACGAACTCCACGCCCTGCGTGCCGGATTTGACCATGCGGTTGACGACATTGTTGCCGGCGCCGCCGACACCGATCACCTTGAGGGTAACAACGTTCTCGGGCCCGGTTTCGGATTTATATGACATTGCTGCTTCCTCCCTGTTATCTTTTGAAACGCCGGACGGGGCGGGCCGCCGGGTTTTATCGCTGATGTTTCTATTATAGTTTTTTCTTCTACCCATATTATATCTTTTCCCCGGCACGGTCAACAATTTTTTGCTCAAAGGCGAAAAATTGCCCGAAAATTTTGCTCTTCACGGGCTGAACACGGCCCGCGCCCCCTCCAGCGAGAGGTCTATCGTGCCGCGGTCATTCTCCGTGAGCTGCGCCACGGCGGAGAGCAGCTTGCCGAACTGATACTCCGTGTCCCCCTGCGGCCCCAGCTCCACAGTGAAGCGGCCGAGGTAATCGAACCTGGGGTTCGTCACGTCCGTCATGTCGATGCGCGTGACGCTGCCGGTGAGGCCGCGCAGCTGTATCTGCTCAAGTATCTCGGTGAGATATTCGGCCTTGCCGGCGTCGGCGCTGCCGGTGGCGAGCGTCTCGCCCACGGTGGGGCTCACGGGCGTCAGCCCGCGGACCGATATCAGCCCCTCGGCGTCCGCCGCCGTGCCCTGCATGAGTATCTTGCCGCCGCTGTCGATGACCCAGTACTGCCCCTCCTGCCCGATGGCGGCCATGGCCTCGCTCTCCGTGACGGTGATGATAACGCGGTTTGGCAGGTAGCGCGTCACGGACGCGGTATCGACGTAGGGCAGCCGCGAGAATATGCGGCTCATGACGGAAAACTGGTTGATGAAGAAGAGGTTGTCGCCCTCCTCAACGCCGGAGGCAAGGACGATCTCGTCGGCGGTGTAATAGGCGTTGCCCCGCACCTCGATGCGGGAGACGCGGAAGAAGATGCTCATGGCAAAGACGATGGCCAGGCAGAGCGCCAGGAAAGCCGCCGGCCCGTAGAGCCGCGCGCGGGCGGGACGTTTTTTGAACGTCCTGCGCTTTAGCTGTTCCATGGCATCTCCTCCCTTCCCGCAGCCGCTATCCCTCGCGCGTGACGTCCGCGCCCAGCTCCCTGAGCCGCACGTCGAAGAGCTCGTAGCCCCGCGAG
>CHCFR05602__coassemble_586_pt1 | contig 19791 bp, 19 predicted proteins | sample CHCFR05602__metabat2_high_PE_010 | metagenome-assembled genome bin CHCFR05602
GGCGTGTGGGTTCAAGTCCCATCTCTCGCACCAGCGTCGGAACAGAGCTCACTCTGTTCCGACGTCTTTTTTTGCCTGCGGCAGAAAAGACGTCATCCACTCCGTTACATCTGTTCCTCCTTTCAAAATCGCAACCACGTTGTTGGGCCGCGATTTTACCTGCCCTATGCGGGCGGTTTGCGTAATTTATGCCTCCCCTGCGCAGCAGGGGAGGCTTTTAAGTTTGAGCAAACTCAGCGGCGCGGGAGAAACTAAGACAGGCTATCCAACAGCGCCTGGCAGCCTGTGTAGATGTCGTTCCAGGCGGCGTCGAAGTCTCCGGTGTACCAGGGGTCGGCAACGTCGCGCGGGTGGGGCGTGTAACTGAGAAGGAGGTGCACTTTGCCCTCGGGGTCGCCGCCACTCGCGCGGCGCAGTGCGCGGATATTGGCGCTGTCCATGCCGATGATGAGGTCGTATTGCCCGTAGTCGCGGGCGGTGAACTGCCGCGCGCGCTTGCCGCCGCAGGAGAGGCCGTGCTCGGCCAGCTTGCGCCGAGCCTGGGGGTATACGGGGTTGCCGAGCTCTTCACTGCTGGTGGCGGCGGAGGCGATGTCGAACTCGCCATCGCGCCCGGCCTTTTTCACGAGGTCCTTCATCACAAACTCCGCCATCGGGCTGCGGCAAATGTTGCCGTGGCAGACAAAAAGCACTTTTATCATCTGTTTAGCTCTCCTGAATATGATGGGTCATAAGTGTCCCTGGCGCTTTGACGCCGGTGGTTTTTCAGCCGCCGAGGTAGGCTTTTTTCACCTGGTCGCTCTCGGCGAGCTCCCTGCCCGTGCCGCTGAGGCTGATGGAGCCGGTCTCCATCACGTAGGCCCGGTCGGCCACGGAGAGGGCCATCTGCGCGTTCTGCTCCACGAGCAGTATCGTGGTGCCGTTCTCGTGCAGGCGGCGGATGATATCGAATATCTGCTCCACGAGGATGGGCGCGAGGCCCATGGAGGGCTCGTCGAGCATCAGCAGCTTGGGGCTGCTCATCAGCGCGCGGCCGATGGCGAGCATCTGCTGTTCGCCACCGGAGAGCGTGCCCGCCACCTGGCGGCGGCGCTCCTTCAGGCGCGGGAACTGCGCGAACACTTTTTCCAGGTCCTCGTCCACGCCGGAGCCGCTGCGGGTATAGGCGCCCATTTCCAGATTCTCCTGTACGGTCATCTGCAGGAAGATGCGCCGGCCCTCCGGCACCTGGGCCAGGCCGCGCTCCACGATCTTGTGCGGCGGCAGGCGGCTGATGTTCTCGCCCAGGAACTCCACCGAGCCGGTGCGCGAACGCAGCAGGCCGGATATGGTCTGCAACGTGGTGGACTTGCCCGCGCCGTTGGCGCCGATGAGCGTCACCACCTCGCCCCGGTCCACGTGGAAGGAGACGCCCTTGATGGCGTGGATGGCGCCGTAATAGACGTTGATGTTATCGACATTCAGTATCTGCTCCACGTTCAGGCCTCCTTTTTTCGGCCCAGATAGGCCTCGATGACCACGGGGTCGGACTGGATGTCCGCCGGCGTGCCCTTGGCGATGACTTTGCCGAAGTTCAGCACGCAGATGCCCTCGCAGATGCCCATGACGAGATTCATGTCGTGCTCGATGAGCATGATGGCGATCTGGAAGGTGTCCCGTATTTTGATGATGTTCTCCATCAGTTCCGCCGTTTCGGAGGGATTCATGCCGGCGGCGGGCTCGTCGAGCAGCAGCAGGTTGGGATTCGTGCCCAGGGCGCGCACGATCTCCAGCCGGCGCTGCGCGCCGTAGGGCAGGCTGCCGGCCTTTTTATCAGCCATGTCCTGCATGTCGAAGATGCTCAGCAGCTCCATCGCCCGCTCGTGGGCGATGCTCTCCTGCTTCCAGTAGGAGGGCAGGCGCAGTATGCCGCCCAGCATGCCGTATTTTATCTGGTTGTGCAGACCCAGCTTGACGTTGTCCTCCACCGTGAGGTTGGAGAAGAGGCGGATGTTCTGGAACGTCCGCGCCACGCCCAGCTTGTTCACCTGCTCGGTGCTCATGCCGGCGGTGTCGCGCCCGTCCACCATGATGATGCCGCGCGTGGGCTGATATACTTTGGTGAGCAGGTTGAACACCGTGGTCTTGCCCGCGCCGTTGGGGCCGATGAGGCCGGCTATCTCCGTGCGGCCGATGACGAGGTTAAAGTCGTCCACCGCCGTCAGCCCGCCGAAATCTATGCCCAGGTGCCGCGCTTCCAGCACGGGCATTTTGTCCAGGTCGCGTTCGGGGATATACGCGCCGCTGGGCATGGGCACGAGCGGGCTCTCTATGCTCGATCTTATTTTAGCCACGGACTGCGCCTCCTTTCTTTTCACGCGCGCCGCGCAGCGCGGCGAAGGGGCGGGCGACAAGGGCGCGCAGCTGCGGGTTGTTGGTGGCCAGCATCACGAGTATCAGCACGACGGCGTAGATGAGCATGCGGTAGTCGTCAAAGCCGCGCAGGGCCTCCGGCAGTATGGTGAGCACGGTGGCGGCGATGATGGAGCCCCAGATATTGCCCAGCCCGCCGAGCACGACGAACACGAGAACGAGTATCGAAGTGTTGAAATTGAACTTCGCAGCGGCGACGTTCGAGAGGTTCAGCCCGTAGAGGGCGCCGGCCGCGCCCGCCAGGGCGGCTGAGGTGACAAAGGCCATCAGCTTGTATTTGGTGACGTTGATGCCCACGCTCTCGGCGGCGATGCGGTTGTCGCGCAGCGCCATGATGGCCCGGCCGGAGCGGCTGCGTATCAGGTTCAGCACCACAACGAGCGTGACCATGATGAGGATGAAGCCGGCGGTGAAGGTGGCGATGGTGTCCGTACCCGTCGCGCCCTGCGCGCCCTTGATGATGGCGACGCCGTTTTCCGTCAGGCCCAGGTCGCTGACGCTGCGCGTGCCGGCGGCGTTGAACACGATATGCAGGCCGTTCTCGTCATAGCCGACGATCAGGCAGTTGATGAGCTCCTTGATGATCTCGCCGAAGGCGAGCGTGACGATGGCCAGATAGTCGCCGCGCAGGCGCAGCACGGGCAGACCGACGATGAACCCGGCCACGGCGGCGAAGGCCGCGCCCACCACGAGGGCGATGGCCAGCCGCAGCGCATCCGAAGGGATGGCCGACTGCAGGCTCATGGCCGCCACGATGCCGGAGAAGGCGCCCACGCTCATGAAGCCCGCGTGGCCCAGGCTGAGCTCGCCGAGGATGCCGACTGTCAGGTTGAGGGAGACGGCCATCACGATGTAGCAGCAGATGGGGACCAGCTGCCCGCTGAAGGAGCGGCTGAGCATGTCGCGGTCAAGCAGCGAGTTTACGATGAGGAAGGCGATGATGACGCCGGCATAGGTGCCGTAGTCGATGAGGGCGGTCTTTTTTACGCGGAGCCTGTCCAGCCCGCTTTTGAACTTTGCTGTCGATCTCATGCGCACCTCACACTTTCTCCGGCACATATTTGCCGAGCAGGCCCGCCGGGCGCACGAGCAGGGTGACGATGAGCACGGCGAACACGATGGAATTGGCCAGCTGGGTGGAGATATAGGCCTTGGCCAGCGACTCGATGATGCCCAGCAGGATGCCGCCGAGGAAAGCCCCGGGGATGGAGCCGATGCCGCCGAACACCGCCGCCGTGAAGGCCTTGATGCCGGGCATGGAGCCCGTCGTGGGCATCAGCGAGGTGGAGAAGGAGCAGTACATCACGCCCGCCACCGCCGCCAGCGCGGAGCCGATGGCAAAGGTGAGGGAGATGGTGTGGTTGACGTTGATGCCCATCAGCTGGGCCGCGCCCTTGTCCTCCGAGCACGCCCTCATGGCCTTGCCGATCTTGCTCTTGCCGGTGAAGAGCGTCAGGGCCGCCATGATGACCAGGCACATCAGCACCGTGGCGACGGAGATGTAGGAGATGCTCAGCCGGCCGCCAAAGAGCTGCATGGAGCCGCTGACGATGGGCGTATAGGACTGGGGATTCGCCCCCCAGAGGAGCTGGGCGGCGTTTTGCAGGAAGTAGCTGACGCCGATGGCCGTTATCAGCACGGCCAGGTTGGGCGCCGCGCGCAGCGGGCGGTAGGCCAGGCCCTCGATGACGATACCGAGCACCGTGCAGACCAGTATCGCCAGCAGCACGCCCACCCACCAGGGCAGGCCCAGCGCGCTCATGCTCAGAAGGGAAATGTAGCCGCCCACCATGATGACGTCGCCGTGGGCGAAGTTCAGCATCTTGGCAATGCCGTAGACCATCGTGTAGCCGAGGGCGATGATGGCGTAGACGCTGCCAAGGCTGACACCGCTGATAAGATAGGAAAGAAATTCCATGCAGTTCACCTCGTTTTATCTGTGCTCACTGTGAACGTTCTGCGGCATATGCCGGGGCGGGAGTGGCGCCGCCCCCGCAGACGCCGCAGACGCGCCGTGGCTGCCGGGACCCCGGCAGCCAGGCGCAATGGATCGGGAGAGGAAGGGGGGAGGGCCGCCCTTCTTCTTTTTTACTCGGCGGAGACGTACGCGCCGTCGTGGATGACCACGGCCATGGGCAGCTTGCTGACGGTGCCGTCCGTGCCCCAGGTGAGGCCGCTGCCGGTGAGGCCGTCGAAGCTCATGGTGGTGAACTGCTCGATGAGGGCGTCGCAGAGCTCCTCGGCGCTCATGTCGGGTGTGCAGCCGGCGTTCTCAAGCGCCTGCTTGAGGGCGTAGATGCAGTCGTAGCCGTCGGCGGCGAACTGGTTGGGGGTCTCGCCGTGGCGCTCGTTGTACTCGGCGACGAAGTTGACGGTGAGCTCGTCGGTGGCGTCCGCAGAGAAGGGGGTCAGCACCATGACGCCCTCGGCCAGGCTCATGTCGAAGTTCTTGAGGGTGAGGATGCCGTCCATGCCGTCCACGCCGAAGAAGGTGGGCTCATAGCCCATGGCGTCGGCCTGGGCGAGGATGACGGAAGCGGGCTGGTAGTAGATGGGCAGGAACACGACGTCGGCCCCGGCGGACTGGGCGCCGGCCAGCTGGACGGAGAAATCCGTGGCGGTCTCATTGGTGAAGGTGCCCTGGTAGACGATCTCCAGGCCCTGGTTCTCGCACTCGGCAACGAACGTGTCGCGGATGCCCTGGGAGTAGGCATCGTCGTTGCGGTAGATGACGGCGATCTTGGAATCAGGCATGTTGGCGGCCATGTAGGTGGCGGAGCCCATGCCCTGGTTGGGGTCGGTGAAGCAGAGCTGGAAGACGTTGTCCTTGCCCGCGACCACGTCCGGGGAAGAGGCGCTGGGGGTGAGGGTGAAAACGCGGTCCTCATAGGCGACGGCGGAGACGGAGATCGCCGGGCCGGTGGTGACGGGGCCGACCAGGACCTGCATGTCGTTGTCCATCAGGTTGTTGTAGGCGTTGACGCTCGTCTCGCCGTCGGACACGTCGTCCTGGAAGTCAAAGTCGATCTGATAGCCGTTGATGCCGCCGGCGGCGTTGATCTCATCGACGGCGATCTGCGCGCCGTTCATGACGGCGGTGCCGTAGATGGCGTTGTCGCCCGTCAGGGGGCCGACGCCGCCAAACTTGAACGCCGTGCCTTCGGCGGCGGGCTCTTCCTCACCGGAGGGCTCCTCGGCGGCGGGCTCGCCGCTGGCGGGGGCCTCGGAGGGCTCCTCGGCGGGGTCTTCGGCCTGGCCGCAGCCGGCCATCAGGCATACGCACATCAGCATAGCCAGGACAAGAGAGAAGAACTTTTTCATGTTTGCCTCCTAAAATGCGATTTTATACAAAAAACCGGCCCCGGCCAGATGGCCGGGACCGGTTTGAAGTATACTCCAAATCAGTGTGCCGGTACCATACCTGGCTCGGTGTTGCTGCGGCGGGCTACTACTACGGCGGCAACAAGTACGATAATGCTGGCGGCGATGCGCGCTATGCGTATAATTATAAGGCGCAGGGCAGCAAAAATGGACACCGCAAGAGCGGTGTCCAGGCTAAGCAGGCAGGCAGTATTATCGCGGCGGGCAGAATCGTCGCTGAAGGAATGAGCGCAGGCGGGCGCAAAGTCCGCGCAATGAGAGCCGCGGGCGTCAAAGCTGTTAAAAGTTCGCTCAAAGTGACGGTCAAACATCGGCGCGGCTCCTTTCTGTGAGTTGAGTGCAATTTAACACAGCAAAGCCGCACTGTCAAGAAGGCAAGGCCCATTTCCACGAATTACACAGCGCTTTCCATGCCCGCGGGGCAAAAATTCTTCTGTTCTTACAGAAAATTTGTGCGTTTTTGAACAGGGTAGCGGCTGCGTGGGGGAAAAATGCGGGCGCGCCGGAGCAAGAGGAATGCCGCCCGGAGGGCCCGGGCGGCAGGTGCATGCCTGGCTTACGGCGCGAGGAGATCCACCTCGACGCCGGGTATCTCGGCGGCAAAACGCGAGCGCATGAGCTCTTCAAAGCCCTCGTTGTACTCGTAGCCGGCGCAGGCGCGGCCACACTGCTCGGCGGCGATGAGCGTGGTGCCGCTGCCGAGGAAGGGGTCCAGCACGAGGCCGCCGGGGGAGGTGGTGGCGCGGATGATGCGCGAGACGAGCTCGGTGGGGTAGATGGCGGGGTGGATGTATTTTTTGCCCACGCTGCCGGCCTTGCGGTTGATGTTCCAGAAGGCGCCGCCGTTCATGAGTTCGTTTTTATAGTCGCCGAACTGGGCGAACACGCCGCGGTCCACGGAAAAGGCCTCGCTTTTGGAAAACACAAGCACATATTCGTGGTGATCGACGACGTTTTTCTCTCCCGTGGGGATGCCGGAGGACTTGTGCCAGATGACGATGCCCTTGTAGAAAAAGCCTATCTCCCGGCACATCTCCACGAAGTCGTGGGGGATGGTGATGACCTTCCCCGCCTGGACGCGGATATTGATGTTTATCCAGAGCGAGCCGGAGGACTCCAGCTTGCGGTAGCACTGCGCCCAGACGGCGCGGATGCGGCGCAGATAGTCCGGGTAGCTCTCCTGGCCGATCTGGCCGGGCTTGAAGTAGTCCTTGAGGTTCCAATAGGGCGGGGAGGTGACGGCCAGCTGCACGGAGCCGTCGGCTATCTCCTCCATGCTTTCGGAGGAGCGGAAAATGACGCGGCTGCGCGGCTTGCCCACGGCGCGGCGCGGCGGCGCGGGAGGGAGCGCGAGCTCCGCCGGGGAGCGCTCCTCGCGGTAAAGCACGTAGTCGCCGCCGCAGCCGGACATGGCCAGCAGGCGCTCGACGACGCCCCCGTCGCCGAGCATGATGTGGCGGGTGATGTGGGCGCGGCCGTCGTCCTCTGTCGGTATCCAGACGTTGCCGGGGTCCTTGCCGCGGGGGTTGTAGTTCTTGGCCCGCTTGCCCCACTCGACGTCCTTCCAGATGTGCTTTTCGCGGACGGCGTCCTTGTTGAAGGACATCTGCGAGTGATTTTTGCAGAGCCAGACGACGTACTTGGCATTGTCCGTGAAGGCGCAGCGTTGTGCCTCCGCCACCGGGTAGACGATGGTGTTGACGTAGTCATAGCCGGCGGCGGTGGCGGCGGCGATGACGTCGAGGAAGTCATGTACGACGTTGCCCATGGCGTCGTATTCCGTGCGCACCAGGGCGAAGAAGCTGCCGCTGCCGGAGAGGCCGGCGTATTCTGTTTTCAGGAGCGACGCCGTTTTTTCATAGCCGGCGTCGGTTATCACGGTCTGCATCAGCGGATGCTCTCCAATCTTGCCCTGGCGATGTTGCAGTAGTTTTCAACGGGCTCGATGAGAACCCACTCGCGGCCCATCAGCTGGGCCATCTTGGCCGTGGTGCCGCTGCCGCCGAAGGGGTCGAGCACGAGGTCGCCCGGGTCGCTCCAGGTGGCAATGTGGTCGGCGGCCAGCTTTTCCGGGAAAATGGCCGGGTGCTCATAGGCGATCTTGTCCCGGGTGGAGAAGCCGCGGCCGTTGGCGTAGCGCCAGACGTTGGTGCGCACGCCGAATTCATTGACGGTCTTTTTCCCCTTGTTCGTCAGCGAGCCGTCCTTTTCCCGGCGGGTGACGTCGCCGTAGGTCGTATATCCCGCCCAGCGGTTGGGCTTGTCGCGCAGGAGGTGCACGGTGGCGGGCCTGCCGCGGCTGAGGACGAACATGTACTCAAAGGCGTTGAAATAGCGGTTGGGGTGAGGGGGGCCAGAGCCGGCCTTTTCGTATATCATCACGTCGTACATGCTGAAGCCGAGCTCCTGGAAAAAGAGCGCCTGGCGGAAGCTGGTGAGCGAGCGGCCGCCGTTGGCCGTCTTGTCGCCGACGACCCAGACGACCACGCCGCCGGGCTTTACGACGCGGTAGAGCTCGCGCGCGATGGTCTTGAACACGTCAAAGTTCCAGACGGCGCCCTCCTGGTAGTCGCGCAGGTCGTCGTAGGGCGGGCTGGTCACGACCAGGTCCACGCTGTCGGCGGGGAATTCGGGCAGCAGCTCGTCCGCGCGGGCGTTGAATATTTGATGGCGTATGTCCTTCAGTTCCAAAATGGTACACCTCACGCAGCGATGCTGTCGTATTCCACGGCCGTGATGGCGCCGTCCGCCAGCAGGAACTCCAGATGATAGGAGCGCAGCAGGTTCTGCGCGCGCAGGGCGCGCAGGCGCTCGGCAAAGCTGCGGCGCAGGTAGTTCCCGCCGCTGAGCGCGGAGTAGAGCCCGTGCTTGTCCGCCGGGGCCTGGAAGTGGAGCCGGCGGTGGCAGTTGGGGCAGAGGGCGAAGAGATTCAGGTAGTGGTCGGGGCCGTAGGCGATGCCGAAGGGTATCAGGTGGTGGAATTCCACATATGGCTCGCCGGCGGCGGTGATGAACGCCTCTTCGCCGCAGCACTCGCAGCGGAGCGTGCCGTTTTCAGCGCAGGCGCGCATGTAATAGGACTTGAGCAGGTTCACCAGCTGGGCGCTGCGCTGGCGGTCCTCCGCCGGGGACACCGTCGCCGCGGCGGAGAGCTGTTCGATGCGCTCAAGCAGACCGGCGGCGCTCTCCGTGCGGTAGCGGGCCAGGGCCGGCTGGCCGTGCGCGTCTTCGACGGCGAGGTAGGCGCTGTAATCGCGTGCGCCCAGCGCGGCGAGGGCCTTTTGCAGCTCGCGGCGCATGGCGGCCGCGCTGCGTATGCCGAGCGAGCGGAAAAGGCCGCCGAAGGCGGCGGAGGCGTAGGCCGCGATGGCCTCGAGCCGCTCGCGCGAGAGCTCCCGGACGCCGCCGAAGCCGAGGGAGACGGCAGAGACGAGCGCGGCGGCGGAGAGCAGGATGAAGCGGTCGGCGTGGATGTTATAGAGGTCCCATTTTATCTTCACAAGGCCGTCCGGCTCAACGCCGTTTCCGTTGGCGGCGGAGACATAGCGCCGGCGGAGCTCCGCTTCGCTGCCGGCGAGGACGGCGCCGTAGCGCTGCTGCTTGTAATCCTCCAGGCGGGAGTAGACGTCGTAGATGAGCGCGAGCATGTGGCGGTCCGGCGCCTCGACGCGCGAGCGGCGCATGCGCAGCGCGCCGAGCGGGGCGGCGCCGCAGTCGTACGGAAGGTCGCCGCGGACGCCCAGCAGGTACTTGAGCAGTTCTTTGCGGCCGTCCTCGTCCTCGCAGTCCCGCGCCCGGCCGAAGGAGGCCACGCGCGCCTTTATTTCCGGCAGGCGCGCGGCCAGCTCGGGCTCGAGGGCCTCCCACTCTTCATCGCCGAAGCTGTGACGGCGGCGGGAGACGATGTATTTGTACTCGTCGAGGCTCATCGAGCCCCGGCGCAGGATGTAGCCGAGTATGTCCGTATAGGGCGTGAAGCTCACGCCGAAGGCCTCCGGCCCGGGCGCGGGACCGATCTGGTTGATCTCCGCGGTGGCGGGCTGGGATATCATTTTCAGCTTCTGGTGCTCCCAGAGGAGCAGGAACTCGCCGGCGTTGGCCTGCAACGCGAGCTCGCCGACCGGCGTGAGGCTGCTGAATTCAAAGTCGGCCGCGCCGGTGGAGCGGGAGTGGAAGTAGCCGTAGTAGTACAATATCTGCCGCTCGTTGCGGATGAAGGCCGCCATGTCGCTCTCGATGCCGCGGTAATTGGGCCGCGGGTGCGGGAATTCCTCGCAGAGGCGGAGGACGTCCCCCTCGCCGATGGGGCGCGTGAGCGCGAGGCGGCCGGCGGCCTCCAGCGCCTGCGGGGAGATGACGTACTTGATGGAGCGGTCGGCTATCCTCCCGGAGCTGTTGAGCTCGCGGACGCAGCCGGCGACGGCCTCGCGGAAGATGATATCTTCAATGGCCTCGTGCGAATACACGAAGCCAGGCCGCCGCACGGCCTCCTTCAGCCGGGCCTTGATGCCGGTCTGGCCGCCGGAGCCCATCAGCAGGGCAAAATAGTACTTCTTTGCGCCGCGCAGATACTCCGTGCGCTCCGCCCGGGCGCCGAAAACGCGGCGGCCGGCAAAATTGGCGAAGAGGTTGAAGTCCTCCGACTTGAAGTTGATGGCGCCGTCCTCGGGGTAGAAAAAGCGCTCGGCGCTCTCCCTCACGGCCTCCGGCAGGCTGGCGATATAGCGGTCGAAGATCTCCACCACCGCCGGGCGGTAGGCGCTGGTCTCGATGTCGTTGGAGAGGAACACGTAGTAGTACAGCGTGAGGAACTTCTTTGTGTACCACAGCGTGCCGGAGTTGGTCACGCGGGTGAGCTCCATGGACTTGGTGAGGGCGTAATTGCCGGGCAGGAGCGTGTCAAAAAAGTCGTCATACGGCGGCATGGCCCTTCACATCCTCTCCAAATACAGAATAAAGACATTATATCTGCAATCGCGGCGGAAGTCAAATGGCGCGCCGCTGTCAGAGCGGACGGGTGCTCTTTCCCACGATGAGGCTCGGCAGTGTGGTGAAGCTCTGGACGCGCAGTTCGGGCTTCTTCAGCTCCTGCAGGAGCTGCCTGGCGGCGGCGCGGCCCATGTCGCGGACGTCTATCTGCACCAGCGTCGGCTCGGGTCTGATGAGCGGGCTGTACGGGTAACGGTCGAAGGTCATCAGCTGTATGTCGTCCGGTATACGCACGCCGAGCTCGCGCGCCGCCTCGGCGAAGGCGAAGGCGAGCAGGTTGCTGCTGCACACCACGGCCTCCGGCCTGTCGGGGGCGGCCAGCAGCTCCGCGGCGGCGGCGCGGCCGGAGCGCAGCGTGCCGTCCGTGTGTTTGACCCAGCTTTCGCGGTATTCGCAGCCGTGCTCCGCGGCGGCGGCGCGGAAACCCATGAGGCGCTCGTTGGATATGTCGTCGTTCCTGAGCGCGCCGATGAAAGCTATCTCCCGGCAGCCACACTCCACAAGATGCTCGAAGGCGATGCGCCCGCCGAGGGCGTTGTCCGTGTCCACCCAGTTTATGCGCGTGTCGCTCGGGTGGCCTATCACTATGTGCGGGAATTTGCGCGTGACAAGGAGCTGATGGATGGGCTTCGTCAGCGCGCCGCCGTGGACGACGATGCCGTCGATGGCCCGCGAGAGCATCACCTGCTCCACATCCGTCAGCGTCGCGTCCAGCAGCATCAGGCTGTAGCCCTTCGCGCTGAGGGCCTCCTGGATGCCGCACATGATGTCGAAAAGGTGCGGGTTGGTGTAGGGCTCAAACTCGTCCAGTTTCGCCAGGAACGCGATGCAGCGCGCGCTTTTCCGCGCGAGCCCGGCGGCGCGGCTGTTTGGGGCGTAGTCGAGCCTCCGCATGGTCTCCTTTACTTTCAGCGCCGTCGCTTCGGATATGCCCGGCACGTCGTTCATGACCTTGCTGACGGTGGATATGCTCACCCCGGCTTCGCGGGCGACATCTTTAATGGTGGCCGGCATTTTCATCCCTCCCTGGCTATATAGTATAACGTTTTCGTAAATAAATCAAGAGAAATATTGTATTTTCTATTGACTTACACAAATCCGATGACTATACTTCAAATCAAGAGATGCGTATTGTACAAAATTTGAGCGCATTGTAAGTGTACACTAAGTAAAACGTTTTACTATAATGACAAGAACGGAGGATGAAAAAATGAAGAAATTCCTGGCCATACTGCTCGGCGCCCTGATGTTGATGTCGCTGCTTGCAGCCTGTGGGAGCGCGGACGAGCCCGCCGCCGAGAGCGCCGCGCCGGAGAGCGCTGCGCCCGCGTCGGAAGCGCCGCAGACGGAAGAGCCGGCCGAGAGCGTCGAGCTCACGGTCTGGCACGACAACGACGAAACGCTCATGCAGGCGATGGCGGACGCCGCCAACGCCCTGCTCGAGGGGACGGGCGTGACGCTCACCTTTGAAAAGCGCACCGGATTGAGCGACCAGCTCAAGCTCTACGGAGGCGACGCGGCCAACGGCCCCGACATGTACCTCTGGGCGCACGACAGCCTCGGCACCTTCGTGGCGATGGACATCCTTGAGCCGCTCACTAACCTCATTGACGAGAGCGTGCTCGCCGACGACCTGCCGCTGACGGTCGAAGCGGGCCAGATAGGCGGCACGCAGTACCTGCTGCCCGTGTATTTCGAGACGCTGCTCTTCCTCTACAACAAGGACCTCTGGCAGGGCGACATCCCGGCCACGACCGAGGAGCTCTATGAGTACATGGTAGCCAACACCGACGCCGCCGCCGGCACCTACGCCGTCGTCAACCAGCACTCCACTTCGTATAACGTCTCGCCCTTTATAAACGGCTTCGGCGGGTACATACTCGACGGCGAGGGCAACCCGGGGCTCAACGACCCCAAGACCATCGAGGCCGTGGAGTACAATAAGAAATTCGCCGACCTTCAGGCCGACGGAGACTACAACACCGTCACCACCCTCTTCAATGAGGGCAAGGCGCAGGCCATAATCGGCGGGCCCTGGCTCGTTGCCGGTATCCGCGCCGCGGGCATCGACCTCGGCGTGGCCTCCCTCTCCGACATGACACTTCCCAACGGCGAGCCGCTGGCGCCCTTCTCCGGCGTACAGGGCATCGGCGTCATGAAGGTCGCCGCGGAGGAGAAGGGCGACGCCATCGCGCTGGCTCTCGAAGCCCTCGCCTCGCCCGAGGTGGGCGTTGCCCTCGCGAAGGCCGGCGGCTGCGCCCCGGCGAACTCGCTCGCCTATGACGACCCGGATGTCGCTGCCGACGAGATAATCATGGCCATAGAGCACACGGCGGACACCGCCCAGCCCATGCCGAACGCCGCGGAGATGAACGTCATGTGGGGCCCGGTGGACAGCATGCTCGCGGCTGTGAACAAAAACGGCCAGGACGCGGCGTCCGCCGCCGAGGAAGCGCAGGCCGCGGCCCTCCAGGCCATAGCGGACATGCAGTGAATCCAAACGTGCTATCAAGGGGCGGCGGCTTCGCCGCCCCGCAATATGCGGGAAAAGCCTCGCAGAGTTTGCGGCCGCAGCCGCAAATAAAGCCAAATAAGGTTTTCCCGGGGGCGTGTACCTCGGGAAAAACACCGCTCGCGAAGCGAAGTGCCGAACCGTCCGCCCTGGCGGACGGCCGAGGCGCGCAGCGCAGCGCGATCCCCTATCGCGAAGAAGGCTGCGCCTTCTTCGCGAAACTGAGGGGCGGCGGCTTCGCCGCCCCGTTTTTGGAGGCCTTGCCATGAGCCTTAGACGAAAATTGAAGCCCTGGTGCTGGTGCGTGCCGGCGGTGCTGCTGATACTTGTCATCATCGTATTCCCCATCATCTACACCGGGTACATCTCCCTTACGAACATGAACCTCTATCACTGGCAGGACTACGAGGTGACAGGGCTGGGCAACTATGAGCGCGCGCTGTTCAAGTTCGACTCCGGCTTCCTCTCCGCGCTCGGGACGACCATACTGTGGACCGTTCTCAACATGGCCATCCAGCTCGCTCTCGGCTTCCTCATAGCCCTCGGCCTCAACGCGCCGAAGCTGAGGCTCAGCCGGCTCTACAAGACGCTGCTGATGGTGCCCTGGGCGATGCCGGCGTACATCTCCATCCTGCTCTGGCGCGTGGGGATGTTCAACACCGAGCTCGGGCTGCTCAACAAGTGGATAACGGCGCTGGGCTTTGAAAAGATAGACTTCCTGGCCACCAACGCCATGGCCTTCGCGTCCTGCCTTGTGCTCAATCTCTGGATGGCGCTGCCGTTTATGATCTCCACCATCGACGGCGCGCTGCAGAGCGTGGACCGCAGCCTGTATGAGAGCGCCACGCTCGACGGCGCGGGATTCTGGACGCGCACCTTAAAAATAACCGTACCCAGCATCAGGCCCGTCATTGCTCCTGCGGCGGTGATGACGGCATTCATCACCTTCAAGCAGTTTGACATCATCTACCTGCTCACGCAGCAGCGCGGCTACATGACCGGCGCGACGCTGAACACGGTGATAACCTACGTCCACCAGAACGCCTTCGTCTCGAACAACTACGGCCTCTCGAGCGCGGTGAGCATGCTGCTCTTCGTGATAATAATCATCTTCTCGCTGGCCACCAACCGGAGCCTGAGGGAGGACTGAGCATGAAGCGGAAAACGAAAGAACGCCTGGGGTACGCCGCGCTGAACATAGCGTTTATCTTCCTCTGCCTGGTCACGCTGATACCGATATACTATGCGGTGAATGTGTCCTTCTCCGGGCCGGGCAGCTCGCTCTCCGGGGATTTCACGTTTCTGCCGGAAGATCCCTCGCTGGATAATTACCGCGCCATACTCTTCGACGAGCCGTTTCTGCTCTGGCTCAAAAATTCGCTGCTGCTCAGCGCGGGGACTGTGGCCATAGCCATGCTCTGTGCCGTGACGGCGGCCTACGCCTGCTCGCGCTGGCGGTTCAGGGGCCGCCGGAGCCTGCTCATGGCGCTGCTGGTGCTCAACGCCTTCCCGCAGGTGCTCACGCTCTTTGCCTATTACCGCATACTGCGCCTTGCCGGGCTGCTCAACTCCCACGCCGGCCTGATGCTCATCTACGCCGGGAGCATGTGCGTATTTGCCGTCTGGAACATGAAGGGATATTTCGACTCCATCCCGGTGGAGATAGAGGAGGCCTCGAAGATAGACGGCGCGAACGACGCGCAGATGATATGGCGCATCGTCCTGCCGCTGGCCAAGCCGGCCATCGTCGTCACCTGCGTGATGGTGCTGATAACCGTCTGGAACGAGTACCTCTTTGCCACCACCTTCCTGCTGGACAGCGACTACTATTCGCTCGCGGCCGGGCTCTATCAGCTGCAGAGCAACGACTACACCCGCTCGTGGCCGCTGTTCACGGCGGCGAGCATACTGTCGTCCATACCGCTGCTGCTGATCTTCTTCAGGATTCAAAAATACATGGTCTCCGGCCTCACCGCCGGCGGCGTGAAAGGATAAGCATGAAAAAGGAAGCGATATTTCACCGTCCAATGAGCGAATACGCCTTCGGCCTCGACGAGGACACCACGGTATTCCGGCTGCGCTGCGCCCCCGGCGACCTTACACGCTGCACGCTCTGGTACGGCGACACTTCAAGCCCGGAGACGCCGGTGCCGGTCTTTCCCGCGGAGATGGCGCTCAAGTATCACGGTGAAAACTGCGACTGGTGGGAGGCGGAGCTGCGCGGCACATTCCACCGGCTATATTACTACTTTGAGCTCACGGGCGGCGAGACGCTGTATTACTCCGGCGAGGTGTTCTTCACCCGGCCCAGCGCGGAGCGCTCGGAGTACTTCAAGTTCCCCTTCAACCACCGGGCCGACATCGCCCGCGTCCCCGACTGGGCTTCGGGCGCCGTGGTGTACAACATCTTCCCGGACAGCTTTGCTAGCTCCCGCCGTGCCATCGTTGGGCGGGGGACGGAAAAGCGCGCCGGCGGCGCCCTTTCGCGCTCGCGCCTCGGAGGGACGATAAACGGCATACGCGAGAATCTCGACTACATATCCGCGCTCGGCGCCAACTGCATCTACCTGAATCCCATCTTCGCCGCAGGTCAATATCACAAGTACGACACGATAGACTATTTGCACATCGACCCCTGCTTCGGCACGGACGGGGACCTCCGCGCCCTTGTGGACGAGTGCCATGCGCGCGGGATGCGCGTCATACTCGACGGGGTGTTCAACCACTGCGGCGCGCAGTTTTTCGCCTTCCGCGACGTGCTCGAAAAGCAGGAACGAAGCCGCTACGCGAGCTGGTTTTACCGCCTGCGGTTTCCCGTCGTATACCCCGAAGCCGGGGAGAGGCCTGATTACGAATGCTTCTGCTATGAGCGGCTGATGCCTAAGCTGGATACGTCAAACGCCGAAGTTTGCGACTACCTATGCGCCGTCGGCGAGCACTGGCTGCGCGAATTTGACATCGATGGCTGGCGGCTCGACGTGGCCGACGAGCCGAACGACGGCTTCTGGCGCGAGTTCCGCCGCCGCTGCAAGGCGGTCAAGGGCGACGCGCTGCTCATAGGCGAAGTCTGGGGCGGCGCCAGGCACTGGCTCGGCGGCGACATGTTCGACTCCACCATGAACTACGACTTCCGCAACCACTGCCGGCACTTTTTCGCCGAGGGCAGCATCGACGCGCGCACCTTTGCCGGACGCTGCGCGGATATGCTCATGCGCTACAAACGTCAGACCGCCGCGGCGCAGCTCAACCTGCTTGACAGCCACGATGTTGGGCGCTTCCTCGACCTCTGCGGCGGCGATGTGCGGCGCTTGAAGCTGGCCGTCATGTTCATGTGCTGCTTCCCGGGCATGCCCTGCGTGTTCTACGGCGACGAACTCGGCGTGGCCGGCACGGACGAACTGGAATTCCGGCGCGCCATGCCCTGGCGGAGCGGGGACAGGGAGCTGCTGGAGCTTTACCGCGAGGCCATAGCCCTGCGGCGCGAGCGCCCGGCCCTCCGCCGCGGCGAGCTGCGCTTCCTGCGTGCAGAGAAGGGCGAACAGGTGCTCGTGTTCGAGCGGAGGGCGCCAGATGATGAGCTGCTGATAGCCATCAACGCAGCTGAGACAGAGTATAGTTACGCCGGCCGCGAGATACCGCCGCTCTCGTGGGCGATGATATGAGGCAAAAACCATCAGGCCGGCAAACGCCGGCCTGATGGTTTTTTTTACCCGGCTTAAAGCCCCCGGTCTTTAAACATCCCCGCGATCTCCTCCGCCGTTTCCCGCATCCCTCGCTGGAACCAGACCTCGATCCAGCCATACAGCGTATAGGCGACATAGGCCCTCGCATATGCCTCCTCTTTGGAGTCCTCCGGCCGCGGGCCGCAAAGCCCGGTGATAACGTCTTTCAAAAGGTAAGTGAGGCCTCTCCGGTCCAGCAGCGCATAAAAATCACGATGCTTTTCGAAATGGGCAAACAGGGAGCGGAGAAGCTCGCTGAGCGGCCTGTTCTCCTCCGGAGGGACTCCCGCCGCCCATTCCTGAAAAAGCCCGTGGATATATGAGCGCAAAATGTCTTCCTTGCTGTCAAAATTCCGATAAAAGGACGCGCGGCCTATCCCGGCCTGCTCGCACAGTTCACTGATGGAGATCGCTTCTATCGGCTTTTCCCGCAGCAGCTTCAGCAAGGCGTCTGTGATGTGCTCGATGACATAGGCGTTTCGCCCCTCGTTGCTCATTGGTGATACATTTCTTTTGATCTGTCTCATTTTTCTGCACCCTATTGACATTCAATAAATTCGATGATACGGTTGTATCGCTGAAACAAATGTAGCATCAACACTATAGCACAGAAAAATGAGGCCGTCAATGGAATACGGCGGAGAGGAGCTTAAAATGACCCTTGCACGAGAGAGACTTCTGCTCATTCTTATCATTGCCGCAGCAGCTTTTCTTTCAGGCAGGCTGGCGGTGCGGGCATTCATGAACCTGCTGCTGGGCGGCACACTGTTTGGAGGGAATTTCCTGTGAGGAAAAGAACGAAAGAAAAGAAGGTGAAAGCCGTGCCTGTAGGGATCGGGATACTAATTTTTGCGTTGGCTTTTGCCGGCGGCGCCGCGTCAAAGTTCGTCATCAAGCCGTCATGGGCGGAAAAATACGCTGTCCAGTGGAGCGATGAACTCGGCACACGGAAAATGGACATTCCCTACGGCGGCGGGGAGGCAAATAAGTTTGACCTGTACCTGCCGGCGGACAACACGAAAGGACATTACGGCCTTGTGGTGTACCTCCACGCGGGCGGCTTTACATCGGGCGACAAGAGCGGCGACGCGGAAATGCTCTCCTGGCTGTGCAGCAAGGGCTATGCCGCCTGCGGCATCAACTACACGCTGCGCACCGATACCAACGATGTGAGCGTACTCAGCCAGTCCAACGAGATCAAAACGGCCATCCCCAAGGTGATAGAAGCCGCGGAGGCCGAGGGCTATCACATCGACAGACTGGCCGTGGCGGGCGGCTCCGCCGGGCACGCCCTTGCCATGCTGTATGCCTATCGGGACGCGGCGGAAGCGCCGGTACCTGTCGCACTCACTTTCGGTGCTGTCGGCCCCTCCTGCTTCCACACGGAGGACTGGGACAATTACGGATTCGACCGGAATACGCCGGAAAGCGATCTGGTAGCGGCCGGGCTGTTTGGCGTTATGGCGGGTGCGGAGATAAGCGCGGATGAGATAAAGAGCGGGGCCTACCTTGAAAAAATGAAGCCTATCTCCGCCGTGGACTGGATAACGCCGGATTCGGCGCCTACCGTGGTCGCTTATGGCACGCACGACCGTGTCCAGCCCTTTAAGGCGTCCCTCCGGCTCAGGGCTGCGCTGGAGGAAAACGGCGTTGACTATCAGTATTTTGAATGCACCCACTCCGGCCACGGCCTGCAGAACGACAATGCCGTTTACAGGCAGTGGATGGAAACGGTGGAAGCGTATCTGGACAAATATATGCCGGTGGACTGAGGCGGGAGCAAAAAGGTGAAAAAAGTGGGAAGAGTCATTTTGACCGTTGCCCTCATACTTGCAATTATAATTGCGCTTGGCTACTTTGGGGTGAAAAAGCTGTGGAAGAACATCTTAACTGCACCTATGGCCCCGGAAAACTATATCGCGGAAGTGACGACCGGCGGCGAAGTGGAAGCAAAATACATGGCGGCGGGGGGCTGTCAGGCCGGATATTTTGAGGCGGAATATGCAGAAAACGCGGATATACGGAAAATCGAGGTCTGGTATCCGAAGGAGCTGGAGACAAGCGCCGGAAAATACCCGGTGGTCTTGTTCGTAAACGGCACGGGGGTCGCCGCTTCCAGATATGAGCCGGTGTTTGAACATCTTGCCTCGTGGGGTTTCATTGCTGTTGGCAATGAAGATCCGTCAACATGGGAAGGGAAGAAGGCGGACGCAACGCTGGCGTGGCTGCTGGCGGCGAATGAAGACGAAACCAGTATTTTCTATCATCGGGTAGATACGGACAATATCGGCATTACCGGACACTCACAGGGCGGCGTTGGCGTGTTCAACGCGATCAACGAAACGGAGCATAAGGGGCTGTATAAATGTGCCGTCAGCCTGTCCCCCACGCAGGAGGATATTGCGGCGGCCTTGAAAATGCCGTATGATCCTGCCAAAACGACGATACCTGCCATGCTCCTTGCCGGCGCTCCGGATGATGTTATCTCGCTCGAAGGACTGGATGATATGGTCAAAAAGATATCCGCCGATGTTGTCTCTGCACGGCGGAGCAATACAGATCATGGCAAAATGCTCTATTCAGGTGACGGGTATGTGACCGCCTGGTTTATGTGGCAGCTCCGGGGGGACGAGGCGGCTGCGGCGGCGTTCCTGGGGGAAAGCGCGGAGATCTTGCATAATAGCAACTGGCAGGATGTCATGATACGTTTCTCAAACCGTTAAGTCGCCGCAAGGGAAAAGCCCACAGGCCGCCGAGCCTGTGGGCTTTGTCTTC
>CHCFR05602__coassemble_588_pt1 | contig 19700 bp, 21 predicted proteins | sample CHCFR05602__metabat2_high_PE_010 | metagenome-assembled genome bin CHCFR05602
CGACCATATTAAACCCTTAAAATGACAGCGTCAAATTGTTTTATATTACAAAACGCATTGCTGTTAAACTGTTGATAATTTTAAAATTTATGCACATTTTCGGCTCGGAGGCGGATAAAAATGGAGATCGGTGCGGTGATCGTGGCGGCGGGCATGAGCTCGCGCATGGGGGACTTCAAGCCCATGCTGAGCATTGGCGAGATATCCGTGGCCCAGCGCGTGGTGGCCACGCTGCGCCAGGCGGGGGCCGAGCGCGTGGTGGTCGTCACGGGCTATAACGCCGACGAGCTGGAGCGGCACCTGGCCCGCAGCGGGGCCGTTTTTGTGCGCAATGAGAACTACCGCACGACGGAGATGTTCGACTCGGCGCTCATCGGGCTCAAATACATGAGCGGGAAGTGCGGCCGGATACTGTTCACGCCGGTGGACGTGCCGCTCTTCACCGCGGCCACCGTGCGGCGGCTGCTGGACTCCGGCGCGGAGCTGGCCTGCCCCGTGTGCAACGGGCAGCGGGGGCACCCGATACTGATGTCGGCCTCCGTCGTGCAGAAGCTGCTCTCCGACAGCGGGGAGGGCGGGCTGAAGGGCGCGCTCGCGCGCTGCGGCGTGGAGGAGGCGCTCGTCGAAGTGGAGGACACGGGCATATTGCACGACGCGGACACGCCGGAGGACTTCCGGCAGCTGCTGGAGCTGCACAACAGCCAGCTGGTGCGGCCGGTATTGCAGGTGTCCGTGGCGCGGCAGCTGACGTTCCTTGACGGGCGCGTGGCCATGCTGCTGCGGCTCATCGGCGAGACGGGCTCCGTGCGCGAGGCCTGCCAGAAGATGCAGATGAGCTATTCCTCGGGCTGGAACGCCATCAGGACGCTGGAAAATGAATTGGGATTCACGGTCGTGAGCCGCACGCAGGGCGGCGCGCGCGGCGGCAGCAGCTCGCTGACGGCGGAGGGGGAAGAGCTCCTCAGCCGCTACGAGGGCTTCCGGCGCGAGCTCTGCGCGGAGGCGGACAGGCTCTTTGAGCGGCATTTCGCCGGCATGTTCGGCGGCGCGGCCGCCGGGGCGGCCAAAGGAAAGGATGGTAAATAATAAATGAGGGCTATGTTCAAGACGATGGCGGAGCGGCTCTCCGCCGGGGAGGACCTGGTGCTGGTGACGGTCGTCGCCTCCTCCGGCGCCACGCCGCGCGGCGCGGGCGCGAGGATGCTCGTCGGGCGCGGTGGCCGCATCTGTGGCACGATCGGCGGCGGGGCGGTGGAGTACCGCTCCGAACACATCGCTGCCGAGGTGCTGAAGGAGAAAAAGAGCGGCAGCCACGACTTCTCCCTGACGAAAAACGACGTGCAGAACCTGGGCATGATCTGCGGCGGGGATGTGAAGGTGTATTTCCGCTACATCCCGGCGGGCGACGGCGAGACGCTGGCCCTGGCCGCGGAGGCCGAGAGGCGCTTTGAAGGCGGGCAGGACATGTGGCTGCTGAACGAGATATCCGACAGCGGGCGGATGTGCATATATTCAGCCGGCGGCGGGTCCTTCCCGTATGAGCCGCCGCTGTGGACGAGGGACCTCATGAGCCGCAAGCCGCAGAGCGGGGAGCGCGAGGGGCGCGAGTTCTATGCCGAGCAGATCAACTCCTCCGGGCGCGTCTATGTGTTCGGCTGCGGGCATGTGGCGCAGGAGCTGGTGCCCGTGCTCGCGCATGTGGGCTTCCGCTGCGTGGCCATGGACGACAGGCCGGAATTCGCCAGCCGCGAGCTTTTCCCCAGCGCCGAGGAGGTGCTGCTCATCGATTTCCAGCGCGTGGCGGACTATGTGGACATCGGGCCGGAGGACTATGTCTGCATCATGACGCGCGGGCACGCCTTCGACGCCGTGGTGCAGGCGCAGGCGCTGCGCACGCCGGCCTGCTACATCGGCGTCATCGGCAGCCGGCACAAGGCCGCGGGCGTGCGCGCCGCGCTCAAGGAGCAGGGCTTCACGGACGGGCAGCTCGACCGCATCGTCACGCCCATCGGGCTGGAGATAAAGGCCGAGACGCCGGCGGAGATCGCCATATCCATCGCCGGGCAGATGATACTGCACCGCGCGGAGCGCAACGCGACGTGAAAAAGAGGCTGTTTTTGACCGGGCCCGAGGCCTGCGGCAAGACGGCGCTCATCTCCGGGGCCGTCGGCTCGGAGATACGCCGCTCCGGCGGCCTCATACTGCGGCACGCGGGCGGCGCGCTGGAGATAAGCGCCGCGGCCACGGGGGAGAGGCGAGTTTTCGCTAACGCGGGGCCGGAGCTGGCGGGATACTGCGCCGCGCTGCTGGCGGAGGCCGCCGGGGCGCCCTTTGCCGTCATCGACGGGCTGGGCGGCGCGGAGCTGGCCGAGCCGGAGCTTTATGAGGCGCTGGTGCGGTTTCTGTTCTCCGGCACGCCCTGCTGCGGCGTGCTGGAGCCGCCCGCCGGCGAGGAGGGGTTGACGCTGCGCGAGCTGCTCGCGGGGGACCCCGACACCATGCTGCTGGAAACGAGCGGGAAATACGATGCCAACGCCGAGGGCGCGCTGCGCCACTGGGCGGAGGAGTATGTGTTCGCGCCCGTGGCGGCCAGGTGGTGACGCCGCCGTCGGGGCGGCCGCGAGGCTGGGGCTTGATTGTGTTAAGTATGTGCGGTATAATAATAAGATAGGCGCGGCGCGCCGGCTGAGAACGCTGCTGGGCAGCACGGAAAACTGGTGTCACGATGAAGCAGAAAAAGAACGCGCCCGGGAGGGCGCAGCAAGAGGATAACGCGGCGGAGGAGAAAATACCCGCCGAAAAGGAGACTCCGGCGCAGGACAGCCTGCGCGGCGAGGTCTACGACTGGATACAGTGCGTGGTGGCGGCGCTCGTCGTCTGCGTGCTGCTGTTTTCGTTCGCCGTGAGGCTCGTCGATGTGGTGGGCAATTCCATGTACCCCACGCTGGAGAACGGCGACAAGGTCATCGTCTCCAACCTGTTCTATGAGCCGGAGCAGGGGGACATCATCGTCTTCCGCAAGGACGAATACCGCCCCGAGCCGCTGGTCAAGCGCGTGATTGCCGTCGGCGGGCAGACCGTGGACATCGATTTCGACCTCGGCATCGTATACGTGGACGGGGAGGCGCTGGACGAGCCATATATCGCCGAGCTCACCACGGACCCCATCGACTTCGCCGGGCCGGTGGAGGTACCGGAGGGGAGCGTGTTCGTCATGGGCGACAACAGGAACTATTCGACGGACAGCCGCTATTCGCAGATCGGCTGCGTGGACGTGCGCAGCATCATGGGCAAGGTGTTTTACACCGTGTTCCCGATAAAGAACTTTGGTAACGACTATGACGGACGGTAAGTATCAGAAGATAGACATACACTGGTTCCCCGGGCACATGACCAAGGCCGGGCGCATGATCGAGCAGAACGTATCCATGGTGGACGCCGTCTGCGAGATCATCGACGCGCGCATACCGGCCGCCAGCCGCAACCCGGACATCGACCGTCTCTCCGCCGGCAAGCCGCGGCTGGTGGTGATGAACCGCGTAGACCAGGCGGATCCCTCCGCCACGGCGCAGTGGCGCGCGTGGTTCCGCGCGCAGGGCCTGGCCGTACTGGAGACGGACGCGCGCTCCGGCAAAGGCGTGAAGGACTTCCCCACCGCCGTGAGGGCGCTGCTGAGCGACAAGATCGCCGCCTGGGAGGCAAAGGGGCAGGGCACCCGGCCCGTGAGGGCGATGGTGCTGGGCATACCGAACGTGGGCAAGTCCACATTTATCAACAAGCTCGCCGGGCGCAAGGCGGCGGCGGTCTCCGACCGGCCGGGCGTCACCCGCGGGCGGCAGTGGATAAGCGTGGGGCGCTCGCTGGAGCTGCTGGACACGCCGGGCATACTGTGGCCGCGCTTCGATTCGCAGGAGGTGGGCGAGCTGCTGGCCGCCACCGGCGCGGTGAAGGACGACGTGCTCGACCGCGAGGCGCTGGCCGCCAACCTGCTCGTGAGGCTGCGGGAGCTCTATCCCGAGGCCATCGCGCAACGCTATGGGCTCACCTCGCCGGACGCGGCGGGCTGGGAGATGCTGGAGGCGGCGGCGAAGCGCCGCGGGTTCCTTGCCGGGCGCGGGGAATATGACACCGAAAGGATGGCGGCCGTGCTGCTGGACGAGTTCCGCGGCGGCAAGCTGGGGAGGATAACGCTGGAGAGGCCGGATGAGAGCTAAGACCGAAAAAGACCTCTGGTCATATGAAAACGGCGTCTACGCCGAGGGCTATGGGCGGCTCTGCGGCGTGGACGAGGCCGGGCGCGGGCCGCTGGCGGGGCCGGTGTGCGCCGCGGCGGTGACACTGCCGGAGGGGCTCGTGATAGCCGGGCTCGACGACTCCAAAAAGCTCACCGAAAAGCGCCGCGAAAAGCTCTATGACGAGATCGTCGAAAAGGCCCTCGACTGCTCCATAGCCTTTGCCTCGGTGGAGGAGATTGAGGAGCTCAACATACTCGGCGCCACGTACCTTGCGATGAACCGGGCTGTTGCCGGGCTGGGGAGGGAAGTGCAGCTGGCGCTCATCGACGGCGACCGCACGCAGGGCATCGAGTGCCGCTGCCGCAGCGTCGTCGGCGGGGACGGGCTGTGCGCGGACATCGCCGCGGCCAGCGTGCTCGCCAAGGTGACGAGGGACCGCTACATGCGCGAGATGGCGGAAAAATACCCCGGATACGGTTTTGAGAAGCACAAGGGCTACGGCACGGCGGCGCACTACGCGGCCATACGCGAGCTGGGGCCGTGCCCCATACACCGGCCGAGCTTCCTGCGGCGGATGCACTGATGGACAGGCGCAAGCTGGCCGGGCGCAGCGGCGAGGCGGAGGCGGCAAAATACCTGCGCTCGCAGGGATACGAGCTGCTGGGCATGAACTACGCCTGCCGCGGCGGGGAGATCGATATCATCGCCGCCAGGGACGGGTATGTGGCCTTCGTCGAGGTGAAGCTGCGCGCGAGCGACAGCTTCGCCGCGGCGCGCGAGGCCGTCACGCCCGCCAAGCAGCGGCGCATCAGGCTGGCCGCGCTGACGTGGCTGGCAGCGCACGACTGCGCGCTGCAGCCGAGATTCGACGTGATCGAGATATACACAGGCGGGAGGGAGCACAGGCTCAACCACCTGGAGAATGCTTTTGAGTGAGGTGCACTATATGGAATACCTGAGCACGAGGGGGAGCGCCGAGCGCGTCTCCGCCGCGGCGGCCATCGCCCGCGGGCTGGCCGGGGACGGCGGGCTCTATGTGCCGGACGCGCTGCCCGCCGTCAGCGCCGGGGAACTGCGCGAACTCTGCGCGCTGCCCTACCGCGAGCGGGTGGAGCGCGTCATTGCCCCGTTTTTGCCGGAGTTCACGGCGGAAGAGGTGAAGGCCCTCTGCGCCGCGGCGTATGGGGAGAACTTCGACACGCCGGAGACGGCGCCCGTACACTTCACGGATGAGCGCACGGGGTTCCTGGAGCTCTGGCACGGGCCCACGGCGGCATTCAAGGACATGGCGCTGCAGATGCTGCCGCGACTGCTGGTGTCCTCGCTGAAAAAGTGCGGCGAGCAGCGCGGGGTGTGCATCCTCGTGGCCACCAGCGGCGACACGGGCAAGGCCGCGCTGGAGGGCTTTGCGGACGTGGAGGGCACGAAGATACTGGTGTTCTATCCCAACGGCGGCGTCTCCGACGTGCAGCGGCTGCAGATGGTCAGCCAGCGGGGCGCGAACGTGGGCGTCTGCGCCGTGGAGGGGAACTTCGACGACGCGCAGACGGGCGTCAAGCGCATTTTCTCCGACCGGGGATTCGCGAAAGCGCTCGACGGGCGCGGCTGGTTTTTGTCCTCCGCCAACTCCATCAACTGGGGGCGGCTGCTGCCGCAGATCGCTTATTATTTCTCCGCCTACTGCGAATTTGTCAACGCGGGGAAGGTGCAGCTGGGGGAGAAGCTCGACTTCTGCGTGCCGACGGGCAACTTCGGCAATATCCTCGCCGGCTGGCTGGCAAAGCGCATGGGGCTGCCCGTGGGCAGGCTCATCTGCGCCTCCAACGCCAACAACGTGCTCACGGACTTTATCAACACCGGCGTTTATGACAAGCGCCGCACCTTCCATGTGACGGATTCGCCGTCCATGGACATACTTGTCTCCAGCAACCTCGAGCGCCTGCTCTATCTGCTCACGGAGGACGCGGGGAAGGTGGCCGGCTGGATGACGCAGCTCGCGGACGGGGGGCGCTACGACGTGGGCGCGGAGCTGCGCGGGCGCATCGCGGAGGACTTTTCCGCCGGCTGGTGCGGCGACGCGGAGACGGAGGGCGAGATCGCCCGCATCTGGCGCGAATACGCTTACCTGATAGACACGCACACTGCCGTCGCCTCGCGCGTGCTGGCCGCCGCGCGCTCCGCCGGCGAGCAGGACGGGCCCTGCTGCGTGGTGTCCACGGCCAGCGCATATAAATTCTGCGCCGCCGTGCTCTCCGCCCTCGGCGAGCGGGCGGACGCGCCGGGCGTGGAGCTCATCGGGCGGCTGGAAAAGCTGACCGGCGTGGCCGCGCCGCGGCCGCTGGCGGCCCTGGCCGGGTGCGAAGAGCGCTTCACCGGCTGTGCGCGGCCGGAGGACATGTGCTCCGTGGTGGAAAAATTCCTGAGCTGACTATGTACATGGGCGGACATGCCGCCCATGCGTTCAGCCGTTCTTCGGGCGGAAGGTGGAGCAGCTGGTCTCGCCCGTGCTGCGGGCGCGCTTGCCGTCTACCTTGATGTGTTCGGCGGTGCAGCTGTCGGCCTCGCCGTGGAAGCTGCAGTTGGCGGCGTCGCAGCCGATGGTGGCGCCCTTGCCGTTATTATTACGCCTGTTGTTCTCGCTCATGCTTGAGCCTCCCTGTTCAGATTGGGCCGTGCCCATTGGTATTATCTGCGCCGGGAGGGGAAATTATTCGGAGGTGCGCTCAGTTTGGCGCTCTACGCTATAGGTGACCTGCACCTGTCGCTCGGCGGGGACAAGCCGATGGACGTTTTCGGCGGGCGGTGGCAGGGCTATGTGGAAAAACTGGAAAAAGGCTTCGCCGACCTGCGCGCAGAGGACGTCACCGTCCTCTGCGGCGACCTCTCCTGGGGCATGTCGATGGAGGCGGCGCGGGAGGACTTCCTCTTCATCTCCCGGCTGCCGGGGCGCAAGGTCGTCATCAAGGGCAACCACGACTACTGGTGGAGCACGGCGGCCAAGGCCTATAAGTTCTTTGATCAGAACGGCATAGACAACATCGAGATACTGAACAACAACTGCGTCCTCTACGGGGACATCGCCCTCTGCGGCACGCGCGGGTGGTTCTATGAGGAGGAGCGCGGCGGCGAGCACGACAGGAAGATCATGCTGCGCGAGGTGGGGCGGCTGGAGACCTCGCTCAAATGCGCCGGGGAGCGGAAAAAGCTCGTTTTCCTGCACTATCCGCCCAAGTACATGTCCTACCAGTGCCCGGAGATACTGGAGATGCTGGAGCGCTACGGCGTGGAGCGCTGCTATTACGGCCACATCCACGGGCGCGGCATCGCCTCCGCCTTCGAGGGGAGGCTGGGCAATACGGAGTTCCGCCTGGTGTCCGCGGACGCGGTGGATTTCCGCCCGGTGAGGGTATTGGCCTGAAATTCAGCGCCATACGGCCCTAAAAAGGCGAAAACAGCGTTGATTTTGCGCGGGTAATCTGCTATAATACCTGCGCTGCTTATAAAGCCCTATCAATATAGAAGGAGTTTGAGCCCCATGACAGTCAAGAACGTTGAAAAGAAAGAGAACAGCACGGCGATATTCCAGGTCGAGATCGACGCCGACGCCTTTGAGGGCGCCGTCAATAGCGCCTACAAGCGCCTGAAGGGCCAGATATACGTCGCCGGCTTCCGCAAGGGCAAGGCCCCGCGCGCCGTCATCGAGGGCATGTACGGCCACGATATCTTCCACGAGGAGGCCGTGCAGATCCTGGCGCCGGACGCCTTCGAGCAGGCTGTCAAGGAGGCGGAGCTCGAGGCCGTGGGCGCGCCCGCCATCGCCGACTTCAACGTCGGTGAGGACGGCGGCGTCACCATCACCTTCAGCACCGAGATCTACCCCGAGGTCACCCTCGGCCAGTACCGCGGCCTGGAGGCCCCCTGGACCGAGCCCGGCGTGAGCGACGAGGAAGTCGACGCCGAGATCGAGCGCGCGCGCAAGAACGGCGCCCGCTATGTGGACGTGGACCGCCCCGTGCAGAAGGGCGACACCATAGTCTTCGACTTCGAGGGCTTTGTGGACGGCAAGCCCTTCGAGGGCGGCAAGGCTGAGGACTACAGCCTGGAGATCGGCTCCGGCATGTTCATCCCCGGCTTCGAGGACCAGCTGGTGGGCATGGAGGCCGAGAAGGACGGCGAGGTGCACGTCACCTTCCCCGAGCGCTACAGCGAGGAGCTGGCCGGCAAGGACGCCACCTTCAAGGTGAAGATCCACGCCGTGCGCGAGCCGCAGCTGCCCGAGCTGGACGACGAGTTCGCCAAGGACGTTTCCGAGTTCGACACCTTCGCCGAGTATAAGGACGATGTGCGCGCCAGGCTGCTGAAGAACGCCACCGAGCGCAGCGAGAGCGAGTTCCACTCCGAACTGCTGAACGCCGCGCTGGAGAACATGACCGCCGCCGTGCCCCAGAGCATGGTGGCCGAAAAGACCGACGAGTTCCTGCGCAACTACGCGGAGAACATGGGGCTGGGCGGCAACGTCTCCCGCGAGGACGTGGTGAAGATGCTGGGCCTGACGGAGGACGCCTTTGACCAGATGATGCGCCCCACCGCCATGCGCCAGGTGCAGGCCGACCTGCTGCTCGACGCCATCGCCAAGGCCGAGGACCTGAAGGCCAGCGACGAGGACAAGGCCGAGGTCTACAAGCAGATTGAAGCCGATTACGGCGAGAACGCCGAGAAGGTCAAGGAGATGATCGACGAGGAGCTGATGACGCGCGACCTCGTGCGCCGCAAGGCCGCCTCCATCATCTATGACACCGCGGTCAAGACCGAGCCCAAGGCCGCCGAGGAGGCCAAGGCCGAGGAGCCCGCCGCGAGCGCAGAGGAGGAAAACAAGGACTAACCGGGCGCTCATCCGGTTATGCTCTCTTAAAGCCAGACCCGAAAGGAGAGTTATTTAAATGAGTTTGGTACCCTATGTAGTGGAACAGACCTCGCGCGGCGAGCGCAGCTATGACATTTTTTCCCGGCTGCTCAACGACCGCATCGTCATGCTCAGCGAGGAAGTGAACTCAACCACAGCGAGCCTGGTCGTGGCCCAGCTGCTCTATCTGGAGAGCCAGGACCCGGACAAGGACATCCAGTTCTATATAAACAGCCCCGGCGGCTCCGTCACGGACGGCATGGCCATCTATGACACCATGCAGTTCATCAAGTGCGACGTGAGCACCATCTGCATAGGCATGGCGGCCAGCATGGGCGCCGTGCTGCTGGCCGCGGGCGCCAAGGGCAAGCGCCTTGCGCTGCCGAACGCGGAGATCATGATACACCAGCCCTCCGGCGGCACCAAGGGCCAGGCCAGCGACATCAAGATCCAGGCCGAGTGGATGCTGCGCACGCGCGAGAAGCTCAACCGCATCCTCGCCGAGTGCACCGGCCAGAGCGTGGAGAAGGTCGCCATCGACACCGAGCGCGACAACTTCATGCCCGCCGAGGAGGCCGTGAAATACGGGCTGATCGACAAGGTCCTCTATCATCGTTAACTGGCGGGGACTTCCGCCGGAAGGAGCAAAATGGCTAAAACAGACGACCGCAGGAGCATCAGGTGCTCGTTCTGCGGCAAGCCGCAGTCGCTTGTGAACAGGCTGATCGCCGGCAACGGCGCGTATATCTGCGACGAGTGCGTGAGGCTGTGCATGAGCATCATCGAGGAGGGCTATCCCGCCGCGCAGGGCGCGGAGGCCGTGCATGGCGAGCGCGAGCTGAACTTTGACCGGCTGCCGAAACCGGCGGAGATACGCAAAAAGCTCGACGAATATGTCATCGGCCAGGAGCGGGCGAAGATCGTCCTCTCCGTGGCGGTGTACAACCACTACAAACGCATACTGCACGGCGGCAAGAACGACGTGGAGCTGCAGAAGAGCAACATACTGCTCATCGGCCCCACCGGCAGCGGCAAGACGCTCTTTGCCCAGACGCTGGCGAAGATGCTCAACGTGCCCTTCGCTATCGCCGACGCCACCACGCTGACCGAGGCCGGCTATGTGGGCGAGGACGTGGAGAACATCCTGCTCAAGCTGCTGCAGGCCGCGGACTTTGACGTGGAGCGGGCCCAGAAGGGCATCATCTATGTCGATGAGCTCGACAAGATCGCCCGCAAGAGCGAGAACACCTCCATCACCCGCGACGTCTCCGGCGAGGGCGTGCAGCAGGCGCTGCTGAAGCTGCTGGAGGGTACCGTGGCCAGCGTGCCGCCGCAGGGCGGGCGCAAGCACCCGCACCAGGAGTTCATCCGCGTCGATACGACGAACATCCTATTCATCTGCGGCGGGGCCTTCGACGGGCTGGATAAGATCATCGAGCGGCGCACAGACCGCAAGTCCATGGGCTTCGGGGCGGACATCAGGTCCTCCGAGGAGCGGGACGTGGGCGAGCTGCTGAGCGAGGTGCAGAGCCACGACCTGCTGAAGTTCGGCATCATCCCCGAGCTCATCGGGCGGCTGCCCGTGCTGACATCGCTCGATTCCCTCAAGCGCGACGACCTGGTGCGCATCCTCACCGAGCCCAGGAACGCCATGACCAAGCAGTATAAGACGCTGCTGGACTACGACGGCGTGCAGCTGGAGTTCGAGGACGACGCGCTGAGCGCCATCGCCGACCGGGCCATCGAGATGAAGATAGGCGCGCGCGGGCTGCGCAGCGTGATGGAAAAGCTGATGACGGACATCATGTACACGGTGCCGTCCGACCCCAGCATCGAGAAGGTGGTCGTCACGGGCGATTGTGTGCGCAACGGCACGGAGCCGTTGGTGATACACCGCAGCAAGGCCGGGGAGAGCGTATCCTGAAAAAATTTTCGGAGGCGGGTGTTTCGCGCACCCGCCTCCTCGGTAATACGGCATATAATATTGCATAGACCCTTTTACTCCAGGAAGGAGTGTCATTTATGAGCGATCTTGAATTCAACGGGCGGCGCACGCTGCCCGTGCTGGCGCTGCGGGGGCTTTCCGTGTTCCCCGGGATGCTGCTGAATTTCGACGTGGAGCGGCCGATGTCCGTGGCGGCGCTCAACTTTTCCATGGGCGCGGACCAGGTCATTTTCCTCACCGCGCAGAAGGAGATAACCAAGGACGTGCCGTTCCTTGACGACATCTACCGCGTGGGCACCGTCTGCCGCGTGAGGCAGATGCTGCGCCAGCCGGGCGGCAAGAACGTGCGCGTTATGGTGGAGGGCGTGGCCCGCGGGCGCATCGCCGACCTCACCGCAGACCAGCCCTGCATGTTCGCGGAGATCGACCCCGTGCCGGACGTGGAGGAGAAGCCCAGCGTTAAGACGGAGGCGCTCTGCCGCCGCTGCACGGCGCTCTACGGCGAATACGCCGAGATATCCGGCAACGTGGCGCCGGAGAGCGTCATCAACATCATGACGAGCACGGACGCGGCCTATGTCTCCGACTTCATAGCGCAGAATATCTACCTCAAGCCGCAGGAGAAGCAGAAGCTGCTGGAAGAGCTGCGCCCTTCGCGCAGGCTGGCTTCGCTCTGCCGTATGCTCACGCGCGAGCTCTCGCTGCTGAGCATCGAGCGCGAGCTGAACGAGAGCACGCAGGAGGCCATGAACCGCAACCAGCGCGAGTATTTCCTGCGCGAGCAGATGAAGATCATCCAGTCCGAGCTGGGTGAGGACGACACGCCGCAGGAGCTGGACGATTACCGCACGCGCATCCTCGCCGCCGGGCTCGACGACGAGAGCGAGGAGAAGCTGATGAAGGAGGTCAGCCGCCTGGCGCGGCAGCCCTTCGGCTCCGCCGAGGCCTCGGTGATACGCGGCTATCTGGACACCTGCCTGGAGGTGCCCTGGAACATCCGCACCAGGGAGACGCTGGACATCGCCCGCGCGAAGAAGCTGCTCGACGAGGACCACTTCGGGCTCGACAAGGTGAAAGAGCGCATCATCGAGTTCCTTGCCGTGCGCAAGCTGGCACCGGACGTCAAGGGCGGCGTCATCTGCCTGGTGGGGCCGCCGGGCACGGGCAAGACGAGCATCGCCATGAGCATCGCCCGCGCCACCAACCGCAAGCTCTCCCGCGTGGCCCTTGGCGGCGTGCACGACGAAGCGGAGGTGCGCGGCCACCGCAAGACCTACATCGGCGCCATGCCGGGGCGGCTCGTATCCGGGCTCATCCAGGCCGGGAGCATGAACCCGCTGATGGTGCTCGACGAGATCGACAAGCTGGGCAGCGATTACCGCGGCGACCCCTCGGCCGCGCTGCTGGAGGCGCTCGACTTCGAGCAGAACTGCCACTTCCGCGACAATTACATGGAGATACCCGTCGACCTTTCCGACGTGCTGTTCATCACCACCGCCAACACTACGGACACCATCCCGCGGCCGCTGCTCGACCGCATGGAGGTGATAGAGCTCACGAGCTACACCGACGAGGAGAAGCTGCAGATCGCCAGGCGCCACCTGCTGCCCAAGCAGCGCGCGAAGCACGGCCTCAACGGCCGCACGCTGCGCGTGAGCGACGACGCCATCCGCGAGATCATCTCGCTCTACACGCGCGAGAGCGGCGTGAGGCTGCTGGAACGGGAACTGGCCGCCGTCTGCCGCAAGTGCGCCGCCGGCATCGCCCAGGGGGAATACAAGAGCCTGAACGTGCGCGCGGGGATGCTGGAGCCGCTGCTGGGCGTGCCGCGCTACAAGCCGGACGCCGTCTATCCGAAGGACGAGGTGGGGCTCGTGCGCGGGCTCGCCTGGACCTCCGTCGGCGGAGAGGTGCTGGACGTGGAGGTGAATGTGGTCGAGGGCACGGGGCACCTGGAGCTCACCGGCAACCTGGGCGACGTGATGAAGGAGAGCTGCAAGGCGGCCATCACCTATATCCGCTCGCGGGCCCGGCAGCTGGGCATCGACCCGGAGTTTTATAAGAACCGCGACATCCATATCCACTTCCCGGAGGGGGCCGTGCCCAAGGACGGGCCCAGTGCCGGCATCACCATCTGCATCGGCGTCATCTCCGCCCTCACGGGGATACCGGTGCGGCGCGACCTGGCCATGACGGGCGAGATCACGCTGCGCGGGCGCATACTGCCCATCGGCGGGCTGAAGGAAAAGACCATGGCCGCGCTGCGCGCGGGCGTCTCCACCGTCATCATCCCCGCGGGGAACGAGGCGGACCTGGACGAAATCGACCAGAGCGTGCGGCACTGCCTGCGCTTCATCACCGCCGACCATGTGGACGCCATACTCGACACGGCGCTCAACCGCCGGGCCGCTGAGGAGGACGCCCTGGGCGGCAAAGCGCCGGCCGCGGCGCCGGAAAAGGCGGAAAACGCCCCCGCCGCGCCCGTCCACCAGCCGGTGACAGACGCCGGCACGCGCATAGGGCAGTGATATGGCGCAGCTCAACCTGAACAGGGCGGAATTCGTCAAGTCCGCCGCTTCGCCGCAGGGCTTCGTGCGCGACAGCCTGCCGCGCATCGTCTTTGCGGGGAAGTCGAACGTGGGCAAGAGCTCGGTCATCAACCGGCTGCTGAACCGGAAAAACTTCGCGCGGGTGGGCGCGACGCCGGGCAAGACGGTGCATGTGAACTATTTCCGCATCGACGGGAAGTGCTGGTTCGTGGACCTGCCCGGATACGGCTACGCGGCCGTGGCCAAGGGCGAGCGCGACCGCTGGGCGCAGCTGATGGAGAGCTTTTTCGCCGAGCCGGAGCAGATCACGCTGGGCGTCCTGATCGTGGACGCGCGGCACAAGCCGACGGCGGACGACGTGACCATGGCCGGCTGGTTCAAAGGCTCCGGCAGGCCCTTCGCCGTTGTCGCCAACAAGTGCGACAAGCTGGCCAAGACGGCTGTGCCGGGCGCGCTGGAGGCCATCCGGGAGGCGCTGGAGCTGCCGGAGGACGTGCCGGCGCTGGCCTTCTCGGCCGAGAAGGGCACGGGCAGGGAACAGCTGCTCGCGCAGATATACGCCCGCATATAAAGTGGCCGTCCCGCCGGAATGGCGGGGCGGCTTTTTATAAAACTTGTTGCCAGCGCATATTTGCGGCGGGCCACGGGTTTTTTCGCGCTTTTTCACGGCGCACTTGTATTCGCGCGCGGATATTGTTATAATTATCCCCATGAGGTGAAACGATGCACACTTTGCAAACGATATGGAGGGGGCTGGACTGGTCTTACCTGCTGGATATCGCCCTCTCGGTGCTGCCCGCCCTCATCTGCATCACGCTGCACGAGTGCGCGCACGGCTGGGCGGCCTACCGCCTGGGGGACGACACCGCCAAACGCATGGGGCGGCTGACGATCAACCCGCTCAAGCACATCGACATCATCGGCCTGGCCATGATGGTGCTATTCCGCTTCGGCTGGGCCAAGCCCGTGCCGGTGGACATGAGGAAGTTCAAAAACCCCAAAAGGGACATGGCCGTCACCGCCGCGGCGGGGCCGCTGATGAACGTGATACTGTGCCTGGCGGCGCTGTTTTTATACGGGCTCACGGCTCCGGGGGCTTTTTACCGCGGCGGGGCGCTCTATTACCTCAACGAGGGGCTCTACCTGACGGCGTACCTGAGCCTGGCGCTGGCGCTGTTCAACATCATCCCCATACCGCCGCTGGACGGCAGCAAGGTGCTCTATTCATTCATCTCCGACCGGGCGTATATGCAGCTCATGCGCTATGAGCGCTACGGCATGATCGCCCTGCTGGCGCTCATCGTGCTGAGTGACCTATCCGGGCTCGACCCGCTCTCGCGCGCGACGGGCTGGGTGTTCGAGAAGCTGTTCGTCTTTGCCGACTGGGGCTTTGCCCTGGCCCTGCGGCTCATGTGAGGCGCGTATATGGAAAATCCGACATTCCATCTGGAGGGCGTCGTGCGTGAGCAGGACAGCCTGGCCGATTTTGAGGGGCCGCTGAGCCTGATACTGATGCTGCTCTCAAAAAACAAGATAGAGATACGCGACATCAAGGTGTCCGAGATACTGGATCAGTACCTCGCCTACCTGGCGCGGATGGAGGAGCTGGACCTGGAAGTGGCCAGCGAGTTCATCCAGATGGCGGCGTATCTGCTGTACATCAAGACGAAGATGCTGCTGGCGCCGGAGCCGCAGGAGCTGACGGAGCTGGAACAGCTGATGAGCTCACTGGAGCAGCTGAAGAACCGCGGCGCGCTGGAGAGCGTGCGCGGCGTGCTGCCGGAGCTGGCCGAGCGCGCGGAGGAGGGGCTGCGGCTTTTCACCCGCGGGCAGGAGATGCTGCCGAAGGAGGCGCGCGAGTATGGCTACCGCCACGAGCCGGCGGAGCTGCTGGGCGCGCTGCTGGCCGTTTTCTCGCGCACGGACGCGCGATTGCCGGGGCCGCCGGCGATGGAGGGCATCGCGCCCCGGCGCATTGTCTACGGCGTGCGCGACAAGAGCCGCGAGCTCATCGCCCTGCTGGAGGGCGGCAGGCGCACGCTGCGGGAGATTTACGCCCTGGCGGGCAGCCGCTCGGAGCTGGTGGCGTCGTTCCTTTCGGTTTTAGAGCTGTGCGCGATGGGCAGTATCATATTGACGGACCGCGAGGACGGGGAGATCGACGTCTCCTTCGCCGGCGGGGATGTGGACAGTATCATTGAGGCCATCGAGGAGTAGATATGACGGAAGAAAAGCTCAAGCCGGCCATCGAGGCCATACTCTTCGCTTCCGGCGAACCGCTGCCGGCGGCGCGGCTCTCGCTCGCCCTGGGCGTGGCGGAGGAGGACGTGTTCTCCTGCGCCGCCGCGCTGGCGGAGGAGTATGAGAGCCGGGGGCGGGGGATAAGGCTGCTGCGGCTGGGGGACAGCCTGCAGCTGTGTTCCGCGCCGGAGTATTCGCGGGAGGCGGCGAAGGCCATCGAGCACCGCGCGCCGCCGCGGTTGAGCCAGAGCGCGCTGGAGGCGCTGGCCATCATCGCCTATTTCCAGCCCGTCACGCGGGCCTATGTGGAGCAGGTGAGGGGCGTGGACAGCTCGTACACCGTCGCCTCGCTGGCGGACAAGGGGCTGATAGCCCCGGCGGGGCGGCTCGAAGCCCCGGGCCGGCCCACGCTCTATAAGACGACGGACGCATTTTTGCGCGTGATGGGGCTGAGCTCGCTGGAGGAACTGCCCGCGCTGCCGGACATGTCCGCCACGGACGGCATGGACAAGCTGCGCGAGGCCATAGACGAACTGAAAGGACGAGGGGAACAGCTGGAGCTGGAAATGGACGCCGGAGGTGGTGACGCTTGACCGTTGTGCTTTGGATACTGCTCGCGCTGCTGGCGCTGATCGTGTTCGTGCTCGCCGTGCCCTTTGGCGCGCATGTGGCGTACACCGGCGGGGAGCTGGTGGTGGACGCGCGGGTGATGGGAATAAATATCGGCATCATCCCGCAGAAGGAGCGGAAGAAGCCCAAAAAGGAAAAGAAGCCGCGCGAAAAGAAACCCAAAAAGGAGAAAAAGCCCGCCGCCGAAGAGCCGGCGGAGAAGAAAAAGGGCCTGCCGATGGGGCTCACGAAGGAGCAGATACCCGAGCTTTTGAAGCTCGCGTTCTCTACGCTCGACCGCTTCCGCAGGAAGTTCACGGTGAACTATTTGATGGTACACTTCGTCGCCGCCTGCGAGGACCCCTATGACACGGCGATGCTGTACGGCTACGCCAACGCGGCGGCCGGCATCGTCGAGGGGCTGTCCGGCCGGGGATGGGACATCCGGCGGAGGGACATCCAGGTGGGCGTCGATTTTGAGAGCACCGAGTGCCGCGCGGACGCGGAGGTCACGGTGACTATCAGCCTGGGACGGATACTGGCCGTGCTGCTCGCGGCCGGGTTTGGCTTTATAAAAATCAAACGCGCCGCCGGCAAGGCCGCGGCGGCCGAAAAGGCAGAAAGGAAGGATAACGATGGAACAGATGCAGACCCCAATGGCGGAATTCCTGCAGGCCAGCATGGCTAAGATCAAGGAGATGGTGGACGTCAACACCGTCGTCGGCGAGCCCATAACGACGCCGGACGGCGTGACGCTCGTGCCCGTCTCCCGCGTCAGCCTCGGCTTCGGGCACGGAGGCAGCGACCTCGTCAAGCAGCGCAACGGCTTCGCCGGGGGCAGCGGAGCGGGCATACGCATCGAGCCCATCGGCTTCCTCATCGTCAAGGAGGGCTCGGTGAGGATGCTGAACATCCTGCCGCCGGCCAATACCACGCTCGACCGCGTGATCGACATGGTGCCGCTGCTCATCGACAAGGCCGAGCAGTTCCTGGACAAAAAGGCCGGGGACAAGCGCGCGGCCGCGGCCGAGAGCTCCGCCCGGGAGGCCGCCGATGTGGCCGCCGAGGCGGTGGCCGAGCAGATGGACAGGGCATAAGCCGGCGTCCGGATGGGGATAATAAGCACCGCCATTTTCAGGAGGTGCTCAAAGGGTGAAAAAGCTCTTATCCCCATTGCTGGCGCTGCTGACGGCGCTCGCGGCGGCTACGCCGGCTTTCGCGGCGCAGGATGCGCCCGCTGTCTCGGCCCAGGCGGCGGTGGTCATCCATGCGGACACGCTGGAGACGCTGTATGAAAAAAACGCCGACGAGCCGATGCTCATCGCCAGCGTGACCAAGCTGATGACGGCGCTGGTGGCGCTGGATGAGTGCGCGCCGGGCGATATGGTTGACATAACGCCGGAGATGTGCGGCATCGAGGGCTCGTCGATGTATCTGCGCGCCGGCGAGCGCTACAGCGTGGAGGAGCTGCTCTGCGGGCTGCTGCTGGTTTCCGGAAACGACGCGGCGACGGCGCTGGCCCTGCACACGGCGGGAAGCGAGGAGGCCTTCGCGGAGCTGATGAACGAGAAGGCGGCGGAGCTGGGGATGACCGGCTCGCACTTCGCAAACCCCCACGGTCTGGACGCGCCGGGGCACCGCGCCACGGCGCGGGACGTCGCGCGGCTGATGGCCGAGTGCCTGGAGCAGCCGGCGATCGCGGAGATCTGCGCCAGCACGCAGCGGACGGTGGGCGAAAAGCTGCTTTTGAACCACAACCGGCTGCTGAAGGAGTACCCCGGCTGCATCGCCGGCAAAACGGGCTATACTATGGCCGCCGGGCGCTGCCTGGTGACCTGCGCCGAGCGGGAGGGGACGCGCCTTATCTGCGTCACGCTCTCCGACCCCGACGACTGGGCCGACCACACGGCGCTCTATGACTGGGCCTTTGGCAACTATGCCTACGCGCCGGTCATCGACGCGGAGATGGAGCTGCGCCTGCCGGTGGCGGGCGGGGAAAACGCCCGGCTCTCGCCCGAGAGCGGCGCGAGCGTCCTGCTCGAGCGCGGGGAGCTGGCGGAGCTGGAGACGCATATCGAGCTGCCGCCCTTTGTATTTGGGCCGGTGAAGGCCGGCGAGGCGCTGGGGCGGGTATATGTCACGCTGCGCGGGGAGGAGCTCGCCTCACGCGCGCTGAGGGCCGCGCCGGACGCGGCGAAGAGCGCCCCGCTGAAAGAGCTGGCGAGGTATATCAGCTTCGCGGGGCCATACTATTTGCAGACGAAATGACGGGAGGCCGGCATGGCCGAAAGATTGCAAAAGCTCATATCCTCCGCCGGGGCGGCTTCCCGCCGCGCGGCGGAGGAGCTCATCAGGGCCGGGCGCGTGACGGTGAACGGCGAAGCGGCCCGGCTCGGCATGAGCGCCGACCCGGAGAGGGACGATATCCGCATCGACGGCCGGCCGCTGGCGGCGGCGCCGGCGGAGCGGGTTTACATAATGCTGAACAAGCCGCGGGGCTATGTGACGACGCTCTCCGATGAGCGCGGCCGCCCGGCGGTGACGGAGCTGGTGCGCGTCCCGGGGCACCGCGTGTATCCCGTGGGGCGGCTGGACATGTATTCCGAGGGGCTGCTGATACTGACGGACGACGGCGAGGCCGCCAACGCCCTCATGCACCCCAGCCACGACGCGCCGCGGAGCTATGTGGTGGACGTGCTGGGCGAAGGGCTCGACCGCGCGGCGGAAGTGATGGGGGCGCAGACGGAGGTGGACGGCCGGCCCGTGCGCCCGGCGGAGGTGCGCGTCCTTGCCAGCTCGCCGCGCGGCGGGAAGCTGGAAGTGACCATACACGAGGGGCGCAACCGCCAGGTGAGGCGGCTCTGCGCCACGGCGGGGTTAAAAGTGAGCCGCCTGCGGCGCGTGGCCGAGGGGAAACTGCTGCTCGGCGACCTGCCCAGCGGGCGCTGGCGCTACCTGACGGAAGATGAGCTGCGGTATATAAGGTCGCTCTGAGGGCGCTTTTTATCAGATTTCGCAAATCGTTCAAATATTTGTACTTGTTTTTTTCGCGTTTGGCGTGTACTATAATTTAGTAAAAATCAATTTTTTATAAACGCTATATGCACATGACCGTGGGGGCGGAGCATGGACAAGGATATTTTATCTGTAATGATGAAGGAGAGCGCGGGCTTTTCCAAGGGCCAGCGCATGATAGCAAAATATATACTGGAAAATTA
>CHCFR05602__coassemble_607_pt1 | contig 19241 bp, 15 predicted proteins | sample CHCFR05602__metabat2_high_PE_010 | metagenome-assembled genome bin CHCFR05602
CGACCTGATGCACGACCGCGTGGTGCTGGACGAGACGCTCGCCTGGCAGCTCTTCGGCGGCTTCGACCTGGCCGGGCAGGAGGTGCGCATCGGCGGGCAGCGATTCATCATCGCCGGCGTCGTCGCCCGCGAGGAGGACGCCGCCAGCCAGCGGGCCTATCCCGGCGGCGCGGGGCTTTTCATGCACTACGACACCTTCGCCGCCCTCACCGCGCCGGACGGCGGGGATACGCCCTCCGCCTCCGCGCAGGGCGCGGCCAGCGCCGTGCCTTCGGCGGAGATCAGCTGCTACGAGCTGGTCTGCGCCGAGCCGCTGACGGGCTACACGCGATCCATCGTCGAGCAGGCCTTCGAGGGCGCCACGGTGGTGCAGAACACGAAGCGCTTCTCCGTGGGCAACACCCTCTCGCTGCTGGGCAAGTTCGGCGAGCGCAGCATGCTGCGCGAGGCCATCATCTACCCCTACTGGGAGAACGCCGCGCGCTATACGGAGGACCTGCTCTGCGTGCTGCTGGTGGCCATATTCGTCGTGGGCGCCTTCCCGGCCATATGCGCGGCCTGGTTCGTCATATTCAACCTGCGCCGGGCCTGGCTGCATGTGCGCGACGACTGGTTCCCCGGCTTCAAGGACCGCACGGAGGACAAGATCACCGCCCGCGGCCGCCGCAGGCTGGAAGAAAAACAGCGCCGCCGCGAAAAGCGCGGGGCGCATGAAAAAGTCAGGAGCAGATAAAAAAGGAAGGGCTGCGGCCCTTCCTTTTTCTTTTTTTCTCATTTGGCGCTCACCAGCGGTTTTCCACTTTCTCGGCGAAGCCGGGGAAGCCGCGCACGCGCAGCTTGGTGCCGTCGTCGAGCACGGCGGTGCCGCTGAAGAGGCCGAACACCTGGTGCTGGTCGCTCTTGAGCAGCTTTACGTCCGTGCAGCTGGCGCGGTCCATGACGGGGGCGAAGTCCATCTCGAAGCGGCCGTCGCTGCTGGTGAAGGTCCAGGGGGAGAGGTAGTCCTCGCCGCCGAAGCGGCGGGGGATGTTGAAATTGACGCGGTCCAGCTTGTGCAGGCGGCCGGCGTAGAAGAGGCAGTTTTCCGTGGCGGCCGAGGTGTCGCCAAAGCCGTAGCCGATGTTCCAGCCGAAGCGCACGCCGTCCAGCTTGCCGCTGGCGCTGCCCCAGTACCAGGTGTTTTTGTACGTCCAGACGCCGCGGCCCCAGTCGAGCACGGCGAAGGCCGTGTCCGGCTCGAAGATATACTCCCGCCGGCGGGCGAAAACGCGGCCGGCGGCGCGCATACAGTTGATCTTCTGGTTATAGTAGAAGTGGGCCTGCTTTTTGAAGGGCGTGCACATGACGATGCTCTCCGGCGGCTCGTCCGTGAGCAGGATGCGCCCGTCTATGGGCCCGCTGCCGGCGAAGTCCTCCATGCGGAAGGTTAGCAGCCGCCCCTCCGGCGTGTGGAAGAAGGAGATGGAGTAGCCGCGGCCGGAGACGGAGATGTCCCCGCGCGCGCTGCTCTCCGGCAGGCGGCGCCGGCCCATGGGCAGGGCGCACATGGGCGAGACGGTCTGCTGCCAGCCGCTCTCGAAGTCCAGGAAGGAGATGGAGTCGAGCCCCATGTAGCCGTTGTCGTCCACCGTCAGGGCCACGGCGAAGCGGCCGTTGTTCACCAGGTAGTAGTCCCATTCCTTGATGCGGTGGGCGGGCGCTTTGATGTCCGCGCGGCTGTAGAGCGCCAGCGCGCGGCGGGCGAAGCCGGGCTCGGCGATGTTGCCTTTGGCGTCCAGCAGGCGGCGGGGGGCGGTTATCTCGTGCTGCCTCATGCCTCACGCTCCTTTTTCACGAGGCGGATGTCCCGCCCGCGGAAGGGCAGGCAGGTGTATTCCCCCTCCAGCCGGGAGGCGATCTGCGCGCCGTAGCGCCGGCGGAGGGACTCAAAGTCGAGGTTGGTGCTGATGACCGTGCTGCGGCGAGCCGCCAGGCGCGTGTTGATGAGCTGGTAGAGCGCGGCGGTGGAAAAGCTGGTGGCCATCTCCGTGCCCAGGTCGTCGAGGATCATCAGGTCGCACTCGAGGTAGTTTTTCACCTTTTCCCCGGCGGCGTCCGCCTCCGCGGCGTCGCGGGAGAACTTCTGATGCTCGAACTCGGCGAGCGCGGCGGCCGTGCCCTCGTAGGCCACGGAATAGCCCGCCGCCGCCACCACGCGGGCCACGCAGGCGGACATGAAGGTCTTGCCCAGGCCCGTGCCGCCCATGAAGAGCAGGCTCGGCGCGCCGGGCGCGAAGGAACGCGCCCAGTCCTGGCAGGCGTCCTTCACGGCCAGCATGTACTCGCGCGGGCTGGCGCCCAGCTCCGCGTCGCGCTCCGCGCTGTAGAGCGTGGGGTCGAAAGCGGCGAAACTCTCGCCGCCCGTGCGCAGCAGCGTGCCCAGCTCGGCGGTGAGCTCGCGGTTGTAGAGCTTTTTCAAACAGGAGCAGACGCCGCCCTCATAGACGCCCGTGTCATGGCAGAGCGGGCATGAGTATATCTCGTCCGTATAGCCCTCCGGCAGGCCGAGGGCGGCCAGGCGTGCGGCGCGCTCGCCCTGCAGGGCGAGGTTCGCGCGCTCCAGCTCCGCCACGCGCGCGGGGACGTCCTCCCCGTGCGAGATGGCGAGGCCCATCAGCTGCACCATCTGCGCGCGCAGGGCGCGGTCGATGTCCTTTATGCGCGGCGAGCGGGCGTAGACCTCCGCCAGCCGCCGGGCACGTTCTGCCTCGTTCGCTTCCCGCCGCGCGGCGAGCTTTTCCCGCGCGCGCGCGAGCAGCGCGCCGTTATATGCCACTCAGTCCACCTGCCCTCCCGAACGTTTTACTTTTTCATACAGCCGGCGGGCCAGCTCCAGCTCGCCGGGCTTGGACGCCTCCTGCGCGGAGGCGCGGCCGCGGTAGGGGCTGCGGCGGGCGTCACCCCGCTCGATGTCCTCCGGCGTGTGCAGGCCCTTTTCGTGCCAGCTGAGGAGGATCTTGTTCATGTACTGCCACTTGAGCTGCCCCGTGTTGGCGATGGTGCGGTCGAGCGCGAGCTCGATGGCCTCCTCGCCGAAGCCCATCTCCAGCCAGCTGTCCACGTACTTGCGCTCGCTGACTGTGTAGTCGCGGTCGCGGATGCCGAAAACGCGGCGCAGCTCCATGGCCGCCGAGTGGCGGCGCTGCTGCTCGCGCATGTGCTCCTCGGCCTGCTCGAGCGTCATGATCTCCCGCTCGCCCCAGCGGCGGGCCTCGCGCTCGATCTGCTTCATGTTGGGCACGCGCCCGGGGCCGTAGCGCCGGCGCGCCTCCTCCAGGCAGTAGTGCAGCAGCACCAGCAGCACGTCCGTCGGCAGCCCCACGTAGTCATAGATGCCGAAGAGCGTCTTGGCCTCCTGCGTGGAGAGCGTGTGGCCGAGGACGTTCTCCGCCTCCGCGAGGATGCAGCGGAAGTCCGCGTCCTCCTGCGAGCGGCGCACGACGTCCTCCGCCGTGTATTCGGGCAGCTCGCCGCTTTCGGCCAGCTGCTCGCCGCCGGAGACCAGGCCCAGGGCGCGCAGCTGGCCCGCCGCCGCGCGCAGCCGCCCGGGCTGCCAGCCGAGGGCGCGGCAGAGCTCGCCCTCCGGCCCTGCGCCGCGGCGTATGAGGTATATGTAGAGCAGCGCGCTGTCCCCGTCGCCGGAGGCGATGAGCCTGTCGGCGTCCACGGCGCGCATGGAGCAGACGGCGGCGCTCAAATTGTCGTTTTTTCCCTGCATGGCACCGGCCTCATTCGTACTTGCGCCGCGCCGTGCAACGCCGGGCGCGGGCAGGGAACAGTATATCATTTTTTTTGACTTGTAGCAAGGGGCATCCGTGTGCTATACTGTAGGGTGCATAACTATAGACAACCGATAGGCGGGAGTAAGAATGCCTGAGCTGCTGGCACCCGCCCCGTCGGCCGAGGCCGTGGTGGCGGCCGTACAGGCGGGGGCGGACGCGATATATATAAGATTCACCGGCTCCGGGGCGCGCGGCTTCACGGAGAGCGGGCTGCGCAACGCCATACGTTATTGCCGCGTGCGCGGCTGCCGCGTCTATGCGGAGCTGGACACGCTGATAACCGACCGCGAGGCGGCCGCCGCCGCGGAGCTCGCGCGGCGCGTCTGCGCCATGGGGGCGGACGCGCTCATCGCCCAGGACCTGGGCTTCATCGCCATTGCGCGCCAGGCCGCGCCGGAGATCCCGGTGTTCGCCGGCGAGCGGCTGGGCGTGCACAACGCCGCGGGGCTGGAGGCCATGCGCCAGCTGGGCGTGACGCGCGTTTTCCTGCCGCGGGAGCTGACGCTGGCGGAGATCGCCGCCCTGGCCTCGCGGCCGCAGATGGAGCTGGCCGTAGACCTGCTGGACTCCCTCTGCCCGGCGCGGGCCGGGCAGTGCGCGCTCTCGGCCCTCAACGGCGGCGGCAGCGCCAACCGCGGCGTTTGCGGCGGGGCCTGCCGCGAGCAGTACAGCCTCGGCGGGCGCATGGACGACCACCCGCTGAGCCTGGCGGACATGGACGCCGTGGGCTACCTGCCGCGGCTCGCCGCGCTCGGCGTCGAGTGCGTATACGTGGGCCGGGGCGTGGAGCGCCCCGAGCAGATAGCCCGCGCCATGGACGTGCTGCGGCGCTGTATCTCCGAGCAGCGCGAGCCCGGCGAACAGGACATCGCGCGCGTGGAGGAGGTCTTCGGCGAGCGGCATTTCAGCGGCGGCTACATGCCCGGCGCGGAGCTGGGCGGGCTGCAGGGCAGCCGCGACGGCGGCGGCCGCGCGGCCGAACGGGCCATGGCCCCCGTGCGCCGGGGCTACGCCAACTCCGAAGTGCGGCGCGTACACATTGAGTTTTACGCCATCATCCAGCGCGGCAAGGCCGTGCGCTTCGCCGTGCAGGACGCGGAGGGACACCGCGCGCTGTGGAACGGCCCGGCGCCCCAGCGCGCGCAGCAGCGCGCGCTCACGGAGCAGGAGGTGGCCTCCTTTTTCCGCGTCACGGGGCGCACGCCCTATGTCTGCGACCGGGTGAACGTGCTGGCAGACCCCGGCCTGGCCCTGCCGCAGGGGATGATGGCCGAGGCCAAGCGCGCGCTGATCCGCTCGCTGACGGAAAAGCGCGGCGCGCCGCCCGAGCGCGCCACCCAGCGCGTCCCGCCCCCGGCGGAGGGGGCGCGGCACAGCGGTAAGTGCGCGCTGATATTTGAAACGCTGCTGCCCGAACAGCTGACGCCGGAGCTGGCCGCCCTGCGGCCGGACCGGCTCTATGTCCCGGCGGACATCATCGCCGCCGAGGGCGCGAGGCTGGAGCCCTTTTTCCGCGCGGGCGTGCCCATCGCCGCCGTGCTGCCGCGCGTCATCCAGGACCGCGAGCTGACGCAGACGGCCGCCCTGCTGAAGAGCGTGCGCGCCCAGGGCGTGACGGAGGCGCTCTGCGCCAACCTCGGCCACGTGGCGCTCGCGCGCCTGGCGGGGATGGAGGCGCGGGGCGACTTCGGGCTCAATATCTTCAATTCCTACGCCCTGGAGCTGGCAAAAGCGGCGATGCTGCGCTCCGCCACGGCCTCCTTTGAGCTCAGCCTGGAGCAGATAAAGGCGCTCACCATGCCGCTGGACGTGGAGATCATCGCCTACGGCCGCCTGCCCGCCATGCTGACGGAGAAGTGCCTCATCAAGCAGAGCTCCGGGCGCTGCACCTGCTCCGCGCCGGGCCGCCTGGCCGACGAGCGCGGCGGCGTGATGGCCGTGCTGCGCGAGGGAGGCTGCCGCAACGCCGTCTACTCCGCGCACAAGGTGTTCCTCGCTGACAAGGCGGAGGAGCTCGCGCGCGCCGGCGTCTGGGGGCTGCGGCTGCTCTTCACCAACGAGAGCGAGCGCGAATGCGTCGAGGTGGCGAAGAGCTTCCTCGGCCAGAGCCGCTACCGGCCCAACGGGGCCACGCGCGGGCTCTATATGAAAGGTGTGTGACGAAATGTCTGTCATATTGGCCAGCGGCTCGCCGCGCAGGCGCGAGCTGATGGAGATGCTGCGCGTGCCGGGGCTGGAGATCATACCCGCCCGCGGGGAGGAGCATCCGCCCGCGCACGCCACGCCGGAGGAGACGGTGAAGGCCCTCGCGCGCGCGAAGGCCCGCGAGGTGGCGGAACATCGGCCGCCGGAGGACGTCGTAATAGGCGCGGACACCATGGTGGCGCTCCACGGCGCGCTGCTGGGCAAGCCCCATTCGCCGGAGGAGGCGAAGGACATGCTGCGCGCGCTCTCCGGCCGCTCTCACGAGGTGTGGACGGGCGTCTGCCTCATACGAGGCGGGCAGGAGCTCGTGGAGGCCGAGCGCACGGCCGTGCGCTTCCGCGCGCTCAGCGAGCGCGAGATCGAGAACTATACCGCCACCGGCGAGCCGCTGGACAAGGCCGGGGCCTACGGGGCCCAGGGCATCGGCGCGCTGCTGGTGGAGGGCATCGAGGGCGACTTTTTCAACGTCATGGGCCTGCCGCTGTGCCGGCTGGGGCTGATGCTGGCGAAAATGGGCGTGGAGCTGCTGTGAAGGGATTCCTGAAGAAAAACGGCATAAAACTGCTGGCCGGCATCCTGGCGCTGGCCGTGCTCGTGCTGGGCGGCGTGTGGCTCGCCCGGGGCGGGGGGCAGTCCGTGATGGGCGCGCTCGCCGCCGCGCGGCAGCCGCTGGTGGCCGTGGCGGAGAGCGTCTCCGGCTGGCTGGAGGGGCTCTATGTGCGGCTCTACGACTACGACCGCCTGCAGGCGGAGAACGACGCGCTGCGCAGCCAGATCGCGGACGCCAACGAGATCGCCCGCGCGGGCATGGACGCCGTGGAGGAGAACGGCCGCCTTTCGCAGCTGCGCGTATACGCCGAGCAGCACCCGGACTTCGTGTTCGAGGCGGCGCGCATCGTCTCCTGGGGCACGGACAGCTGGTCGAACAGCTTCACCATCGCCAAGGGCGAGGCCGACGGCCTGGAAGAGGGCGACTGCGTGATAACGGAGGACGGCCTGCTGGTGGGCCAGGTGGAGGAAGTGGGCGAAAATTCGTCCACCGTGGCCACGCTCGTGGACGTGGACACCAGCGTGGGCGCGCTGGTGGGCGAGGACGGGGCCGAGGCCATGCTCCTCGGCGACTACGCGCTGATGCCCCTGGGCCAGGCGCGGCTCGCCTATCCGACGGAGGGCGCGCAGCTCTTCCTGGAGGAGCACGTCTACACCTCCGGCAGCGGCGGGCTGATACCGGAGGGCATCGTCATCGGCACCATCAGCTCCATCCAGGCCGAGGCCGGCGGGCAGACGGAGTACGGCATCGTCACCCCCGCCGTGGACCTGGACAGCCTGGTGCAGGTGTTCGTGATAAAGGATTTCGAGCGCGCGGACTGAGCGCGGAGGGCTCTGAGTGAAGGAATATCTGAAGAAAAACGGCATAAGGCTGGCGGTGGTGCTCGCGCTGCTGGTGGTGGCCCTCTCCGTGGCCGCGGGGACCTCCTCCGGCCGCGCGGGCTTCCTCACCAACGCCGTGGGCGCCGTGCGCGAGCCGGTGCGCAAGGCCGCGGCCTCGCTCTCCGACTGGATCACGGGCTTCGCCGGCTATTTCGGCGAATACGACGCGCTTTTGCAGGAGAACGCCGAGCTGCGCGCCGAGCTGGCGGGGACGCTGGAACAGGCGCAGGCCTATTCCGACGAGGCGGACGAGAACGCGCGCCTGCGCCAGGCGCTGGGGCTGGAACAGCGCGGCTCGGAGTACACGCTGGAGTCGGCCAAGATCGTCACCTGGAACGCCTCCAACTGGAAGAGCAGCTTCACGATCAGCAAGGGCGAGAGCAGCGGCATCGGCTACGGCGACTGCGTGGTCACGGAATACGGCGCCGTGGTGGGCACGGTGTCGGAGCTGGGCCGCGGCTGGGCCACCGTTTCCACCGTCGTCGACGCGCGCTGCGCGCTGGGCGCGCTGGTGGGCGTGGACCGCTACGCCGCCCAGCTGCAGGGCGATTTCGTCCTCATGCGCCGGGGGGAGGTATACCTCTCCGGCTACCAGGCCGGCGCCGCCATCGAGCCCGGCGACGAGGTGCTCACCTCCGGCTCGGAGGGCGTGGTGCCGCAGGGCGCGAACATCGGCACGGTGAGCGCCGTCAACGACGACGGCAGCGTGGTGGTGGCCCCGGCGGCGGACCTGGACAGCCTGGTGCAGGTGTTCGTGATAAAGGAGTTCAGCGTGGAAGAGTGAGCCGCACGGGAGGATCGCAATGCTCTGGGACCTGGTAAATTTCCAAAAGATCAAGCGCGCGCTGCTTTACGCGCTCTATATGTCGCTCGTGCTGCTGGTGCAGGACGCGCTGTTTTCGAACATCTCCATCTTCGGCGTGCGCGCCATGTTCGTGCCCGCCGCGGCCGTGGCCGTGGGCATGTTCGAAGGCGGCGTCTGGGGCGCGGTGTTCTCCCTCGCCCTGGGCTTCCTGGCCGACATCAGCTTTGGCAACACGGCGCTGTTCGTGGCGCTGTTCCCCTGCATCGGCTTCGCCGCCGGCGCGCTCTCGCGCTACCTGGTGAACCGGCGCTTCTTTGCCTATATGTGCCTGGCCCTGCTGGCCCTGGCGCTGACGGCGGCTTTTCAGTTCCTCGGCCTGGCGCTGGAAGGGCAGAGCCTGCCCGCGCTGGCGTGGGTGGGGCTGTGGCAGGTCGTGTTTTCACTGCCTGTAGCGGCGCTGCTCTACTTCCCCTGCAAGGCCATCGCCTCCCCGCACAAGAAAGGATAGACACATGAAGATCGTCAGATCCACCCGCGTCGCCGCCTTCGGGCTGGTCGTGGCGCTGCTCGTCGCCCTCTGCCTGGGCACGCTCTACAAGCTGCAGATCATCGAGGGCGCGGCCGCCTATGAGGCGAGCCTCAACCACAACGAGGAAGAGCGCACCGTCACCGCCGCGCGCGGCAACATCCTCGACCGCTACGGCCGCGCGATGGTGACCAACCGCGAATGCTACAACCTGAAGATCAACACCACCAAGCTCTTCGCCGACGACGTGGAGGACCCCAACGCCGTCATATTGGAGATGGTGCGCATCGTGGAGGAGGCAGGCTATGAGTACATCGACGACCTGCCCATCACGGAAGAGCCGCCCTACGAGTACACGGAGGATATGACGGCCCTGCAGAGCGCGATGCTGGCGGCCTATTTTAAGCGCCAGGGCCTGGACGACGACACCACGGCCGTGGAGCTGATGAGCTATTTCCGCACGCGCTACGACATCCCCAACACCGCCACCAGCGAGGAGATGCGCGCCATATCCAGCATCCGCTACGCGCTGAACGTGCGCTACGCCATCAACACCGACCCCTATGTGTTCGTGGAGGACGCCTCTATCGACCTCATCAGCGACCTGATGGGCGCCGTGGGCAACATCATCTATGTGGAGACCTCCTACATCCGCGAGTACAACACGCAGTCCGCCGCGCACATCCTCGGCTATGTGGGAGCCATCACCCCCGAGCAGGCGGAGACGCTCATGCGCGGGGACAACAGCGGCTATGACCTCAACGACAAGGTAGGCCAGAGCGGCGTGGAGCTGGTGTTCGAGGAGTGGCTGCACGGCGTGAACGGCCGGGCAAACGTCATCTCCACGGCGGACGGCACCATCACCGGCACCGTGTACACCAAGGAGCCGGAGCCGGGCAACCACGTCTATCTCACCATCGACCTCCTGCTGCAGGAGTCCGTGGAGCGGGCGCTGGAGCTCGGCATCTATGAGCTGCAGATCGGGCGTGACGAGGAAAACCGCAAGCACATGGAAAACGGCGAGGAGCCGGAGGAGGACGTGGGCGGCGGCGCCATCGTGGTGGTGGATGTGGACACGGGCGAGCCGCTGGCCATCGCCAGCTATCCCACCTACAACCTGACCACGCTGGACGAGGACTACGACGACCTGCTGGCCGACGAGAGCACGCCGCTCGTGGACCGCGCGCTGACGGGACTCTACGCCCCCGGCTCCACCTTCAAGCCGCTGATGGCCGTAGCCGGACTGACGGAGGGGCTCATCAACACGGAGACGCAGATCGTCTGCAACGGCGTGTTCACCAAATACGCCGACCAGGGCTACGCGCCCGTCTGCTGGATATATTCGCAGACGGACGGGCAGTTCACCCACCAGTCGGAGACCGTGGTGGAGGCCATCAAGGACTCCTGCAATATCTTTTTCTACACCCTGGCGGACAACATGGGCATCACGCTGATGAACGAGTACGCCCAGGGCTTCGGCCTTGGCGAGCACACGGGCATCGAGCTGCCGGAGTCCGTCGGCAACATGGCCAAGCCGGAGACGCACAACGACGTGGACGGCGCGGGCTTCACCTACGGCGACACGGTGCAGGCCGGCATCGGCCAGTCGGACAGCCTGTTCACCCCCTTGCAGCTGGCCGAGTACTGCGCCGCCATCGCCAACGGCGGCACCCGCCACTCCGCCGCCATACTCAAGGGCGTGCGCAGCTTCGACTACTCCACCAACCTCTACCTGCGCGAGAACGAGGTGCTCTCCGTGGTGGAGAGCGAGGACTACAACTACGCCGCCGTGCAGCGCGGCATGTACCAGTTCACGCACGACCCCACCGGCTCCAGCCTGGACGTCTATTACGCCTTCAACAACTACTCCTACGGCGGGCGCAGCATCGGCGTGGCGGCCAAATCCGGCACCGCCCAGCTGGGCGAGGACCACGTGAACAACGGCCTTTTCATGCTCTTCGCGCCCTTTGACGACCCGGAGATCGCCGTCGCCATCGTGGTCGAGCACGCGCGCTCCGGCTCCGCGCTGACGAGCATCGCCGCCGACGTGCTGGACGCCTATTTCAGCATCCAGGCCAGCGCGGCCTCCTCCACCGCGGAGAACGAGAGCGGCCTGCTGCGGTAAAGGGGCGAAAAAGCGCCGGGACCGCGCCGAAAGTGCGGAAACGGTGTTGAAATCCCGGCGTGGGCGGAGTATAATATTACTCTACGGGGCCGTTATAAGGCTCACGGCGAAAGGGAGACGAGAAAATGAACATAGCTTTGCTCGCCGACGACGGGAAAAAGGAACTGATGGTGCAGTTCTGCATCGCCTACTGCGGCATCCTGTCGGAGCACAAGATATGCGCCACGGCCACCACGGGCAAGCTCGTGAGCGAGAACACCGGCCTGCCGGTGACGCTCTATCTGCACGACAAGCAGGGGGCCCAGCAGATCGGCGCGCGGATAGCGTACAATGAGATCGACCTCGTGCTCTATTTCTGCGACCCGGCCAACCCGGAGGGCTTCGAGAGCGTGGACAAGCTGGCCCGCCTCTGCGACCAGTACCTGATCCCGATGGCCACCAACGCCGCCACGGCGGAGGTGCTCATCCAGGGCCTGCGCCGCGGCGACTTCGACTGGCGCGATATCGTGAACCCCAAGAGGGACTGAACAAAGGCGGCCGCGCGCACGCTGCGGCCCGACGATCCAGGCTTACCCCGGGCGGAGGTGATGAACGGCACCGCCGCCCATTTACTGCGCAAATGGAGGAGATCCCCATGGAAAAAGTAACGCCGCGCACGCTCTCCGGCTTCATGGAGCTGCTGCCGGCCGAGCAGATACGCATGGAGCGCCTGCTCGCCACGCTGCGGGAGACCTATGAGCTGTACGGCTTCACGCCGCTGGACACGCCGGCCATCGAATCCGCCGAGGTGCTGCTGGCCAAGGGCGGCGGCGAGACGGAAAAGCAGATCTACCGCTTCACGAAGGGGGAGAGCGACCTCGCCCTCCGCTTCGACCTGACGGTGCCGCTGGCCAAGTATGTGGCAGCCAACTACGGCCGCCTGGCCTTCCCCTTCCGCCGCTACCAGATAGGCAAGGTGTGGCGCGGCGAGCGCGCGCAGCGCGGGCGCTTCCGCGAGTTCTATCAGGCGGACATCGACGTGATAGGCGACGGCAAGCTGGGCATCATGAACGACGCGGAGATGCCGGCCATCATCTGCCGGGCCTTCACCGCCCTCGGGCTCGAGGGCTTCACCGTCCGCATCAATAACCGCAAGGCGCTGAGCGGCTATTTCGAGCTGCTGGGCGCGGCGGGGCAGACCGCCGCCGTGCTGCGCACGGTGGACAAGCTGGAGAAGATAGGCCCCGACAAGGTGCGCGCGCTGCTGACGGACGAGTGCGGACTGGACGCGAAGAGCGCCGGCGAGGTGCTCGATTTCGTGGCCTTCGAGGGCACGGACGCGGAAAAGCTCGGCTTTCTGCGCGCGCGCGCAGGGCAGAGCGAAAAGCTCGACGAGGGCGTGGCCGAACTGGCCGCCGTGCTGGACGCGCTGCCGCGCCTGGGCGTGCCGGAGCGGCACTTCCGGCTCGATTTCACCATCGCCCGCGGGCTCGACTACTACACGGGCACGGTGTATGAGACGAGCATGGACGCCCACCCGGAGATCGGCTCCATCTGCTCCGGCGGGCGCTACGACGACCTGGCCGGCTACTATACGGACAGGAAGCTGCCCGGCGTGGGCGTCTCCATCGGCGTCACGCGGCTCTTCTACGTCCTCAACGAGCAGGGGCTGCTGGACGTGTCCGCCCCCGCCGCGCCCTGCGACGCGGTGGTGATACCGATGACGGAGGACATGGGCTACGCCGCCGCGGCCGCCACCGCGCTGAGGGCCGCCGGCGTGCGCACGCAGCTCTACGCCGAGGACAAAAAGTTCAAGCAGAAGCTCTCCTACGCCTCCAAGCTGGGCGCGCCCTTCGCCGTCATCATCGGCGAGGAGGAGCAGCAGCGCGGGGAAGTGGCGCTGAAGGACATGCGCACGGGCGCGCAGGAGGCCATGCCGGCCGCCGCGGCCGCGGAGAGGATAGCCGCCGCCGTGCGCGAGGGCGCCGCGGCCCGGCTGATTTGCGAACAGGGAGGAAATGGGAAATGATGCAGTCGAGGACACACACCTGCGGGGAGCTCCGCCTTGCCGACGCCGGAAAGAGCGTGAAGCTCTGCGGCTGGATGGAGAACGTGCGCGAGGTCTCCTCCGCGCTGGCCTTCGTTGTCGTGCGCGACTTTTACGGCACGACCCAGGTCGTCGCCGAGACGGAGGAGATGGTGAAGGCCTTCAAGGCCATCACCCGCGAGAGCACGATCAGCGTGGAGGGCACCGTGCGCGAGCGCGCGAGCAAGAACCCCCACATGGACACCGGCGACATCGAGGTCGTGCCGGAGAAGGTGGAGGTGCTGGGCAAGTGCCTCTATAACGAGCTGCCCTTCCAGGTGAACCGCTCCCGCGAGGCCGACGAGGGCGCGCGGCTGCGCTACCGCTATCTCGACCTGCGCAACCCGGAGGTGAAGCGCAACATCATCCTCCGCTCCAACGTCATCGCCGCGCTGCGCAGGAGCATGACCGAGCACGGCTTCATGGAGATCACCACCCCCATCCTCACGGTGTCCAGCCCGGAGGGCGCGCGCGACTATCTGGTGCCCGCCCGCAACCACCCCGGGAAGTTCTACGCCCTGCCGCAGGCGCCGCAGCAGTTCAAGCAGCTCCTGATGGCCAGCGGCTTCGACCGCTATTTCCAGATAGCCCCCTGCTTCCGCGACGAGGACGCGCGGGCGGACCGCTCGCCCGGCGAGTTCTACCAGCTGGACATGGAGATGGCCTTCGCCAGCCAGGAGGACGTTTTCGCCGTGCTGGAGGACGTGCTGCCGCCCATCTTCGCCGAGTACGGCAAATTTGACCGCGCTTCCGGCGCGCCCTTCGCGCGCATCCCCTACGCGGAGGCGCTGGAGAAGTACGGCACGGACAAGCCCGACCTGCGCATCGACCTCACGGCCGTGGACGTCACGGAGCTCGTGGCCGGCTGCGGCTTCGGCCCATTCGAGGGCGCCGTGGTGAAGGCCGTGCCCGTCAGCGGCTTCGCCGGCACGCGCAAGCAGATCGACAAGCTCTGCGCGGACGCCGAGGTGGCCAGCGGCAACAAGGCCTACTGGGTGCGCGTGGACGACAAGGGCGAGCTCACCGGCGGCATCGCCAAGTTCCTCGCGCCGATGAAGGAGCAGTTCGTCTCCGCCCTCGGCCTCGCGCCGGACACGCTGGTCGTGTTCTCTGCGGGCAAAAAGGCCGCCGCGCAGAAGACCGCCGGCGCGCTGATAAAGTTGCTCGGCGCGCTCTGCCCTGACCATATGGACGCGGAGCAGTACTCCTTCTGCTGGATCGTCGATTTCCCCATGTACGAGATAGGCGAGGAGAGCGGGGAGATGGAGTTCTGCCACAACCCCTTCTCCATGCCCAAAGGCGGGCTCAACACCCTGCTCGCTGCCGAGCGCGGGGAGATCGACCCCCTGACCATCACCGCCGACCAGTACGACCTTGTGTGCAACGGCGTGGAGCTCAGCTCCGGCGCGGTGCGCAACCACGACCCGGAGATCATGGTCAAGGCCTTTGAGATGGTCAACCTGGGCGAGGAGGACGTCAAGCGCAAGTTCCCCGCCATGTACAACGCCTTCTGCTACGGCGCGCCCCCGCACGCCGGCATCGCCCCGGGCGTGGACCGCATGGTGATGCTGCTCGCGGGCGAGGACTCCATCCGCGAGATCATCCCCTTCCCCATGAACAAGAACGCCCAGGATCTGATGATGGGCGCTCCCGGCGAGGTCACGCAGAAACAGCTCGACGAGCTGCACATCGCCATCGTGGGCGAAAAGGAAGAATAAACATGCCAAACGGCTGCCATAGGTAAACAAGCCGCGGAGCGGGAAGCTCCGCGGCTTTTTTGCGCCGCGCGCCGGGCATCTGCCGCCGGGCGCCGCCCGGGCGGCGCAAGAAATCCGCCGGAAAGCCGCCTCCCGCGGTTGACAGCGCTGGACGGTTAGTATATTATCGCAATAAGGGGCCTGCGGGCCCGAAGAATCGTTGGGGGTAATGAAACATGAAACGCTCCGCTTACCGCGTCGTACATCTGGACGCGGGCAGGAAGTATTTTAGCAGCGAAAACCTCAGGAAGTTCATCGACAACTGCGCCGCGGCCGGCTTCGGCCAGCTGGAGCTCTATCTCTCCGACCACCAGGGCCTGCGCCTGGCGCTGGGCGACATGCGCGTGGTCACGCCGCAGGGGGAGTACGACCTCTCCGGCGCGCCGGGCGACGGCTTCGGCGAGGAGGGGAACGAGCCGGACGGCACGGGCAAGTTCCTCACCGAAGCGGAGATGGACGCGCTGATCGCCTACGCGGCGGGGAAGGGCGTGGAGATCGTGCCGGCCTTCGGCGCGCCCGGGCACCTGGGCGCCGTGCTCATGCAGCCGGACGCCGGGGGCCTGCGCTATCCCGGCTCCCGCGGCTCGGTGGACATCACGCGCGCCGAGGGACGCGATTTCGCCCTCGCGCTGCTGGAAAAGTACGTGAAGTACTTCGCCGCGCGCGGCTGCCGCTTCTTCAACTTCTGCGCCGACGAGTTCGCCAACGACCTGGGAGAGCACCGCATGGGCTATGAGATGATATACCAGAACGGCATGTACAAGGAGCACTTCGTGCCCTTCTTCAACGCCATGGCCGCCCTGGTGAAGAGATACGGCATGACGCCGCGCTGCTTCAACGACGGCGTGTACTACAACGAGGACAGCGAGGGCGTGGAGCCCGACCGCGGCGTGGAGGTCTGCTACTGGACCCACGGCTGGGAGGGCTACCGGCTGGCCTCGGCGGCGTATCTCGCCGCAAAGGGCTTCACGCTCATCAACGCCGACTCCGCCTTCTACTGGGTGCTGGGCAAGAACGAGTGGCCCGACGGCCCGGCAAAGGCCGCGGGCTTCGAGCCCGACCGCTTCAACAACTGCGAGGGCAGCACGGAAGCGGACGGGGCCATGATGTGCTTCTGGTGCGACATGGCGGACAGCGACGGCCCCGACGAGGGCGCCGCCGTTGTGGAAAAGGCCGCCGGCGTCATCGCCGAGTTCGGCCGCACGCTGGAGCGCAAATGCAGGTGACAGGCAACACGATACGGTACAAATAAGAGAGGAGCGCAAAGAAAATGGACATCAGAGCAGAGTATTCGCGCTGGCTGGAGCGCGCCGTGGACGACAGCGACCTCATCGAGGAGCTCAGGGGGCTGGACCCCGACGGCGGCGAGGTCTCCGACCGCTTTTACCGCGACCTGGCCTTCGGCACCGGCGGGCTGCGCGGCGTCCTCGGCGCGGGGACGAACAGGATGAACATCTACACCGTGCGCCGCGCCACGCAGGGCCTCTGCGCCTGGCTGAAGGCCTCCGGCGGCACGCCGTCCGTGGCCATCGCCCACGACAGCCGCATCAAGAGCGACCTCTTCGCCCGCGAGGCGGCGCGCGTGCTGGCCGCCAACGGCGTCACCGCCTGGATCTACCCGCGGCTGGAGCCCACGCCCGCGCTCAGCTGGGCCGTGCGCTATTTCCACTGCGGCGCGGGCATCTGCGTCACCGCCAGCCACAACCCCGCCAAGTACAACGGCTATAAGGTCTACGGCCCGGACGGCGGGCAGATCACCCTCGAGGCCGCGGAGCATGTGCAGGCCGCCATCGACAGCACCGACCCCTTCGACGGCGTGGCGCTGGCCGATTTCGATGCCGCCGTGGCCGACGGCCGCATCAGGTACATCCCCGAGCAGTGCCTGGAGGACTTCCTCGACGCCGTGCAGAAGCTCAGCCTCTCCGGCGGGGCGGAGGACCTGAGCGTGGTGTACACCCCGCTGAACGGCTCCGGGCTCGAGTGCGTGACCAAGATACTCGGCCGCATCGGCGTGAAGGACGTCACCGTCGTGCCCGAGCAGGAGCACCCGGACGGGCATTTCCCCACCTGCCCGTACCCCAACCCCGAGGAGCGCGAGGCCATGCGGCTTGGCCTGGCCCTCAGCGAAAAGCTGCGCCCGGATTTGCTGCTCGGCACGGACCCGGACTGCGACCGCATGGGCGCCGCCGTGCCGGAGGGGGACGGATACCGCCTCCTCACCGGGAACGAGATGGGCGTGCTGCTGCTCGACTACATCTGCCGCCGGCGCATGGAGCTGGGCACCATGCCGGAGAAGCCCGTGGCCGTCACCACCATCGTCTCCACCGACATGGCCGACGCCGTGGCCGCCGAGTACGGCGTGGAGCTGCGGCGCGTGCTCACCGGCTTCAAGTTCATCGGCGAGCAGATCGGCCTGCTGGAGGCCGAAGGCCACGGCGAGCGCTTCCTCTTCGGCTTCGAGGAGAGCTACGGCTACCTCTCCGGCTCCCATGTCCGCGACAAGGACGCCGTCAACGCCTCCATGCTCTGCTGCGAGATGGCCGCCTGGTACAAGAAGCAGGGCATGACCCTGGCCGACGCCATCCGCGCGCTCTATGAGAAGCACGGCTACACCTGCTGCGCCGTGAAGAGCTTCGCCTTCGAGGGCGAGGGCGGCATGGAGCGCATGGCCGCCGTGATGGACTCCCTGCGCGCCGCGCCCCCGGCGGAGATCGCCGGCCGGGCCGTCACCGGCCGCACGGACTACCAGACGGGCGAGGGCGTGGCGCTGGAGCTGCCGCGCAGCAACGTGCTCGAATACCGCATGGACGGCGCCAAGCTCATCGTGCGCCCCAGCGGCACGGAGCCGAAGATCAAGGTCTATCTCTCCGCCCGAGCGGAGAGCATGGAGCGCGCGCAGGAGATCGACGGGGAACTGGCGCAGGCCGCGGCCGCATTTTTCGCCTGAAAACAGCAGGATATGACGCCGGGAGCGGGCGGGGGAGCAGTCCCCCGCCCGCTTTTTTGCAGCCCTGGCAGGAGCTGGATACTATATTTTGCAACCCCGAGGTGGCGTTTCCATACTATCATATGGCCCTTACAGACTTTCCCGGCGCGGGCTGTTCGTTTATAATAACAAATAGCCTGAGCACGCTCTACTTGGAGAGGTGGATTACTTATGGAAGGTGGGACGCTATGTGAAATCTGCTAACGCGCTTGAGCAGACAAGCACGCAGAAGCGCAAAAAGAGAAGCGGCAGCTCCATCCGCGACGATATCGAGCTGACGCTGCTGGCCGTGCCGACCACGGTCTGGTACCTTATTTTCTGCTATCTGCCCATGTTCGGCCTGGTCCTGGCCTTTAAGGACTACAGGATAGTTGACGCCACCAAGGGCTTCATCTACAACCTGATCCAGAGCGAATGGACGCTGACGGGGAACTTCGAGTTCTTCCTCAAATCCAGCCAGTTCGGCATCGTTCTCCGCAACACCCTGCTGTACAACATCGTGTTTATCGTCCTCAACATCGTCATCCCCGTATCGCTGGCGATACTGATAAACCAGCTCTACAGCAAGCGCAAGTCCAAGACCTATCAGACCATGATGTTCATGCCGCACTTCATGTCCTGGGTCGTGGTAAGCTATTTCGTCTTCGCCTTCCTGAGCTACGATAAGGGCCTGCTCAACTCTGTGCTCGAGGCTTTCGGCAAGGACCCCATCAACTGGTACACGGAAGCGAAGTACTGGCCATTTATCCTCGTGTTCATGCAGATATGGAAGACCGTGGGCTACAACATGGTCGTCTATCTGGCCAGTATCAGCGGCATCGACACCTCGCTCTACGAAGCCGGCGCGCTCGACGGCGCCAGCAAGTTCCAGCAGGCGATACATATCACGCTGCCCGCCCTGAAGCCGGTCATCATCATGATGTTCATCCTCAGCGTCGGCAGGATCTTCAGCACGGACTTCGGCCTGTTCTACCAGATCCCCCGCGGCGTGACGAACTCCCTGTACGAGGCGACGATGACCTTCGACGTCTACATCTACAACATGCTGCTCACGCCTAACGTGCCCATTGGCCGCACGGCTGCCGCCGGCTTCTTCCAGTCTGTCATCGGCTGCATCACCATCCTGGTGGCCAACGCCATCGTGCGCAAGGTCGACAGGCAGAGCGCCATTATCTGAGGAGGGGGAGAGATCATGAGTAAAAAGTCTGCTTCCAACGTCCTCAACCGCATCAACCCGGGCACGAACGTCGTTTTCAACATCATCTTCATCCTCCTGTCGCTGATGTGCGTGCTGCCCATCGTGCTCATCTTCATCATCTCCATCACGGATGAGCAGAGCATCGCGCAGAACGGCTATCAGATCATCCCCAGCATGCTGAGCGCCAGCGCCTATACCTTCCTCTGGGGCGAGCGCGGGATGATACTGCAGGCGCTGTGGATCTCCGTTGAGGTCACCGTTATCGGCACCGTCCTCGGCGTCATCCTCACCGCCACCATGGGCTACGTGCTCTCCCGCCCGG
>CHCFR05602__coassemble_610_pt1 | contig 19202 bp, 16 predicted proteins | sample CHCFR05602__metabat2_high_PE_010 | metagenome-assembled genome bin CHCFR05602
TTAAAAAACCCGCTCAGCTTGGATGAAGCGTGATTACCGAGCGGTTTTCCTATACCGTCAGGCGGTGGTAATGGCCTTTCAGCGGTTTTCTCAATGGCCTTCAAAACCACTTTCCTGTTATAAGGGTCCAGCTTGCGAAAATCACGCTTGGCTTCTTCAGCAAATTCCACTTCCCAGGGCATAAATCACCTCATTCGAGCTCAACATCGATGTCATCAAGTTCAGACTGAGATATGCCAAACTCATTCATAACATCCTCGAGCTTTGTGAGCTTGCTCTCGTCCATGTTCGCCGCGCGTTTTTCGGCTTCCTCAAGCAGAATGTAATCCGAGAGCATCTCCATCAACGCGCTGTACTGTTCAGGAGACATCAGTATGCACGCAGGCTTGTTGTTTTTCATGACTATCTTTGTACCGCTGGCCTCGACTTCCTCAAATATCCGGTTCGCTTCTCCCTTGTTGAACCTTGTGATAGGCACCATAGCTTTCATCATTCCCATAACGGACATCTTGTTCATGCTCATCGCTCCTTCCGCATACAGTGTTTCCGTTTGTAAACATTATACGCAGTCGAAGAAAATATATCAATAAATTTATTGTAAAATTATCTATATTTATATAGACACAGTTTAAAATCCCTCCGGCGGCTTGGCGCTGCTGTATAGGCCGTGCCTTTTGCGGGGAGGATACTCTTCCTGTGGAGACGCTTTCACCTCGGGCGGCGAAAAAGTGCGCGCCGGAGCATAGTCCGCCAGGCTGGTTTTCACTATGTCGGCGGACATGGGCAGACGGGTGTAGTCCAGCTTCTTCAACCGCAGTATGTTGTGGCCGCGTATCACAACGAGCAGCCCGTCGTTCGGAAGACGCAAGACCTCGTCGGGCGTGAGCAGACGGCGCTTGCCCTGCCCTTGGGTCTGCCGGTACTCGGGTATGACCTGGGCGAGCGCCATCGTTTTGCGCACGGTCATGGTCGAGCTTATCTGGATGCTCATATCCCCGCTGCGCTCTGAGAAGTATCCTGCGGTGACGTCATCAGTGCAGCCCAGCATGAGCTGTACGTCAGTGTTGCCTATTATCTCAGCCCAGAGGTTGTTCGGATAGCGGTTCTGGAGCTGGCCGAGGCTCTGTACTGCGAGCATGACGTATATTGCCCTGCTGCGTATTACCGAGAGCGTCCGCGTGAAGTCCGAGCCATCGGACGCGCCGCCGAGCTTTCCGATGTTGTTGAACTCGTCGAGTATGAGGTTGACCGGCACTGCGCAGCGCATTTCCGGCGTGTTGTCGGCGTAGCGCACGAGCTTAATGAACAAAAAGGAGAAGAACAGCGACGAGAGGAACGACATGGTGGCGTCTTGGTCGCTGAGCACGACGAAGTATGCGCACTTGTGCCTGCCGGGCGCGGTGAGCTCTATTTCGCTGCGGCTTATAATATTCCTCACGGCCTCGTTTTGCAGCACCTGTAAGCGCGTGCCGAGGCCGAGCACGATGCCGGAGCGGACGGTGTCGCTGGCTTGGGCGAAGAGGCTGAAGGGTGCGCGCGCCGGGTGGTCGAGCGGAAGCTTATCAAAGAGCGCGGTGAGTTGTCGCTCGCTGTTGCGGATGAGCATCTGGTAAACTGCGGCGAGATTCTTTTCGTCCGGAGTCCTGCCCGGGTCGAGGTCTACATAGAGCACCAGCGCCTTGAGCAGGTTGGCTTCGCCGTTATCCCAGAAGCGGTCGCCCTTGCCCTCGCTGGTGTTGCCTATGATGACGTTGGTGAGCACCTGCGCAAGCAGCGTGTCGCCGCCGAGGTCAGACATACAGTTCCACGAGTCGCCGTGCACGGGGTTCACCAGGTTAAACACCTTGACCTCATAGCCATGAGCGCGGAACAGCTCAGCTGTGTCGCTGTATAGCTCGCCCTTGCTGTCCGTTATGATGGCAGACTCGCCCCGGCGAATGATGTTGAAGAGCGCAGGACGGATAACGGCTCGGGACTTCATCGTGCCCGACGCACCGATAATTGCTATGTGCCGGTTAAGTCTGGTGTCTGCCGGAAGACAGACCGCGCTGCCGTCGCGCTCGCCGAGAATAATGCCGTCCGCGGTTCTTATCGGCTTGACCTCCAGCACCTCACGCAGCTCTCGTTCTTCCATCCACGCCGCCGTGCCGTAGGTGCCGTCTCGGCTGAGCGTGAAGCCGCGAGGGTCGCAGTCCTTGCTGCGGAACCGTCCGTATTTCATGTATACGGCGATGACCCCCGCGACGGCGAGCAGCAGCGCAGCGCTTTTCAGTCCTGATGCGGTGAACGCGGCAGAGAAGCAACTTGCCAGGCTCCAGCCGACGGGCTCCGGCACTGCTTGCCCGGCGATTCCGCCGTCTGCCTGCCAGGCTGAGTAATTGTCCAACAGCTGCCCAAGCGCGCCGGCTAAATAGATCAGCGCGGCGCACCCGAGCGTGACGCCGGCAATTATACCGGCCTTACGTTTCAAGCTCCATCGCCCCCTCTATTTCATCTATGCTGATCGTCCGCACAAAGGCGAGCCTCCCCATATAGCCAGCTGTAAACCCAGCCTGCTCAGGAAAGCAGAGCACCTCGCGCTTGCCGCCATACAGCTCTGCCGCTTCGCGGAAGCGCATAAGCCTGGCTATGTCCCCGTCAAAATGGCACAGTATCTGCGCGCCGTTGATCACGGCGTCGCACTCTGTCAGACTGAAATCATTTTCAGCGCGGTCTTCGGGTCCAAACAAGGCGCCGAGAAGCTTTCGCTTCCGGTCTGGTGTTAGAAGCAGCTTCAGCAAGCGTATTCCGAAAAAATCCAGGGGCACAAAGTGGATGTGCTGATATATCCTGTCGAAACGAAATTCAGGCCGGTTCGGATGCGCCGACGACGCGAGCGTTGAGAGCGCGGTCTCCTCGGAAACCCCGAAGAGTATAGCCGAGTCTGCGCCGGTACCGGCGTTCATGCGCGCAAGCCCGTCCAAGCTGTGCAGGGCCTTGAACTCGCCGAGGCCGTTCCACTTCATCGCCGCAGCGCGGGTGTTGTATACGGCGAAGCAGCTCCCGGCTGAGAAAAACGCGCCGACCGTGCGTGTGAACATCGTCTTGTTCTCCTCGCCCGGTCGCAGATGCTTGAGGTCGCGGGCAAAGTAGAAGGCGCGGCAATCGGACATTGTTTGACTGATGCTCCCGGTTTGCAGCTTGGGCAGCAGGTATGGCCTTATCTCCACGCCGGAGCGCATGAACATGGCGGCTGCCTCGGCGACGCGGTGGTTGCGCTCGCGGTGGGCGCTGTCTCCGGGAAAATGGTGGTCATAGAACGAGCCCATGTAATACCGGTATGCCGCCGGGTGAAGCCAGTCGAGCACGGGCAGCGCGCTCTTGTACAGGCGCAGGGACTTGGCACGCCCTCTGCCGCTTATTTGGAAAAGACGCGTGTCTACCTGCGCTCTTCCGTCGGCAGCGCGTATGGCTTGCCTGCGGGATCCGCGGCGAACAAGCTCGCGCAGAGTCCTCTCGTTGCCGAGTAAGCGCAGCGAACGCAGGTGGAATTCCCCTGTCACCGCGAGCAGGCTCACCAATAGAAACGCCTGACTGCCGGGGCGCAGCGTCAGCATAGCGCCTCACCCGGCGACGAAGCATTCCCCGACAACGTGACTGCTCTCTTTGTCGGAATGTGGCCCGGGTTTGAGCCGTGAAAGCCGCGCGGTGAGCGCGTTTTCCCCAAATAACGGCAGGCGGGATTTTGAAGTTGCTCTTCAGAGCCGTTTTCACACAGCTTTTTGCCTCTTCCGGGTTTGATTTCATATAACTTCACCCCTTCGTCGGGCATGGTTTTCTCTGCCTCAAGCCAGACGGCAAACTCGCTCTCCGGCACGATGTATACCTCTGTGCGCTCCGTCGCTGCGGCGGCGCTGCAATAGTAGTGCGAGCACCGTCCCGGCGCGTCATCCGTCATGGCGTAGAGCGCAACGCAGTCGGACACCATGTTTATCTCTATGTTGTCATGGTCGCGGCGCTGCCGTTCGGGCCTGTCCTCGGCGTAGACGTGGCGGTATATGAGCACGCATCCATCAAACCGAATCGGAGGCCTTCCTGCATAGAACGCCCGCAGGGCCGGCAGTAGGATGGAGCGCACATACTCAGCCGACCCACGCTCCTTCTTGGGCAACAGCAACGGAAGGCGGACGCTGAACCAGCCCTCGGTCGTGAAGCCGATCTCCACAGGCACATTGGCGGCGGTGATAGTTTCAACGTCCATAGACGCGAAGGGCGAGCCGGTGAATGCCGGAAGCGCCCTTGCAAGCAGAGCGGCCTGCTCCGCGGCGACGGCACAGCGGAGCGCGGCGGCGTATGTGAGTTCGGCAGAGCCAAGCGCATACATATGCCGCGTGTTGGCTGCGGCGACGTCGAGCTTTTTCACCGCGCCCTCGAGCTTGCCGAGCGCCGCGGCAAAAGCGCCAGTGAGCTCACTCGTTTTCGGCATAGAATTTCACCTCCGGTTCCTCCTCGCCGCTGAACTCCACAGTTGCAAACAGGCATGGCGCGCGCGGCAGCCTGAGTTGAGCCGCCATGCTTATGTGCGGCACGACGATTATGTACTTCATATCCTCCTGCGGCTGAAGCAGCCGCGCAAGATGTGCCTCGCCCTCGTAGAGCACGACTATCTCATAGCCGGTGTTCTCTTTGAGGAAGAAGAGCTGCGACGGGTAGGTCGCGGGGTAGTGCGCCATGGGGTCAACGCTGTCTATGAACTGCAGCAGCACCCAAACGGCGAGTATGGTGCGCTGGTCGGGCTTGCACAGCTCGTCCAAACCCAAATAGTACCCGCCGCCCACGTCCGAAATGCGCCCGGCGCGTTTCAGGTTGCGCAGAATCTTCTCCGCAGTCTCCGGCTTCTTGTCATGCATCAGGCGCACTACCTGCGTCTTGGGCAGTGCGCCGTACTGTGAGAGCCACTTGATGACATACTGTTCGTCTGTAAGCAGCACGCTTACACCTCCTCATTGTGCGTATTCTTGTGCGTATGCGTATTTTGCGCCTTATGCGCTTTCTTTTCCCTCACTATCTCCTCGAGCTCTGCGCGGTCGGTGGTTATCATCTCGGTTTCGGTCTTGGACGCGCGTATAACCACGGGTATCTTGTTGTTGTTCGAGCTGACAAGCGCCTCGCCGCGCTCAAACTGCGTTATGGCGCGTACCTCCGTGCGCGTAAGCTTCAGCGTCTCCTGGACATATCGCGCCTCATCCGGCTCGAGGTTGAGGATTATCTTGTTCTTGGAGTTGTTAATTATGGCTCTGCCATACTTGCCGTCGTCGAGCGAGAAGAAGTCCGAGAGGTCCTGCGTGGCAGATATGGCAGCGCCGCCGTAGCCGCGTATGACCTTGAATACCTCCAGGCAGAACTCGGCCGCCATGCGGTTGGAGCTTGCGCCTATGAGCTGCCATATCTCGTCTATGAAGATAGCCTTGCGCATGGTGCGGTCGGCCTTTATCTGATCCCAGACGTAGTCCAGCGCGATGAACATGCCCACGGGCAGCAGCTTACCCTTCAGCTCGGATAGGTCGAGCACTATGTACTTGTTGCTCAGGTCCACGTTCGTCGCGCGGTTGAAGGACTGCGCAGAGCCAGTCACGAAGCGGCTGACGATGGCAGCGAGCCTCGCCGTCATGGGGTTGGCTTTCAGGTGTTTGTGCAGGTCGCCGAGTATGGGCATGGGCTTCATACGCGGCGGGTTGGATGCGCAGTCTGCGTAGATAGAAGCGTTGTCGTGGTTGATGCCGAAGTCCGCGTAGGTCTTTATGAGCGCCTCGTCGAGCATCTGCTCCTCCTCGTTGGACATATCCGGTATGAGCAGGCCGAAGAAGGTCATGAGCTGCTGTATCTTGCGCGCAAGCAGCGAGTCCGTTTCCGAGTAGTCTATGCCGTCGAGCAGCTCCATCTCCGGCGAGAGCGTATGGCGTATCTCCATGATGTTGATGCAGTGCGGCGAGCCGGGCGCTATGCGTATAAATTCGCCGCCGATACGGTCGCACGCGCGCCGGAACTCGTGGCCCTTAATGGGCGCTATGATGAAGCACTGTATGCCGCGCATCCTCATGCGCAGGGCGAGAAGCTGCATGGTGAAGGTCTTGCCCGCACCCGAGGTGCCGAGCAGTACGAGATTCGCGTTCTTGTGCATCTTAGTGTTAAATAGGTCTACGATGCACAGCGAGTTGTTGTAGCGGTTCACGCCCAACAGCACGCCGGTGTCGTCGGACATCTCAAAGCTCGTGAATAGATACGTCGAGGCCGCGCCGCTGGTGAGCACGTTGCGTCGGGACTTCTTCTCGAGCGAGGCAGGGATGCTAAGAAACGGCATAACCGCCTGAAGCGCGGCCTCCTGCTGGAAGGCGCAGTCGCTGGTGTACATGTCCATGGACTTGAGCATATCCGAGACCTGCTGCTTTCTCCACATGAGCTCGTCGTAGGTCTTGGCAGAGACGGTTATGAACACGCTCATGTAGAAGAGGTCCTCGTTGTAGTTGGCGATGCCGTTCTTTATGAAGTAGCCCGCTCGGATAGAGTTGGTCAGCTCCTCATAGTCCGTGCTCGTGTCCTGCATTCCCTTGAGCTTGGTGCGGTTGAGGCGTATGCGCTGTGCCACCTTGTCTATGGTCTTGCTGCGGTTCTCGCGCCTTAGATGTACGTCCACGTCCACGCCCTCACCAGCGTTGACGAGCGAGGACATCCAACCCGCGCGCACCCTGCTGGGGTAGCCGCCGGCGCGGATGTAGAGGAAGGAATAGTATAAACCGTCCATGACGATGTAATTGTAGTGCGTGAGGTCTATCCCGCGCGGCGCGAGGAAGTTCGCAATCCGTATGTGCGGCACCGGGTCGAGCCCTATTATCTTGCCACGCGAGGCCATAGTGTCCACCACGACGCGGTTCACGCGCGAGGAAAAGGGCTCGTCCACGCAGGAGCGCCGGTTGAAGAACATATACAGTATCTCTGCCGCAGCCTCATCGGGGTCAGATGGGCGTACAATGCTGTTGCCGCACTGGTTGAAATATGCCCGCGCGGTCTGCTCGGCAGTTTGCAGCATGCTGTATATTTTGGCGTAGTCATCGCCGTCGCCGCGCAGGGACTCGTACTCGAATATGAGGAAAAAGCGGCGCGTGAGCGCTTCGCGGCTGCCTACGTCGCGTATGAGCCGGATGTAATCGTCGCCCATCGCGCGGCACTGTGCGTCGGCCTCGCGCTCAAGCTCGGAGCGTATCATGGCGACGTGCCTGTCCGAGTCCGCTTTGCGGGTGATAGACTTGAACTGCAAGCGCATGGGCGAGATCTTCAGCCAGCTTGCGAACGTGGAGATGATGTTGAACTGCTCCTCGTCCGAACGCAGGGTGAAGTTGATCGGCTCTATCTCCAGTATCTTGATATATCTGCCGTCAGTGGTTTCAATTACGCCGCCGCGTATGTCGCGTATAGGCAGGTAGTCCTGTACGGACTCATGTCCTTTGCTTTTTGAGCTTTTTGCCTTTCTTCCGGCCATGGCCTATCCTCCTGAAGTGAAGCTTGCGCCTGTGTGACCAGAAACGCAGAATATTACCTATGTATTGAAACAGTGAACCGCCGTCCACACCCATGACAGCGACTACTCCGACCGGTATTAGCGTGACAGTCATTACCACGACGCGCAGAGTGCCGGACATCGGTATCCAGAAGAGCTCCGGTGCGCCGACTGCCGCGAGAAGAAGTATGGCTTCGACGGCGTTTCGCGTATCGACCATTCCTCCGAGGAGCTTGCCCGAGTCGGTATAGTTCGCCGGTATGGCGTAGACGTTTGAGTATTCCCTGTCCTCCAAGTGTATCGCCTCCTGACGTGTTGTCCCGGCCAAAATAACACGAGGTATTATTTTAGCCGGAACTTTTATGTATCTCCCAACGCCACGTTCGGCCGCCTGTAGTAGCGTATATAGTCCGGGGAGTTTAGCACGACGCCGCTGCCGCTGGTGCAATGCACCCAGAGCCGGCGGCCGTCGGCGTCGGTGCCGGCGTAGATGAGTACATGGTTGGTGTCGGCGTTCGGCAGGTTCTGAAAGCCGAGGTCGCCGGGTATTAGCTCGCTCTCTGTGATCTCTGTGCTCGCGTTCCACTGTCCCCATGTCCCGGCGCCTATCGTTACATCGAGCGCAGTCTGGTACGTCCAGTCCGAGAAGCCCGAGCAATCGAGGCCGTAGGGACGTATGGTGCCGGTGGTAGTCGAGCCCGCGGCGGTCACGAGCTTCGGCGTGTTCCACTCGTCGTTCCACCCAGGCGCGGACTTGCCGCCCCAGAAGTACGGGACTCGCCCTACGAGCGAGAGCGCCGTCTTGAGCACTTTCTTTCGCTCGTCGCTGCAGTTGAGAGCGCTTACGAAAGCGTTTATCTCGGCCTCGCTCATGGCCTCCGCGCTGGTTGCCGTGCTGTTTTCCGCGCCGTAGAGCGTCCTGCTCAGTGCGTCGGACATATAGCCGATGGCTTCGGCGTAGGTGATATTGAACTGGTCATATATTGCTTCAGGGTCAATGCCGAAGGCCTCATAGATCACGGAGCTGTCAAAGGGGTGTATCGTACACACCACTACGCGCACCGCCTCCGGGGCAGAACCGTCGGGCGTGTAATACGTCGCCGTGCGAGTGCCGGTTATCTGCCCGCCGCTGTACACCGGGACAGTAAGTGTGACGGGGCTATAGGTCGCAGTCGGCTCGGCAGTGACGCCGTCCGGGACGTAATATGTGCGCTGCTCGGTGAAGTAGCGGTACTGCGTAACGCCGTTGATGCTGCCCGTCGGCGTGCTCCCTGTCACGACAGTCACGGTGACGGGGCTGTATGCCGTGACCTCAATTGCAGTTTCGCCGCCGGACTCATACGTCACAGGGAACATATCCGCTGCCACGGCGGCGAGCTTCTCGGCCATATCAGCCGTGTCTGTGTCCTGCTGTGCGAGCGAAGCCGAGTACGCCGCGAGTATCCAGCTCACGTTGTAACCGGCGGAGCTCTGCGCATTGTCTATGAGCGCCGCCATTGACAGCTCATAGTCATAGCCGCCGTCCGAGATTATCTGCTCCACGCGCTCGAGCGCCAGCTCGTGACCGCGTTCCACTGCGGCATCCACGACATATGCGAGCTCATTATATCCCGCTTGAAGCGAGGCCGCGCCGGAACCGTCGCCGAGGACGCTGCCGAGCAATATTGACGGGATGGAGATGATGAGTATGATAAAGAACAGCACCAGCAGGCAGAGGAATATGAGCACCTTGAAGAGCGTGTGTCTCAGCTCCCAGGCCGCGGAGAGCGCGGCTCCCCACGGTCCGGTCATCGCGACGCCGACGGCGGAACCGGCTACGGCCTTGCCGCCGCCGGCGGCGGCCTTTACCGAGGCCGCCGCGGCGGTCGAGCGGCGTGCGCCCTGTGCAGCGCGGGATATGTGCTTTGCAGCCGCGGCGTAATTGTCGCCGCCGTCATCAAAGATGTGCTCAGCCATACGATCACCTCCGCTTTTTGCGTGGCGGCTTTATCTCCGTCCTGGCGCGCTTCTTAGGGGCGGCGTATTTGCCGGGCTTGCTTGTGTATTTTACAGTTTCGGCCTGTGAGGTTTTTACGCTGCCGTTTTCGTAGAGGGGCTTGCCGTCCTGATATACAGGACGCTGCTCGACGCCGGGAGTGCCCCGGATAGCTATCCACTGCTGACCGCGTTTATCCTCATAGACCTGGTAGTCGCCGCGCGGCGGCGCGTAGAGCGCCGTGTCGTAGAACGCAGTGCCGCTGCCGTCAACGTGGCGCACAGCAAAGTGCCCGTCTCCGCGATTTTCTTCCTCGACAGACGTGACCGCCTGTGTGTATCCGGGCATGAAGTCCTGAAACACAGCGCGATTGTATGCCGCAGCGCCTTCACCGGCTTCAAAAGCCGGAGCCTCGGCGGGTGGCTGCATGGCGTACCAGTCGACGCCGTTTGCCGCGGTCACCACTTCGTGCTGTGCGTCCGGCTCATCGTAATAGGCGCTGTTGTACCACAGCGAGCTGCCGCCATCCGACGAGGCCTCTATTACGCCGTCGTCAACCGTGCGCAGCATGGTACCGCCGCCGACGCCGGGAAAAGCCTCCGCGACAGCGTCAGACTCGCCGGCGCTTCCGGTGAATGTAGGCGCGCTGTAGAAAACGCCGCTTCCCTCGCCGGAGGCCATCTGGTACCAGGTGCTGCCGTCGGACGCGGTGACGACCGAGTGCGGCGCGTCAGGCTTCTCGTACTGGGCCGCGCTGAACAGCTCTACGCTGCTTGCATTGCCCGCTGTATCTGTGACGCTTGTGCTTATGTGTCCGCCGGTAATTTGGGTATCCGAAAGCGTGAAGCTGCCAAACTGCGGCATATAGTTTGCGAGGCTTCGGTCTGCTATGTCCCCGGCTATGCTGCCGGACATTCCTTCGGCGCGAGAGGCCACCGAGGAGATGGAATCTCCGGTCAGCACGGCGCCATTCCTCGCCGCCATGCCGCCGAAGGCCCGGCCCACGAAACCGACGCTGCCGCCCATGCCCATGCGCTGGCCGCCCTCCACGACTGCGTCGCGAACGTAGCTGTTTCCCTTGAACTTTCCGGACAGCGCAGAGGCAAAGCCGCTTGCAGCGGCGCCTGTGCCGGTAGCCGCTGAGCCGCCCTTGAACACATTGCCCGCGCTCTTGGCGCCCCCGCTTACACCTGAGAGCACCCGCGCCGCCATGACCATTTCCATGCCCATGCTCGAACCTGTCTGCGCGACATTGAGGCCGAGCGAGGCGAGATAGCTGTCGAAGCGCTGGGCAGTCTTGAGGAAGGCGAGCGCGCAGAAAAACCAGAGGAATATCGAGCCCTGCCCGCTGGTGAGAGCGCCGCCGTTTACTATGTATTGACCTACAGATGAGTTGAACGCCCGCAGAAACCAGACATTGAGAACCAGAAGCAGCAGCTGTGAGCCTACCATACGGCACCAGCTCATGAACACCTGACTTGTGGCCTTGGAGCCGCCCATTGCGAAGGCCAACGGGCTCGTGTAGCACAGCACGCCGACGACAATGTATCGCTCGACTGTTTCGAGGAGGAGCTTGAAATAGTTCCAGCCCACGGAGATGAGCAGTATGAGCAGGAGCAGCGGCGCTATGACAGTGATTGTCGAAGCGATGGTCACAAGGCCGTTGGAGATGACCTCTTCCAGCCCGGCAAAGGTGAAGTCCTCGCCGCTGAGCTGCACGTCGAGCAGCGCTGTGTACGGGGCGCGGGCAATATCGAGCACGAGCGCGAAGATGGGCTTTGCGTAGCCTATCAGCACACCGAAGAGGCAGCTTCTCACAACGAGCTGCCACGGGTTCTCCGCATCTGTTATTGGCCCGCCGAACACGCGGAAGAGCTGCCACACGCAGATGAGGAAGAGCAGCGCCCAGGCCATATACTGCATGACGTCAAAGGCAGCGGAGACGAAGGGAAAATACTCCTCCATCGCTGTCATGTCCGTGCCCAGGGCATTCAGGAAGAGCCCGGCTATGGCGTCCATGATGGATGAGGCTATGCCCGCGACCCAGTCTATGATGCCCTCAAATATCCAGTCGAGCACGCGTCACCTCCGTCATCCGCCTGTGTACTGCCCGCCGGCGATCAGCGGCTGCAGGTACGCCACAATGAAACCAAGCGAGTTCAGCACTATCCAAGTGATAACTATGCGCTTGAGCCAGCTCGTGGCCTCGTCCACCGCCCGCTGGTTCCTGGAAACCATTCGCACGATGAGCGCAATTGCCGCGACCGTAACGGCGACAATGGTGCTGATGGCGACGAGCTGCCCGTACACGTCCTGCATGATGCTCGAAAACCTGTCCCATATCGTCCCGCCGGAAGCGGCAAAGGCCGGGGTGCCCATCAGCACCAGCGAGCACATTGCCGTTATCGACGACCAGTAGGCCTTGACGAGCCGCCGTTTTTCCCTCTTGACTTCTTTCTTCACGAATCTGCCTCCTTTTGGACACGAAAGCGCCGCGCTCAAAGCCCTTGAGCGCGGCGCTATTCCTGTTGGCCCGGTTGTGGATGGTGCCAGTATATACTTTTTCGCTTTGCATGTCATCGGCGGGAAGTGCGCCATTTTTCTGCCACTTTGTTTTCACACCATGCCCTCCAGAAGGGTGAGCACCTCCAGCCAGGAGTCGGTCTCGCTGCTTGGCGCTGACCAGAGGCGGAGAGAAACTATCTTGATCGCCTGTTCGCGCAGCCGGTAATAATGCCGGGAGGAAAGGTCAAGCCTAAAGAGCAGGTCTGTGTGAGTGAGCTTGTCCGGGGCTATGTAGGTCAGGTAGATGAGCTCGTAGAGCTTTTGACCGTTTCCCGGCTTGCGTTTGAGCACGCTCAGCGCCTCGTTTATCCGGTCGAGCAGAAGGCGTGACTTGCGTACGCTCTCCATTCGCCCCTCCAGTTTGCGGTTTCCCATCCCGATCTCGGCGTCCACGCGGTCGAGGAGCGTGTCCAAGCTCTCAAACGGCTGCTCCAGCTCGTCTGCCACCGTGTCCGGGAAGCACTCGAGCGCCCAGGCGATGTTTCGGTAGTTTTCCAATAGCAGGCGGGTGTTGTGGAACATCATGCGCTGCTTTTCGGCTTTGGCGGCGCGAATTTTATCGTCAGCTATATCCTCGTCAGCAAGCACTCCTCGCCGCGTCAGGAAATCTATGAGCGCGTCGGATCTCGACGCCCCATGTGCCGGCCTTGTTGACGAATTATTTTGCTTTCCCATATTTGGACCTCGCTTTGTTGACAAACAATGCGCGCATTTGCACGCGCCTGTGTGGTGTTTTTCACCCCGGCAGTCATATCCACGGTTCTCACAATTCCGGCGGTGAGAAAAATACGCGCGCGTTATGCGGCTCGAAAGTGCAACGCGGTTTTGAGCATCAAGCTCTGCAATGATCACGCTGCTGCACAGCCTTATGAGCAGGTTGACACGCTCGTTCTCACTCAGGCCGGTGTGAGCATTTCCGTAGAGAATACGCATTCGCGCGATTATACGCATGATCTCGGCGCCCTCCGGCATAGTGTATCCCTCGCCTGCGGGGTAGAGTTTATTAAAGATGAGGCAGCCGCCTGAGCCGGGCAGACGATACAGAGCGAAGGCATCACTGTGCTTGCGCAGGAATCTCCATACCTTTGTCTTTTCCCAACCCCAGCGCCGCCCCAGAGCTTCCAGAGTGAGCGCGGCGCCCATAGTGCCGAACTGCACCGTGGGCGCCATATATGAAAACGCATTGCTGTCCTCCCGCCACACCGTGTGGCACCAGAAGTCCAGCCATGCGTCTGCATCGCCGAATTTAGTTTTGCCGTCTGCAAGCCGCTGGGTAATGTTCCTCGGCAGGCATATGAAGCCGTAGCCTTCCGTGGCGTAGACAGCGCCGCCGGAGCAGCCTTCGCCAGAGCATTCGAGCACCCAGTCGCGGATGCGGTACTCCAGCTTTTTAGTGGCGGTGTCGAGCGTGTAGGTGATGTACCCGAGCGCTTGCAGCTCGTTGAGTATCCTCAGTGCATCACCACGACGCCGGACGCCGAGTATACCCTTGACGCCGACGATCCCGCCGGCCCACATACCAGGCGTCACGGAGTTCATATGCCCGCAGTATCGTCCGTTTCCCGCCCGGAACGCCGCGCGAGCCGCAAGCCCTGCCCATGAGCCCAATGCCCCCTTGCCCGACGGCACCAAAGCCCGCGGCAGCTTGACCCAGCGGTACTTGAGCAGGCAGGACATAGGGACGCTCCTTTCTTGTGTGGGTATTATAAAGCCGGCCTGCGCGGCAGACCGGCAAAATACAAAAATTTTGTCTATAATTAGGAGTTATGCTGTTAAATATGATACAAGGCGCCGGATATTGTGCCGGCGCCTTTGTTGTGGCAGGGCGTAAGGCCTGCTTTGTATTCAGTTGACGCCTGCTTTGATTATCACGCTCCGTTCTATGTACTTATTTAAGCTCGCGGTCAATGAGCTTGTGAACGCCGGAAGCCTTGATATACAAGGGTTTTCCTGTGTTGTCCCTATTATATCTCACTCGCATGCCCTGCACGATGCCGCCGGTGATGGAGAGCAGCTCGGGGTCGGTGACGGTGACGAGCAGCTTGTCGCCGCTTTTTTCCACGTTCACGGCGAACTCGCGCACTTCGTCGCCGCTCACGTTGGCCAGGATCTTCGCCGGGCCGTCGGCGATCTGGCCCGGCTCCGCGGCGGGCACGGCCTGGCGGCCCGCCCAGGCGTTGGTACGCCCGAAAATGCCCTGCGCGGTGTTCAGCAGCACGGAGCCGAGCTGTACATTCGTGTCGAAAACGCCGTGCAGCTCCCCGGCCTGGCCAGCCTTGCCCGGCAGGACGTCCGCCACCTGGGCCTCGGTGATGATTCCGCCGCTGAGCGAGAGCACGCTGCCCGAGGCGGGGTCGTTTATGCTGTGGCCGAGCGCGCCGTAGCTGCCTGTGGCCGGGTCGTAATAGGTGACGGTGCCGATGCCGGACATGCCGTCCCGCAGCAGCAGCCCCAGCCGCCATTCGCCGGAGGCCGCGCGCACGGGCGCTATGCTGTACTGTATCGTTTTCCCGCCGCGCTGCAGCGTGAGCGTCACCTCGCCGCCGTCAAGCTCCGCGGCCGCTTCGGCGAAATCCTCCGCCGTCAGCACCTCGCGCGAGCCCAGGCGCGTGATGATGTCGCCCGGCTCGACGCCGCAGTCCGCCGCCGGGCAGAGCTCTTCGCCCTCCGCCGTCTCCACGGCCGTCAGGCCCGCCACCAGCATCCCCTCGGTCTGCACCTCGATGCCCACGGCCTCGCCCACGGGCACAAGCTCCGCGGCGGACGCCCCGAGCGTCAGCGCCGCCGCCGCGGCCAGGGCCGGGACGGCCCTGGCCATCGTCTTAATGATCCCCATTTTTTCCATATCCCCCCGCATCAGTTCTCGTTTTTGGCCGGCTATGTCATTATGCGCCGGGACGCGAAAAATAACGGCGGTTTTTTCATACATGATAACCCTTGACGCCGCGTAGGCATAGTTGTGTGGGACTTTCAGCGAAAGGAAATTTGTGTCATGAAAAAATTGAGCTATGGCTCCGCCGGCGCGGAGGTGGAGCGGCTGCAGGCGGCGCTCTGCCGCGCGGGCTACGGCCCGCTGGAGATAGACGGGGACTTCGGGCGCGAGACGCGCGCGGCGCTGGCCGCCTTCCAGCTCGACCGGCGCCTGGCGGGGGACGGCGCGCTGGGGCCGGAGACGGCGGCTCTGCTGCGCCCCTGGCTGCGCGGCTATGTGGAATACACCGTCCGCCGGGGCGACACGCCCTACGCCGTGGCGCTGCGCCACGGCATCGGCCTGCGCGCGCTGGAGACGGCCAACCCCGCCATGGACCCGACGGCGCTGCGCGCGGGCGAGCGCCTTGTCGTGCCGCTGCCCTTTTCCGTGGTGCCAACGAACGTCAGCTTCGGCTCCGCGCTGGTGACGGACTGCGTGCGCGCGCTGGCCGCGCGCTATCCGTTTTTGAGGGCGCGCAGCTTCGGCCGCAGCGTGATGGGCCGCCCGCTGTGGGCGCTGGAGCTGGGGGCGGGGCCGCGGACAGTGGTCTACGCCGCCGCGCACCACGCCAACGAGTGGATAACGGCCCCGCTGTTGCTGCGCTTTGCCGAGGAGCTCTGCGAGGCCGCCGCCCACGGCGGCAGCGTGCGCGGCATCCGCGCGGAGGAGATACTCTCGAACGCGCGGTTGTGCCTGGTGCCCGCCGTGGACCCGGACGGCATGGACCTCGTCACCGGCGCGCTTACGGAAGGGGAGCGCTACGCCGCGGCGAAGCGCGTGGCGGAGGCTTTCCCGGACATCGCCTTCCCCGCCGGCTGGAAGGCGAACATCGCCGGCACGGACCTCAACCTGCAATACCCCGCCGGCTGGGAGCGGGCCAGGGAGATCAAATACGCCGCCGGCTTCGACCGCCCCGCGCCGCGCGACTATGTGGGCACAGCGCCCCTCTCCGCGCCCGAGAGCGCCGCGCTCTGTGCGCTGACGCGCTCGCTCTCGCCGGACATGGCCATCGCCCTGCACACGCAGGGGGAGGTCATCTACTGGCGCTACCAGGGCATGGAGCCGCCGCAGGCGCGGCACTACGCCGAGTGCTTCGCCGCCGCCAGCGGCTACGCGCTGGACGACGCGCCGGAGGCGTCCTCCTTCGCCGGGTACAAGGACTGGTTCATCGCCGAATTCGCCCGCCCCGGGTATACGGTGGAGTGCGGCCTGGGCGAGAACCCGCTGCCCATCGCGGACTTCGCGGAGATATACCGCCGCGTGCGGGGAATACTGGTGCTCGCCGCCGCTGGATGTTGACTAATTGCCGCCTGCGGTTATATAATATGGCGGATACGATAAAATACTCGCGGCCCTGCGCCGTCAAGAGAGGTAAGTCAACAAATGAGCGAAAAGTACGAAAACTGCACCAGCGACTGCTCCTCCTGCGGGGAGAACTGCCCCAGCCGCAAGAAGGAGAGCTTCCTCAAGCCCCTGCACGAGGGCAGCGCCGTCGGGCGCGTGATCGCCGTCGTCAGCGGCAAGGGCGGCGTGGGCAAGAGCCTGGTGACGGGCCTGCTGGCCGCCGAGATGCAGCGCCGCGGGCACCGCACCGCCATCCTGGACGCGGACGTCACCGGCCCCAGCGTGCCGCAGATGTTCGGCGTGCACGAGTCGGCGCGCGGCGGCGAGGACTTCATCCTGCCCGTGAAGAGCGCCTCCGGCATCCAGATGATGAGCATGAACGTCCTGCTCCCGCACGAGACGGACCCCGTCGTCTGGCGCGGGCCCATCATCGCCGGCGCGGTGGAGCAGTTCTGGACGGACGTCATCTGGGACAACGTGGACTACATGTTCGTCGATATGCCCCCCGGGACGGGCGACGTGCCCCTGACCGTGTTCCAGTCCCTGCCGGTGAACGGCGTCATCGTCGTCACCAGCCCGCAGGAGCTGGTGGGCATGATCGTGGAGAAGGCCGTGAACATGGCCGGCATGATGAACAAGCGCGTGCTGGGCATCGTGGAGAACATGTCCTATTTTGTCTGCCCGGACTGCGGCCGCCGCAGCAGCGTGTTCGGCGAGAGCCACATAGGCGAGACGGCCTCCCGTTTCGGCATCGGCCACGTGGCCAAGCTGCCCATCGACCCCAAGGTGGCCGCCGCCTGCGACGCCGGCGCCATCGAGTCGCTGAACATGCCGGAGCTCACCGGGCTGGCGGACTACCTGGAGAGAGGGGCGTACTGAGCCATGCCGGAAGGGGTCAAGCTGCCCATCGGCCAGCTCTACCAGGCCAACTACGACGAACACCTGGCCGCGCTGAGGGCCGTGTGCAAGTCGCTCTGTCACCAGTATAACCAGCTCGACCCCGGCGACAGGGAGGCGCAGATGGAGATCCTCCGCCGGCTGCTGGGCACTGTCGGCAAAGAGGCGGAGGTGATGCCGCCCATCTGGTTCGACTATGGCTGCAACGTCCATCTGGGCGAGAAGTTCTATTCGAACCACGGCCTCATCATCACGGACGGGGCGGAAGTGCGCGTTGGCGACAACGTGTTCGTCGGCCCCAACTGCTGCTTCACCACCGCCGAGCACCCCATCGACCCGGAGCTGCGCGTGGAGGGGCTGGAGATCGCCCTGCCCATCACCGTGGGCAGCCGCGTCTGGCTGGGCGCGGGCTGCACCGTGCTGGCCGGCGTCACCATCGGCGACAACGCCGTCATCGGCGCGGGCAGCGTGGTCACGCACGACATCCCCGCCAATGTGGTGGCCGTGGGCGTGCCCTGCCGGGTGATGCGGGCGGTGACGGAGGCGGATAAGCGCCGCTGGCCGTTCTATCAGCCCTGAGGCGGGAAACGGCAACAAAATAAACGAGCGAAAACGGCCGTACAGGCCGTTTTCGCCGCTCCTGGAGGGTTAGGAATTGATAACGCTGCTCTCCCGGCTGTTCATAAAGGACCGGGAAAACTACACGGACGAGCGCGTGCGCCGCTCTTACGGCGCGCTCTGCTCCTGCGCGGGCATCTTCCTCAACGTGCTGCTCTTTGCGGGGAAGTACCTGGCGGGCGTGCTGTCCGGCTCCATCGCCGTCACGGCGGACGCATTCAACAACCTCTCTGACGCCGGCTCGTCCGTCATCACGCTGGCGGGCTTCCGCATGGCCTCCAAAAAGGCGGACCCCGGCCACCCCTTCGGCCACGGGCGCATCGAGTACCTCTCCGGCGTGGCCGTGGCGCTCATCATCATCGCCGTGGGCGTGCAGCTCGCGCGGGACTCCATCGCCAAGATCGCCGCGCCGGAGGCCGTGGACGCCGGCTGGCTGCCGATGGCCATCCTCGCTGCCTCCATCGCCGTCAAGGGCTACATGTACCTCTACAACAGCTCGGTGGGCAAAAAAATAGCCTCACCCGGCATGAGGGCCACGGCCCTCGATTCGCTCACCGACTGCATCGCCACCTTTGCCGCCCTCGCCTCCATGCTCATCTACCGCTTCACGCGCGTGAATATCGACGGCTGGGCCGGCGCGGCCGTGGCGCTCTTCATCATGTGGTCGGGCTTCACCGCGGCCCGCGACACGCTCAGCCCCCTGCTGGGCACGCCGCCGTCCAAGGAGCTGGTGGACCGCATCTACGCCATCGTCCTCGCGCACCCGGAGATCCGCAACGTCCACGACCTGGTCGTCCACGACTACGGCCCCGGGCGGCTGATGATCTCCCTGCACGCGGAAGTGCCGGCGGACGGCGACCTCTGCGAGCTGCACGACACCATAGATACGGCGGAGTACGAGCTGCAAAAGGAGCTCGGCTGCTCGGCCGTGATACATATGGACCCTGTGAGCATCGACGACGGCAAGACCTCCCGCATGCGCGCCGCCGTGGCCGCGCACCTGGAAGAGATATGCCCCGGCATGACGCTGCACGACTTCCGCATCGTGGACGGCCCCACGCACACGAACGTCATCTTTGATGCCGTGCTGCCGCTGGACGCCCCCATCAGCGAGGAGGAGGCAAAAGAAAAGCTCGACGCCCTGGTCGCGTCGCTGTGGGAGAATTCGCACCCGAAGGTGCATATAGACAGGCCGTATATATAATGCCGCCGCAAAGCGGCGGCGGGCGGGGTGCAGGGGCGGAGGCCCCTGCAAGACCCACGTGCCACCCCATTTCTTTGGTCTTGCCCAAAGAAAC
>CHCFR05602__coassemble_641_pt1 | contig 18289 bp, 17 predicted proteins | sample CHCFR05602__metabat2_high_PE_010 | metagenome-assembled genome bin CHCFR05602
TTGCGCCCTGACGCCCATAGCGGGCGGGCAGCACAGGTGAATACTATAATTGCAAGGTCACGGCTGCGCCGTGGCCTTGACGTATTTTTCAGGAGGAGAGAGCATGGCAAAGAAAGTGGCCGTCATCATGGGCAGCGACAGCGACTTTGACGTGGTCAGCGCAGCCATCGATACGCTGCGGGAGCTCGGAATACCGGTCGAGGCGAGGATACTCAGCGCCCACCGCACGCCCGAGGAGGCGCGCAAACTCGCGCGCACGGCCCGCGAAGCGGGCTTCGGCGCCATCATCGCCGCGGCGGGCAAGGCCGCGCACCTGGCCGGCGCGCTGGCGGCGGAGACCACCCTGCCGGTGATAGGCATCCCCATCAAGAGCAGCACGCTGGACGGGCTGGACGCGCTTTTGAGCACGGTGCAGATGCCCTCCGGCATCCCCGTGGCCACCGTGGCCATCAACGGCGCGAAGAACGCCGCGCTGCTCGCCGCGCAGATACTCTCCGTGGGCGACGCGGAGATCGCCGCCAAGCTGGACGATATGCGCCGGGAGATGACCCGCGAAGTGCTGGAAAAGGACCGCGCGCTGCGCGAGAGGCTGAAAAGGGAGGACGAAGAATAATGGAAAAGCGTGAACAGATGTATGAGGGCAAGGCCAAGAAGGTCTACGCCACGGACGACCCCGCGCTGTGCATCGTCTCCTATAAGGACGACGCCACCGCCTTCAACGGCGAAAAGCGCGGCACCATCATGGGCAAGGGCGTCATAAACAACCGCCTTACCAACCGCCTGATGCGCCTGCTGGAGGAAAACGGCGTCCCCACCCACCTGGTGGAGGAGCTCAACGACCGCGACACTCTCGTAAAGCGCGTGAGCATAGTCCCCCTCGAGGTCATAATCCGCAACATCTCCGCCGGCAGCTTCGCCAAGCGCTACGGCGTGGAGGAGGGCATTGTCTTTGACGAGCCCACCATCGAGTTCAGCTACAAGAACGACGAGCTGGGCGACCCGCTGATGAACAGCTATCACGCCCTGGCCCTCAAGCTGGCCACGCAGGAGGAGATAGACACCATCAAGGCCTATTCCTTCAAGGTTAACGAGGTGCTGAAGGCGTTTTTGTTGCAGCACGGCATCGAGCTCGTTGACTTCAAGCTGGAGTTCGGCCGCCTGCCGGACGGCACCATCGTGCTGGCCGACGAGATAAGCCCCGACACCTGCCGCTTCTGGGACGTCGAGACCCACGAGAAGCTGGACAAGGACCGCTTCCGCCGCGACCTGGGCGGTGTTGAGGACGCTTACCAGGAGGTCATGCGCCGCATCATCGGCGGCTGAGACCGCAGACAGTTTTTCAGAGAGTTCAGAGAGGTATTTATGGAGAGAGACTATTTTGACAAGCTGCACGAGGAGTGCGGCGTTTTCGGCGTCCTCACCCGCTCGGGGACGGACGTGGCCCATCTGACCTACCGCGCGCTCTATGCGCTGCAGCACCGCGGCCAGGAGAGCTGCGGTATCGCCATCAACGACGACGGCGTCATCACCGGCTACAAGGACGTGGGCCTGGTGAACGAGGTGTTCACTGAGGACGTGATGCGCCGCCTGCCCGAAGGGCAGATGGCCATCGGCCACTGCCGCTACGGCACCACCGGCGGCCGCTCCCGCGAGAACGCCCAGCCGATGGTCATCCGCCACATCAAGGGCGGCATGGCCGTGGCCCACAACGGCAACCTGACCAACGCCAGCGAGCTGCGCGAGAGCCTGGAAATGCAGGGCGCAATCTTCTCCAGCACCTCGGACAGCGAGGTCATCAGCTATATCATCACCCGCGAGCGCCTGCGCACGGGCTCCATCCAGGCAGCCGTCAGCGCCGCCATGGACAGCCTCAAGGGCGCGTATTCGCTGGTCGTGATGTCCCCGCGCAAGCTCATCGCCGCCCGCGACCCGCTGGGCTTCCACCCGCTGTGCATCGGCGAGCTGGAGGACGGCTGGGCCATCGCCAGCGAGAGCTGCGCGCTCGACGCCATCGGCGCCAGGTTCCTGCGCGACGTGGAGCCGGGCGAGATCGTCACCATCACCCGCGACGGCCTTGAGAGCGACCGCAGCCACTGCGGCGGGCCCACCGCGGAGTGCGTTTTCGAGTTCATCTACTTCGCGCGGCCGGACTCCGTGGTGGACGGCAGCTGCGTGCACACCGCCAGGCAGCGGGCGGGCGCCTTCCTGGCGCTCGAGCACCCCGTGCAGGCGGACGTGGTCATCGGCGTGCCCGATTCCGGCCTTGACGCCGCGCTCGGCTATGCCAGGCAGAGCGGCATCCCCTACGGCGTGGGCTTCGTCAAGAACAAATATATCGGCCGCACCTTTATCCAGCCGGGCCAGGCGCGGCGCGAGAACGCCGTGCGCATCAAGCTCAACGCCATCGCCTCCACCGTCCGCGGCAAGCGCGTGATACTGGTGGACGACAGCATCGTGCGCGGCACCACCATCGCCCACATCGTCGAGCTGCTGCGCGAGGCCGGGGCCACGGAGGTGCATGTGCGCCTCTCCGCGCCGCCGTTCCTCTATCCCTGCTATTTCGGCACGGACATCGACTCGCGCGATAACCTCATCGCCGCCAACCACACCATCGAGGAGATACGCGACATCATCGGCGTGGACTCCGTGGGCTACCTGAGCTGCGACAGCGTACACAAGCTGGCCGACAACAGCCACCTGAATTTCTGCGCGGCCTGCTTCACCGGCGAATACCCCTGCGAGATCCCCAAGCGCGCCGGCAAGAACCGCTTCGAGCAGAAGCTGAGCGAGCGCAGCAAGGACAAGGAGGATGCGTAAGTGAAAAGCGAGAGCGAAAGCTATCGCGCCGCAGGCGTGGACATCACCGCCGGCTACCGGGCCGTCGAGCTGATGAAAAAGCACGTCCAGCGCACCAACACCCCCGGGGTGCTGGGCGGCCTGGGCGGCTTCGGCGGGCTCTTCCGGCCCGACCTTGCCGGCATGGCCGAGCCGGTGCTCGTCTCCGGCACGGACGGCGTGGGCACCAAGCTGAAGCTGGCCTTCCTCATGGACAGGCACGACACCGTGGGCATCGACTGCGTGGCCATGTGCGTCAACGACGTCGTCTGCTGCGGGGCGCAGCCGCTCTTTTTCCTCGACTACATCGCCTGCGGCAAAAACGTCCCCGAGCGCATCGCGGACATCGTCTCCGGCGTGGCAGAGGGCTGCGTGCAGTCCGGCGCGGCGCTCATCGGCGGCGAGACCGCGGAGATGCCGGGCTTTTACCCGGAGGACGAATACGACCTGGCCGGCTTCGCCGTCGGCATCGTGGACCGCGCGAAGATACTCGACAACAGCTCCATGCAGCCGGGGGACACGGTGATCGCCATCCCCTCCAGCGGCGTGCATTCGAACGGCTTCTCGCTCGTGCGCCGCGTTTTCGACGTGGAGCACGGCGCGCTGGAGCGGCCGTATCAGGAGCTGGGCCGCACGCTGGGCGAGACGCTGCTGGAGCCCACGCGCATCTATGTCAAGCCCGTGCTGGCGATGATAAAGGCCGCGCGCGTGCGCGCGCTCAGCCACATCACCGGCGGCGGCTTCTATGAGAACATCCCCCGCTCCATCCCGCAGGGCCTCTGCGCGCGCATCCAGAAGTCCGCGCTGAGGACGCCGCCCATCTTCGACATCATCTCCCGGGAGGGCGCCATCCCCGAGCGGGATATGTACAACACCTTCAACATGGGCGTGGGCATGTGCGCCGTGGTCGCCAAGCAGGATACGGGCGCGGCCCTGGCCGCCCTGGCCGTCAACGGCGCGGCGGACGCCTATATCTGCGGCGAGATCGCCCGCGGGGAAGGCGGAGTGGAGCTATGCTGAAAACGGCGGTGCTCGTCTCCGGCGGCGGGACCAACCTGCAGGCGCTCATAGACGCCGCCGGCCGCGGCGAAATGCCGCATGTGCAGCTTTCGCTCGTCGTGTCGGACCGGGCGGGGGCCTTTGCGCTCGAGCGCGCGAGAAAGGCCGGCATCCGCGCCGAATACCTGGAAAAAGAGGGTTTTGAAGAGCGGCTGAACGCGCTGCTGGACGGGGAGGGCGTGGGCCTTATCGTCCTGGCGGGCTTTTTGCGTATACTCAGCGAGGGCTTCACGCGCCGCTGGGCCGGGCGCATCATCAACATCCATCCGAGCCTCATCCCGAGCTTCTGCGGCGCGGGGTATTACGGGCTGCGCGTACATGAAGCCGCGCTCGCACGCGGCGTGAAGGTGACGGGCGCGACCGTCCATTTCGTCAACGAGATCCCCGACGGCGGGGAGATCATCGCCCAGCGCGCGGTGGAAGTGCGGCCCGGCGACACGCCGGAGGCGCTGCAGCGCCGCGTTATGGAACAGGCAGAGTGGAAAATACTGCCCGAGGCGGCGGAGGCCGTCGCGGAGCGGCTGGAAGGAGAGAGCGACAGATGACCGACATTTTCGCATACCTCGCCGAACGCCCCTATCCCGGGCGCGGCATCATGCTCGGCGCCATGCCCTCGGGCAGGAGCGCCGCGGCGTATTTCATCATGGGCCGCAGTGAAAACAGCCGCAACCGCGTTTTTGAAAAGACGGAGGACGGCATCCGCACCAGGGCGCATGACGAGAGCAAAATGACCGACCCCAGCCTTATCATCTACCACCCCGTGCGCCGCGTGGGCCGCGGCACGGTGGTGACGAACGGCGACCAGACCGACACCCTGCGCGACTACCTCCTGGCGGGGCGCAGCTTCGCGGAAGCGCTGCGCACGCGCGAATTCGAGCCCGACGGCCCCAACTGGACGCCGCGCATCTCCGGCCTGCTGAGCCCGGACGGCAGTTATAAGCTCTCGATACTGAAGGCCGGCACGCCGGAGGGCGCGCCCTGCCTGCGCTTTTTCTATGAGTATGAGCGGGCCGTGCCCGGCGCCGGGCACTTCATCAGCACCTACGAGGGCTTCGGCAGCCCGCTGCCGAGCTTCCATGGCGAGCCGGTGGCCGTGGAGCTGCCGGAGCTGGACGCGCGCGCCCTTGCGGAGCGGCTCTGGGCCTCGCTCGATGAGGGAAACCGCGTCTCGCTCTATGTCTGCGTGGACGGCGAAGAGGTTATAATCAACAAATATGAGGAGGCTGCGAAATGAAGGAGATAGAGCTCAAATACGGCTGCAATCCCAATCAGAAACCGGCGCGCATCTACATGGCCGACGGCGGCGAGCTGCCGGTGGAGGTCGTGAACGGCCGGCCCGGCTATATCAACTTCATGGACGCGCTCAACTCCTGGCAGCTCGTCCGCGCGCTCAAGCGCGCCACGGGCAAGAGCGCCGCGGCCAGCTTCAAGCACGTCTCGCCGGCCGGCGCGGCCATCGCCCGCCCGCTCTCCGACGAGGACCGGCGCGCCTTTTTCGCCGAGGGCGACCTTTCGCCCATCGCCACGGCCTACGCCCGCGCGAGGGGGGCCGACAGGCTCTGCTCCTATGGCGACTGGGCCGCGCTGAGCGACACCTGCGACGCGGAGACGGCCAGGCTGCTCGTCCCCGAAGTGTCCGACGGCATAATCGCCCCCGGCTACACGCCGGAGGCCGTCGAGATACTGCGCACCAAGCGCAAGGGCAACTACAACGTCGTGCGCATCGACCCCGACTATGAGCCGGCGGCGGTCGAGCAGCGCGACATCTTCGGCATCCGCTTCGAGCAGGGCTACAACGCCCTGCCCATTACCCGCGAGTGCCTGCAGAACATCGTCACGGCGAACAAAGAGCTCCCGGAGGGCGCCGTGGACGACCTGCTGCTCGCCCTCATCACGCTCAAATACACGCAGTCGAACAGCGTCTGCTACACGCAGGACGGCCAGACCATCGGCGTCGGCGCCGGGCAGCAGAGCCGCATCCACTGCACGCGCCTGGCCGGCGACAAGGCTGACCTCTGGCACCTGCGCCGCCACCCGAAGGTGCTCGGGCTCACCTTCGACCCCGCGCTCAAGCGCGCCGAGCGCGACAACGAGATCGACCGCTTCATCCGCGAGGAGCTCACGGAGAACGAAAAGCGCGACTTCCTCGCGCGCTTCACCGGCGTCTCGCTGGGCTCGGACGCCTTTTTCCCCTTCGGGGACAACATCGAGCGCGCCGCGCAGAGCGGCGTGAAGTACGTCGCCGAGCCCGGCGGCAGCATACGCGACGACAACGTTATCGAGACCGCGAACAAGTACGGCATGGTGATGGCGTTCACCGGCATCCGGCTGTTCCACCACTAAAATACCCGGCCGGGGCGGCCCTGTGGCCGCCCCGCAGCCTGTCACCTGCGCATAGGCAGATACTGCGAAGTTTGGAAGGAGTTTTTTCATGAAACTACTCGTCATTGGCTCCGGCGGGCGCGAGCACGCCGTCGTCCGCGCGCTGAAAAGGAGCCCGAAGGCCGGCGAGATACACGTCCTGCCCGGCAACGGCGGCATCGCGGAGGACGCCGTATGCGCCGGTGTGGCCGCCACGGACATCCCCGGCGTCGTGGCCTATGCCAAAGAGCACGGCATCGACTTCGCCGTCGTGACGCCCGACGACCCGCTCTGCCTGGGCATGGTGGACGCGCTGGAGGGTGCCGGCGTGCCCTGCTTCGGCCCCGACAGGCGCGCGGCCATGATCGAGGGCAGCAAGGTGTTCGCCAAGGGCCTGATGAAAAAATATGGCATCCCCACCGCCGCCTACGAGGTGTTCGAGGACGCCGGCGCGGCGCTGGAGTATGTGCAGAGCGTGCCCGCGCCCATCGTCGTCAAGGCCGACGGCCTGGCGCTGGGCAAGGGCGTGGTGGTGGCGATGACGCAGGAGGAGGCCGCCGCAGCCGTTAAAAACGCCATGCTCGACCGCGCGTTCGGCGAGAGCGGCGCGCGCGTGGTCATCGAGGAGTACCTCGAAGGGCCGGAGATGAGCGTCCTCTCCTTCACGGACGGCAGCACTATCGTGCCCATGGTGGCCTCCATGGACCACAAGCGCGCCCTGGACGGCGACGAGGGGCTGAACACCGGCGGCATGGGCGCCATCGCACCCAACCCATATTACACTCCTGAGGTGGCCGCGGAGTGCATGGAAAAGATCTTCCTGCCCACCATGCGCGCCATGAACGCCGAGGGCCGGCCCTTCCGCGGCTGCCTCTATTTCGGCCTCATGCTGACGAAGGACGGGCCCAAGGTCATCGAGTACAACTGCCGCTTCGGCGACCCGGAGACGCAGGCCGTGCTGCCCCTGCTCAAGACCGACCTGCTGGACGTGATGGAGGCCGTCTCCGCCGGGAGGCTGGCGGAGATCGACGTCGAGTGGCTGGACAAGTGCTCCTGCTGCCTGGTGCTGGCCTCGGGCGGCTATCCGAAGAGCTATAAAAAGGGCTGCCCCATCAGCGGCCTCACGGACGGCCAGCTGCCGGGCTCGGGCGTGGAGGTGTTCCACGCGGGGACGAAAAAACTGCCGGACGGCACGCTCGTCACCAACGGCGGGCGCGTCCTGGGCCTCACCGCGGTGGCGGACACGCTGCCGGAGGCCATCGCCGCCGCCTACGCCGCGGCCGGGAACGTGAAGTTTGAAAATATGCACTACCGCCGCGATATCGGCGCCAGGGCGCTGGACGCGCCGGGCATGGAGGGCTGAAATGTCTGTTATCAGGGTATATGTGGAAAAACGCGCGCCCTACGACGTAGAGGCCGCGGAGATGCTGGGCGAGCTGAGGGAGCTGCTGGGCATATCCTCGCTCACCGGGCTGCGGCTGCTCAACCGCTACGACGTGGAGGGCATGGACCAGGCGCTTTTTGAAAAGTGCCTGCCCGTGGTGTTCTCCGAGCCGCAGGTGGACGACGTGCTCTATGAGCTGCCGCCGGCGGACGCCGTGTTCGCCGTGGAGTACCTGCCCGGGCAGTTCGACCAGCGGGCGGACTCCTGCGCCGAGTGCGTGCAGCTCGTGTCCCAGCAGGAGCGCCCCGCCGTGCGCACGGCGCGGGTCTACCTGCTCTACGGCGGCGTGACGGCGGAGGAGCTCTCCCGCATCAAAAAATACGTGATAAACCCCGTGGAGAGCCGCGAGGCCGCGCTGGAGGAGCGCGCCACGCTGGCCATGGACTACCCCGAGCCGCCCGACGTGGGCGTGGTGGAGGGCTTCAACGAGCTCGACAGCGCGGGCATCGGCGAGCTGATCGCCCGCATGGGCCTTGCGATGGACGCGGCGGACGCCGCCTTCTGCCAGCAGTATTTCCGCGCCGAGGGCCGCGAGCCGACGGTGACGGAGCTGCGCGTGCTGGACACCTACTGGTCAGACCACTGCCGCCACACCACCTTCGGCACCATCATCGACGAGGCGGACATCGCCGACGCGCGCGTGAAGGCGAGCTACGAGCGCTACCTGGGCATCCGCCGCGAGCTGGGGCGCGAGGGCCGGCCCGTGACGCTGATGGATATCGCCACCATCGGCGCGAAGTACTTAAAGCACACGGGCGCGCTGAAAAACCTCGACGAGAGCGAGGAGATAAACGCCTGCTCCGTGAAAATAACCGCCGACAACGGCGGCACGAGCGAGCCCTGGCTGCTCATGTTCAAGAACGAGACGCACAACCACCCGACGGAGATCGAGCCCTTCGGCGGAGCGGCCACCTGCATCGGCGGCGCGATACGCGACCCGCTCTCCGGCCGCGCGTACGTCTATCAGGCGATGCGCGTGACAGGCGCGGGGGACCCGCTCGTGCCCGTTGAGGACACCCTGCCCGGCAAGCTGCCGCAGCGCAAGCTGGTGACAACCGCCGCGGCGGGCTACAGCTCCTACGGCAACCAGATTGGCCTCGCCACCGGGCTGGTGGACGAGGTGTATCACCCCGGATATGTGGCAAAACGCATGGAGATAGGCGCGGTGGTCGCTGCGGCTCCCGAGGCGAACGTAGTCCGCTCCCGCCCGGAGGCGGGGGATGCCGTCATACTCCTCGGCGGGCGCACCGGGCGCGACGGCTGCGGCGGGGCCACCGGCTCCAGCAAGGCGCACGATTCGCACAGCCTTACCGAGTGCGGCGCGGAGGTGCAGAAGGGCAACGCGCCCGTCGAGCGCAAGCTCCAGCGCCTTTTCCGCAGCGGCGAGATAACGCGCATGATAAAGCGCTGCAACGACTTCGGCGCGGGCGGCGTCTCCGTGGCGATAGGCGAGCTGGCCGACGGGCTGGACATAAACCTCGACCTCGTGCCGAAAAAATACGACGGGCTCGACGGCACCGAGCTCGCCATCTCCGAGAGTCAGGAGCGCATGGCCGTGGTGGTGGCGGCGGAGGACGCGGAGCGCTTCCTCGCCGGCGCGGCGGCGGAGAACATCGAGGCCACCGTGGTGGCCCATGTGAGCGCCGACCCGCGCCTGCGCATGAGCTGGCGGGGCAAGACCATCGTCGATATCGCGCGCAGCTTCCTGGCCAGCAACGGCGCGGAAAAGCACGCGCGCGTGAGCGTACCCGCCCTGCCGCAGGACGCCGCCAACGAGGCGGCGCACGTCCCCGGTTTCACGGCGGACTTCGGCGCGCACGACACGCTGCGCGAGCGGCTGGCGAAGCTGATGGGCAGCCTGCGCTGCTGCTCCCGCAAGGGCCTGGCGGAGAGGTTCGACTCCACCATCGGCGCGGCCTCGGTCGTGATGCCCTTCGGCGGGGCGCGGCAGCTGACGCCCGCGCAGGCGATGATCGCCAAGCTGCCCGTGGACGGCGAGACCTCCAGCTGCTCGGCCATGGCCTGGGGCTTCGACCCCTACCTCTCCGAAAAGGACCCCTACACCGGCGCGTATATCGCCGTTGTGCAGAGCGTATCCAAGCTCGTGGCCTCCGGCATGGGCCACGCGGCCTATCTCAGTTTGCAGGAGTATTTCGAGCGCCTGCGCACGGAGCCCGAGCGCTGGGGCAAGCCCTTCGCCGCGCTGCTGGGCGCGCTGGACGCGCAGCTGGCGCTGGGCGCGGCCGCCATCGGCGGCAAGGACAGCATGTCCGGCAGCTTTGAGGACCTGGACGTGCCGCCCACGCTCGTCTCCTTTGCCGTCACGCCCGGCCGCACGGCCGCGGCCGTCACCGGCGAGCTCAAGCGCGCCGGCAGCCGCCTGGCCTATTTTTCTGCAGACCCGATGGACGGCGGGGCCATGCTCGCGCTCTATGAGCAGCTCGAGCGCCTGATGGCGGAGGGCCGCGTGCTCTCCTGCTGGGCCTGCGGCGGCGCGGGTATCGCCGAGGGGCTGTGCAAAATGGCCGCCGGCAACGGCCTCGGCGTGCGCATAGACAGCGCTTTTGATACTGAGCGCCTGTTCGCCCCCGCTTATGGAGGCTTCATCGCCGAGCTGGGCGCGTCCTGCGCCGCCGGCGAGACGCTGGGCGAGGTCGTGAGCGAATATACTTTCACTGCGGGCGACGAGACCGTCGCCCTGGACGACATACAGCGCGCCTGGGAGGGCAAGCTGGAGAGCGTGCTGCCCTGCCTCTCCGCGCCCGGTCAGGGCTCGGGGCGCGTGCGCGCGCTGAGCTACGAGTGCGCCGGGCGCGTTGCCCCCAAGGTGGGCGTGGCCCGCCCGCGGGCGCTCATCCCCGTGTTCCCCGGCACCAACTGCGAATACGACACGGCCCGGGCGCTGCGCCGCGCGGGCGCGGAGCCGGAGATCTTCGTCGTGCGCAACCTCACCCCCGCGGACGTGGCGGAGAGCCTTGACGCATTGGGAGCGGCGCTCAGGCGCTGCCAGATGATGGTCATCCCCGGCGGCTTCTCCGGCGGCGACGAGCCGGACGGCTCCGGCAAGCTCATCACCTCCTTTTTCCGCAACCCGCGGCTGACGGACGCGGTGCACGAGCTGCTCTATAAGCGCGACGGGCTGATTTTGGGCATCTGCAACGGCTTCCAGGCGCTGATAAAGCTGGGGCTCGTGCCCTTCGGCCGCATTGTGGAGACCGACAGCGGCTGCCCAACGCTGACCTACAACGCCATCGGCCGCCACCAGAGCCTGCTGGTGAGGACGCGCATCGCCTCCGACAAGAGCCCCTGGCTCTTCCGTTGCCATGTGGGCGAGCTGTACACCGTGCCCGTGTCCCACGGCGAGGGCCGCTTCGTCTGCCCCGAGGGGCTGCTCGCGGAGCTGGAGGAAAACGGGCAGATCGCCTGCCAGTACGCGGACGCGGAGGGCGAGCCGACGATGGACATCCGATTCAACCCCAACGGCTCCGTGCTGGCCGTGGAGGCCATCACCAGCCCGGACGGCCGCGTCCTGGGCAAGATGGCGCACTCCGAGCGCGCGGCGGAGGCCCTCTATCAGAACGTGCCGGGCGAGCGCTACCAGCCCATCTTCGAGGGCGGCGTGGACTATTTCAAGATCTGAAGGTGAATATCCTTGTACGACGAGCTGACGGAAGTCGATATCCAGAAAATGCGCGAGGAGCTTGAGTACCGCGAGCGCGAGCTCCGGCCAAAGCTGATAGAGGACGTGAAAGTGGCGCGGGCCTTCGGCGACCTGAGCGAGAATTTTGAGTACAAGGCCGCCAAGCGCGAAAAAAACCGCAACGACAGCCGCATCCGCTACCTCACGCGCATGATAAACACGGCGAAGGTCATAGATGGCAAGTCGGCCGACGGCGTAGTGGGACTTTTCGACAAGGTGAAGATCTACATCGAGGAGGACGATGAGGAGCGGGACATCCGCCTCGTCACCACCCTGAGGCAGAACGCGCCCGAGGGCCTCATCAGCAAGGAGTCTCCCGTGGGGCGGGCCGTGATGGGCCACCGCGCGGGCGACCGCGTGCTCGTCGAGGTGAGCCCCGACTACAGCTACTACATCGTCATCCGCTCCGTGGAAAAGGGCGAGGACGACGGCTCCATCCCCATCCGCGGATATTGACCAAACTGCGTTTGGATGCAGTTGCCTGCGGCCCCAGGCTGCGCCTGGAGGCAGAGGGCTGTGCCCCAATCTACAGTAAAGTTTGCAGGAACTTATAAGCAGAAAACCCGCGGGGAGAGCGCCCCGCGGGTTTTGTTCTACGCGACGTTCGCTGCGCGCAGCTCTATCGGAAGTTTTCGGCCGCCTTTTTCAAAAGGCGGTGGGGTCGAGGGTCCAAACTGCGTTTGGATGCATTTGCCTGCGGCCTGGTTTGCCGAAGGGTTTACGTCAGCGGGGCGCGCAGCGCATCTGCCGCCGGACGCAGTCCGGGGGATTGGGGGAAACCCTCGCCGGGGGTTTCCCCCAGGCTGCGCTGCGCCCTTAAAAGGGCAAGAAGCCTTCTTCGACAGGTAAATCCGCCCGGATCTTTGGCCCGGGCGGATTTTTTATAGCCCGAGGGCGGATATCTCGCGCGCGGCGAGCTCGTCGAGGGCGGGGAAGCTAACATACGGGCGGTAGACGGCCTCCAGCTCGTCGTGCAGGCGCTTGGCGGAGGCCAGGGCCTCCACGCCGCAGCGGCGGAGGGAGGCGGCGGCCCGGCGGTCAGCGTCCAGCGCCCGGCGCGTCTCTTTGGGGACAGCGCGCAGACGCGCGCTGTCCAGGTGCAGCCGCCTGGCCGGCTTCAGAGGCGGCTCCTGATCGGGGGAGACGGCGACATAGGCCGCGCCGCGCGCGGGGATGAGCAGGGCGTCCGGCCGCTCGGGGTCCAGCGGGTCGCGGCAGAGGATGTGCCCATAGCCGCGCTGCTGGGCGAGGGCGGCAAGCTCCGAGAGGAACACGCCGGCGAGCCCGAGGCCGCTCTCCAGCGCGTAGACGCGCGGGCAGAGGGCCTCCAGCGTGTCCGCGCAGCAGACCTCGCCGCGGCAGGTGATGGCGCGCAGGAAGCGCTCGCGCCGCTCCCCGCCGTCCGCGCCGGCGGGGGAGAGCTCGCGCCCGGCGGCCGCCTGCGCGCGCCTGCGGGCCGCTTCGCGGTCTGCCTCCATAAGCAGCGCGCCGCGGGCGGCCGGGTCCGCCGCCCGGGCGGCGGCAAGGTAGGAATAGGCCGCCGCGTAGTGCTCGCGGTATGCCCTTGTGAGCTCCGCGATCTCCCGCCGCGCGGAGGCGTCCGACACCCGCGCGCAGCACTCGCCCACGTCCAGATAGCTGCCCGTGACGCCGAAGAGCGCCGGGTCGAGGACGTGCGGCGCGGTGCCGTCGGCATAGCCCACGCCGAGCGCGGGGATGTACACGCCGTCGAGCGAGTCCGGGTCGCCGGAGCAGAGGATGTACTCCACATCGTGGCCGGCCCGCTCCGCCGCCGCGCCGATGCGCCGCATGAGGGCGGACTTGCCCGTGCCGGGCCCGCCCTTTATCACATGCAGGTAGTCCCCCTCGCCGGCGCAGAAGCCGCCGTAGAGCGAATAAAAGCCGGAATAGGCGTTTGCGCCCAGAAAATAGCGGGTGATGAGCTGCTTTTCCATGGCAGGACCTCCTTTTTTCACAGTATACATGTATGCGCGCCGGCGGAGGATTGACAACGCGGCGCGCCAAATATATAATCCCATGGCGAGGTGTTTATATGTATCAGACCATACTCTTTGACTTTGACGGCACCGTGTTCGACACGGGCGAGGGCATTATGAAGAGCGTGCAGTACGCCGCCGAGTCCTTCGGCTACCACGAGCCGGAGCTGGAGGCGCTCAGGTGCTTCGTGGGCCCGCCGCTGCGCGGCCAGTTCATGAAGCGCTACGGCGTGGACGCCGGAACGGCCGAGCAGATGGTGGCCAAATACCGCGAGCGCTATTCCGTGCAGGGCCTCAACGAGTGCAGCGTCTATCCCGGCGTGCCGGAGCTGGTGCGTGAGCTGCGCGCGCTGGGCCGCAACGTGGCCATCGCCACCGGCAAGCCCACGGCCTTCACGCGGAGCATACTCGAGCGCGCGGGCTACGGCGGGCTTTTCGACCGCGTGCTGGGCAGCGAATTCGACGGCACGCGCTCGCAGAAGAGCGAGGTCATCGCCGAGCTGCTGGACGGCTATGGCCATGAGGGCGCCGTGATGATCGGCGACCGCGATAACGACGTGCTTGGCGCCAGGGCCTGCTCTATCCCCTGCATCGGCGTCGCCTGGGGCTACGCGGAGCCGGGCGAGCTGCTGGGCGCGGGCACGATATCGCTTGTGGAGACAGTCGACGAGCTGAAAAATCTCCTGATAGGATAATTTACCGCTTGACTCTATCTGTATGAGATAGTAAAATATCTTATATGGATAGAGTCATACTGCATTCGGATATCAACGCCTGCTATGCCAATATCGAGCTGCTCTTCGCGCCGGAGTTGCGGGGGCGGCCGATGGCCGTGGGCGGGGACGCGGAGCGGCGGCACGGCATCATCCTCTCCAAGACGGAGGAGGCCAAGCGCGCGGGGGTCAGGACAGGCATGGCGCTGTGGGAGGCGCGCCGGGCCTGCCCGGAGCTCGTGGTGCTGCCGCCGCGCTTCGACCGCTATATCCACTTCACGCGCGAGGTGCAGAAGATCTACGCCGGTTACACCGACCGGCGCGAGCCCTTCGGCCTGGACGAGAGCTGGCTGGACCTCACCGGCTGCGTGGCCGTGCGCGACGGCGAGAGCGCCGCGCAGGAGATACGCCGCCGCGTGAAACGCGAGCTGGGGCTGACGGTGAGTGTGGGCGTCTCCTGGAACAAGGTGTTCGCCAAGCTGGGCTCGGACTACAAAAAGCCGGACGCCGTGACGGCGATAGGCCGGGAAAACTACCGGGAGCTCGTCTGGCCTATGCCGGTTTCGGAGCTGCTTTTTGTGGGCCGGGCCACATCGAAGCGCCTGCGGGAGCTGGGCATCGCCACCATCGGCGACCTGGCGCAGGCGGATGGGGAGCTGCTGCGCCTGCGGCTGGGCAAGCCGGGGCTGGACCTGCACGAGAGCGCCGCGGGGCGGGAAAATTCGCCCGTCCGCCGGGCGGGGGAGTCGCCGCCGCCCAAGTCCGTGGGCAACGGCACCACGCCGCCGCGGGACATGCGCAGCCGCGCCGACGCCCTGCCCGTGCTCACCAGCCTGGCGGAGGGCGTGGGCCGCCGCCTGCGCAGCTTCGGGCTGCTGGCGGGGAACATCACGCTCGAGCTGCGCTCGGACGCGCTGGAGTGGCGCAGCCACGGCGTGCAGCTGCCGCACCCCACGGACTGCGACATGGAGATACTCGCCGCGGCGCTGGAGCTGCTGGACGAGAGCCACCGCTGGCCGAACGCCCTGCGCAGCGTGGCCATCCGGGCGGGCGAGCTCTGCCAGGCCACGCTGCCGGAACAGATGGACGTGTTCACGGACTACGCCGGGCGGGACGCCCAGCGGCGGCTGGACGGTGCCATCGACCGCCTGCGGGCGCGCTTCGGGCGCGAGAGCGTGCTGCGCGGGGCCGTGTTCGCCGACCGCGCCATGGCCGCGCCGCCCGATCAGGAGGAATACAGCTTCGTGCGCAAGCTGGCGTGAAGTTAAGAAGTTAAAAAGCAGGCAGCCGGCGGGCAGGCGCCCGCCGGCTGCTTTTTTGCTCAGAACACCGTTGCCGCGGTGTAGGAGATGAGGTCATCCGGCGACAGGATGATCTGCTTGCCGCGCGCGCCGGCGCTGACGGCGATCTCGTCGAAGAGGATGCAGGTCTCGTCGATGTAGGTGGGGAATTTTTTCTTCATGCCGATGGGCGAACAACCGCCGCGCAGGTAGCCGGTGAGCGGCAGCAGCTCCTTGAGGTGGATGAGCTCCACTTTCTTGTTGCCGGAGACGGCGGCCGCCCGCCGCAGGTCGAGCTCGTCCAGCACGGGGATGCAGAACACCACGGGGCCAGTTTTGTCCCCGCGGGCCACGAGCGTTTTGAACACCTGCTCCGCGGGCAGGTCGAGCTGCTCGGCAGCGTGCCGGCCGGAGAGGTCGCTCTCGTCGTATTCATATTCCGCCGTGCGGTAATGGACGCCGGCGGCGTCCAGCAGGCGCATAACATTGGTCTTGGTCATTTCATTCGCTCCTTATGAGCCGCGCCGCCGCCTCGCAGCGGGCGGCAATGTCCTCCGCCGGCAGCTCAGGGAAGGGGATGACGCTCGCGGGCGAAGCGGGATATTCCCCCAGCGCGCGGTGGAAAAACGCCAGGTCGCGCCAGGCCCCGAGCTTCCAGCCCGTGCGCCGGAGGGTGAACACGTGTTCAAAGCCGCAGCTCAGGTGCAGCCGTTCGCTGGGCACATTTGGCACGGCCACGGTGCCGTAGGCGTTGATGAAGCCCTGCAAGGTGAGCAGGGAGAGCAGCGCGCTGTAGAGCGCCTTGCCCACGCCCCGGCCCCGCTCATCCGTCGCGAGATAGACGGAGAGCTCCGCGTCCCAGTCGTAGGCCGCGCGCTCGCGGAAGCGGTGGGCGTAGGCGTAGCCGATGGGCGCGCCGTCCCGCTCGCAGACGAGCCAGGGGTAATGCGCGCTGATGGCCGCGATGCGCCCGGCAAATTCCTCCGCCGGGGGCGCAGGGGATTCAAAGGTGATACACGTGGCCGTATAGGGCGCGTAGATGGCCGCGAGCGCGGCGGCGTCCTCCGGCCGGACGGGACGAATGGAAAACGGCAAGCTTATTCCCCCTTTCCGCCGCCCAGCGCGGGGCTGAGGAGCGAATACATGCACATGTCGGCCACACGGCCGCCCTTGACGGCGTTGGCACGCAGCACGCCCTCCAGCAGGAAGCCGTTCTTCTCCAGCACGCGGCGGGAAGCGGCGTTGTGCGCGAAGGGCTCGGCGAAAACGCGCAGGACGTCCCAGTTTGTGAAAGCATAGCGGCATATCTCGCCCACAGCGCGCGTGGCCAGGCCGCGGCCCCAGAAGGGCTCGCCCACATAATAGCCCAGCTCCGCCGTGCGCCGGTGGATGTTCACGCCGCGCGTGAGCGAGATGCTGCCGGCAAGGCGGCCTTCGTATTCGATGGCGAAGGCGGCGAGTTCCCGCGCATCGGCGGAGAGCACATAGCCGATATAGCTGCGCGAGTCCTCCTCCGTGTAGGGGAAGGGCAGGCCGTCGCGCAGATCGGCGAGTATCTTTTCATTGTTCAGCAGCGCCGCCAGGGCGGGCGCGTCGTCACGCCGCCAGGGGCGGATGATGGAGGGCATGGCCGCCGCCTCCTTTCAGGGATACCACATATTTAACCCCCAAACGCGGCTTTCGTCAAGGGCCGAGGAACTTATATTGACAGTGGACGTCAACTTATATATGATAGGGTTAAACCCACCAAAAGGGGGAAGAGGCAATGAAACGCGCGCTCAAGCTCATCGCCGCCCTGCTGTTGGCAGCCTCGCTGCTCTGCACGGCGGCCCTGGCCGATATGGGGCCCAAGCCCTCCGTGCGCATCTCCTTCGAGGGCCTCTCCGGCGGCGCGCCCTGCTGGGGCACACTGCTCAGCCGCGAGGGCGAGCGCTGGCCGGGGGCCAGGGCCTATGACGGCACGAACCCCAACTATGGCGAGGCGGGGGAAGAGATATGGCGGCAGTTCGTGGAATATCGGGACCCGGACGGCTATTACTTCCTGCAGGAGCTCTGGCTCTGCTCGGAAAACGGGCGGCTGGACTGGACGTACTTCGCGCCGGAGGACTTCAAGGTGCTGCTCTATTTCCCGCAGACGGGCGAATTCGTCTCCGGCGGCATCGAGCGGGCCTACGCCTACGACAGCTATTACACCGCCTCCTTTACGGACGGCGGCATCGCGCTCGAGCGCAGCTACGACTACACGGACGAGGCCGTGGGCTTTGCCGTCCGCTGCGTGCTGACCATAGCGATAGAGCTGGCGATGGCTTATTTCGCCTTCAGGCTGCGGGAAAAGCGGCAGGTGGCAGTGGTGGCCGCGGTCAACGCCGCCACGCAGGGCGCGCTCAACCTGGCGCTGAACCTCATCGCCTATTTCTGCGGCGGCATGGCGGCGATGCTGCGCTTTTTCTGGCTTGAACTGCTCGTGTTCGCCGCCGAGGGCGTGCTCTACCGGCTGTTTTTGCGCCGCGGAGGCGAAAAAATGCCCCTGAAGGAGTGCTTCCAGCTCTCCGCCGCCGGCAATATCTGCTCATTCCTGCTGGGACTCGTGCTGGCTTTTGCCGTCCCCGGGATATTCTGAAGACAAAAGTTCACAAATTAACGGCACTTTAACACTTGTAAAAAACAGACATGATGTTATAATAAAAACTCAGAGCACGGAGAGGTGTCCGAGTGGTTTAAGGAGCTGGTCTTGAAAACCAGTGACCCGGCAACGGGCCATGGGTTCGAATCCCATCCTCTCCGCCACGTCGGCCTGCCGCTGCAGGTTACCGCCTTGCCCCCGTGTCGGGAGGGGCGAGGCGTCCACCTTCCGCGGCGGCCTCCTTTTCGCCGCGAAGCGGCGCTTCGCGGCGAGGGGG
>CHCFR05602__coassemble_643_pt1 | contig 18223 bp, 19 predicted proteins | sample CHCFR05602__metabat2_high_PE_010 | metagenome-assembled genome bin CHCFR05602
GAAGGCATCAGCACTGCGGCCCAGCTGGCCGCGGCCATAGGCCTGACGCCAGAAAAAGAGGCCGAGATCGCGCGCATCACCGAGCGTTACCCGATGATGATAACGCCCTATTATCTCTCCCTCGTGGACAGAAACGACCCTGACGATCCCATTGCCCGCATGTGCATCCCCTCGATGGACGAGTTCGGCGAGGGCGGCTCCTTCGACACCAGCGGCGAAAGCTCCAACACCAAGATGGACGGATTGCAGCACAAGTACAAGCCCACGGTGCTGCTGCTCTCCACCAACGTCTGCGCCATGTACTGCCGCCACTGCTTCCGCAAGCGCCTCGTGGGCCTCTCGGACGACGAGCTGCTGGAAGTGGCGGACGAGGCCATCGCCTACATCACCTCGCACGGCGAGGTCAACAACGTCCTCGTCACGGGCGGCGACGCGCTGATGAACCCCAACCACGTCATCGAGCGCTATCTCAGCGGCCTCACAGCCATCGATCACCTCGACCTGGTACGTTTCGGCTCCCGCCTGCCCGTCACGCTCCCCGAGCGCATCTACGGCGACAGCGAGCTGCTGGATATGTTCGAGGAATACGGCAAGCGCAAGACGCTCATCGTCGTCACCCAGTTCAACCACCCCCGCGAGCTGACTCCGGAGGCCGCGCGCGCCGTGCGCGAGCTGATGGTGCGCGGCGTGCAGGTGCGCAACCAGACGGTGCTGCTGCGCGGCGTGAACGACAGCGGCGAGGTGCTGGGCGAGCTCCTCAGCGGCCTCACGCGCATCGGCGTCTCCCCCTATTACATCTTCCAGTGCCGCCCGGTCACGGGCGTCAAGGGCCGCTTCCAGGTGCCCATTGCGGAGGGCATCGGCATCGTGGACGACGCCAAATCCCGCCAGAACGGTATCGGCAAGTCCGTGCGCTATGCCATGAGCCACCCCCGCGGCAAAATCGAGATCATCGGCCGCCTGCCGTCGAACGGCGAGACGGTGTTCAAGTTCCACCAGGCCAAGTACCCGGAAGACATGGCCCGCATCTTCACCCTGCCGCTGGACGGCCACGAGACCTGGCTGGACGACGAGCTGCACGGCATCTGAAAAACTACCATCATCGGGAGATGACCCCCCTTGCACAGTAAAAACAGCCCGCAGCGCCCGGAAAAGGCGCCGGAGGGCGATAAGACCTATCTCTTCGAGTCGGCTCCCATCGGCACGGCCGTCATCACGCTCGCCGTGCCCACCATCATCAGCTCGCTCGTCACGGTCCTCTACAACCTTGCCGACACCTACTTCGTCGGCATGCTCAACGACCCGGTGCAGAACGCCGGCGTCACGCTGGCCGCGCCGGTCATGCTGGCCTTCAACGCGGTGAACAACCTCTTCGGCGTCGGCTCCTCGAGCCTGATGAGCCGCTCGCTCGGCGCGAAGGACTATGACTCCGTCGCCAAAAGCAGCGCCTTCGGCTTTTACTGCTCGCTGTTTTCCGGCCTGCTGTTCTCCCTGCTGTGCTTCACCTTCCAGGACCCGCTGCTGGGCCTGCTCGGCGCGGACGAGACAACGCGCGAGGCCACCCGCGGCTACATGCTCTGGACGGTGTACCTCGGCGCCGCGCCGACCATACTCAACGTAGTCATGGCCTATCTCGTGCGCGCGGAGGGCTCGGCGATGCACGCGAGCATCGGCACCATGAGCGGCTGCCTGCTGAACATCGTGCTCGACCCCATCTTCATCATGCCCTGGGGCTTCGGCATGGGCGCCGCCGGCGCCGGAGCGGCCACCTTCATCTCCAACTGCGTGGCCTGCGGCTATTACTTCGTGCTGCTGGCGGTCAAGCGCGGCCGCACATACGTCTGCGTTGACCCGCGCAAGCTCAGCTTCGAGGGGCGCATCGTGCGCTCGGTCTGCGTGGTCGGCGTCCCCGCCGCCATCCAGAACCTGCTGAACGTCACCGGCATGACCATCCTCAACAACTTCACCAGCGCCTACCGCGCGGAGGCCATCGCCGCCATGGGCATCTGCCAGAAGCTCGCCCAGGTGCCGATGTACGCCGCCCTCGGCTGCTCGCAGGGCGTGATGCCGCTCGTGAGCTACAACTACTCCAGCGGCAATACCAAACGCATGAAGGACGGCGTGCGCCTGACGCTCACGGCCAGCCTGATACTGATGGTCGTCATCACGATGCTCTTCAGCGTATTCCCCGGCTTTTTCATGCGCCTTTTCATGCGCGACGAGGCCGTCGTCGAATATGGCAGCCACTTCCTCGTGGGCATGAGCCTCGCGCAGCCGTTCATGTGCATCGACTTCATGGCCGTCGGCGTGTTCCAGGCTGTGGGCATGGGCGGCCACGCCCTGGCCTTCGCCGTGCTGCGCAAGGTCGTGCTGGAGATCCCCGCGCTGATCGTGCTCAACGCCATTTTCCCCCTCTACGGCCTGGCCTACGCCCAGCTCTGCGCGGAGTTCGTGCTCGCCATCGCCGCCGTCGTAACCCTCACGCGGCTCTTCCGCCGCCTGGACTCGAAAAAGCCCGCGCCGCAGAAGGCCGTTTAGCCGCCCTGCCAGAGAAAGGAGGCCGTGGCATGGACCCTCTGGATGAATATTTCCGGCCCGAGCTCGTACACAAAGCGCAGGAGCAGAACCCGTTCCTCAAGTTGAACGACGTCGTGTACGGCATCATCGAAAACGGCATCATCCACGGCACGCTGCCACCGGGCACGCGCCTGGGCGTGGTGCGCATCGCCAGCCTGCTCGAAGTCAGCCGCACCCCGGTATCGGAGGCCCTCGAGCAGCTCAAGAGCGAGGGCCTGGTGGTGACGCCTCCTGGCCGCAAGGGCCACTACGTTTTCGACATCAGCCACACCTCGCTCGAACATCTCTTCATGGCGCGAAAGGCCCTTGAGGGCACGGCCGCCTATATCTGCGCGCGCCAGAAGGCCCTCATTGACATGGACCGCATGCGCTCCCTGGCCGTGCAGTTCCGCCAGGCCTTCGACAAGCGCGATTTCACCAATTTCGCTGAGATAGACCAGGAGTTCCACTCCCACATCGTCATCTCCAGCCGCAATCCCTATCTTGTGAAGATGTACAAGGCCATGAACCGCTTCATCTCCTACTACTCCATCCGCTCGCAGGAGTACCTCCTCTCGCTGCAAAACGAGCCCACCTTCGCCGTTTTGGCCGGCGAGCACATGGCCATTTACCGCGCCATCGAGCTCGGCATCCCCGAGCTGGCGGAGGCCACGTCAAAAAACCACCTCAGCACATGCTATAACCTCTGCATGAGGTATCACACCACGGCCGGCGCGCTGTAGCGCCTCCTGTCCGGCCGTAAGACGGCAAAAGCCGGCCGCCCTGTGGGCGGCCGGCTCTTTTTTTATCCGTTCAGCGCATCGCGCAGCCGCTTCAGCGCCCCTCTTCGCCCAGGAAGGCGTCCAGCGCCGCGCTGTAGAGCTCCGGCGCGGCGAGATAGCACAGCGCGTGCTTTGCCCCGGGCACCACAAGCAGCGTCCCCCGCCCGCCGCAGGCCGCGGCTATCTCCCGCGCCATCTCCAGCGGCACCGTCCGGTCGCCGCCCCCGTGCACCACGAGCACCGGCAGCCCGGAACGGGCGGCGGCCTCCGGCGTCCTCGCGCCGGTGAAGCCCCGGCCCAGCACGGCAATGCCTGCCAGCGTGCCCAGCTCGATGAATGGGAAGCGCGGGAGCGCATACCGGCGCGAAAAGTTGTAGGCGAGTATGTCCCGCGGGCTGGTGAACGCGCTGTCCGCTATCAGGCCCGACACCTCCTCCGGCAGCCCCAGTCCGGCCGCCATCAGCACGGCCGCCCCGCCCATGGAAACGCCGTGCAGCCATATCTCCCCGCCCAGCTCCCGCGCCAGGGCGCGCGCCCAGTCGAGCACGTCCCGCCGCTCGCGCAGGCCGTAGGCCAGCTCGCGCCCCCCGCTCAGGGCGTGCCCGCGCTGGTCTATGAGCAGTATGTTGTATCCCCTCGAGGCATAGTAGTCGAAAATGCCGCAGAAATCATTCTCCCCGCTCGAGTGATAGCCGTGTACGAGCAGCACCGAGCGTCTGCCCTCCCCGCGCAGCAGCCGCCCGTGCAGGCGCAGCCCGTCGAAGGACGTTATCCAGCGCTCCTCCCAGGCGGCGGCCCTGATATGGGCGATGCCCTCGTCCAGCTGCCCGGCATAGGGCTCCCAGCGGCGGCCGGCGCGCTCTTCCGGCCGCGAAAGGTCTCTCGCGCGCTCCGGGCGCATGTTCTGTTTTATCATCACGTAGGTGGCGGCAAACACCCCCGCGGCGGCAGCCGCGGCCAGGCCCGCCGCCCAGCACAGCAAACGCATGGCGGCACCTCATTTCAAACTCCGCCCATCATACCACGCCGCGCCCGCTTTTGCAAACCGCACCTCCTGCGGTGCGCAAACGGCCCGCCGCCCCCGTTCCGCTCCCGCCCGGCCCCCTCTGGATGGCTGATACCTATTTTTTGGCTTGGATTTTGACGCGCCCTAGTGCGTGTTTTATAATATTGACATAAGATAAATCCTTCAACGTCAACAAATTTTACATTATGCACAACGGTTGAGCAAGGAGGCTGCCATGAACTGGAGAGAAAAGTACGCCCACAAGCTCGTAACGCCCCATGAGGCCATCAGCCATATCCGCTCCGGGGACACGATACACTCCACCATGTACTCGTCCCTCCCCTACGCGCTCTTTGAGGAGCTGGGCGCGCAAAAAAACCGGCTCGAGGGCGTCAACATCTACATGGGCTTCGGCGGCGGCCTCTACCGCCCGCTCGCAAAGGCCTGCAACGGCCACGTGGATGTGAACAGCCTCTTCCTCGGCCCGGCGGAGCGCACATTCATCTATAAGATGGGCTCGCGCGTCCACACTCAGGTATTGCAGCTCTCCCGCACATACGACGACCGCGCCAACGTCCACCCCGGCGACGTCATCATGATGGCGGCAACTCCCCCGGACGAAAACGGCGTTATGAGCTTCGGCCTCACGCCCATGGACACCGCCCTCTGCCACGCCGCGCGCGACGTCATCGTGCAGATCAATGAGAACGTCCCCTACGTCTACGGCAAGGACAACATGATAAATATAGAGGATGTCACCTGCGCCATCGACAAGACCGAGGAGCTCTGCGTGATGCCGGACTCCACGCCCAGCGAGCTGGACAACAGGATCGCCGACCTCATCGCCGAGCGCATCCCGGACGGGGCCTGCATCCAGTTCGGCATCGGCGGCCTGGGCATCGCCATGGGCTACCGCTGCAAGGCGAAGCGCCACCTGGGCATCCACACGGAGCTCTTCGTGGAGTCGATGGTCGACCTGATGGAGTGCGGCGCGGTGGACAACTCCCGGAAAAATATCGACCGCGGCATCACCACCTTCGGCTTCGCCATGGGCAGCAAACGCATGAACGCCTTCCTCGACCACAACCCGCAGTGCGAGTCCCGGCGCTTCATGTACTCAAACGACCCCTACATAATCGCGCAGAACGACAACGTGATATCCGTGAACTCCGCGATGCAGGTTGACATAACAGGTCAAGTGGCCTCCGAGGGCATCGGCTTCCGGCAGTACAGCGGCATCGGCGGCCAGCTCGACTATGTGCGCGGCGCGCAGCTCAGCCGCGGCGGGCACTCGTTCATCGCCCTCAGCTCGACGCACGTTGACAAAGCCGGCGTCCCCCACTCGAAGATCGTCATATCGCACCCGGCCGGCACGCCCGTCACCACCCCGCGCGCGGAGGTGGAATATATCGTCACCGAATACGGCGTCGCCGACCTCAAGTACGAGACGCTCGAAAACCGCGCGAAGCGGCTCATATCGATAGCCCACCCGGATTTCCGGGACGAACTCACGGCCGAGGCGAAAAAACTCGGGCTCATAATCTGACGCAACGGTAAATATCCGTTAATTATAATTCTAAGAAGGAGTGACGCATATGAAAATCGCAATGATAGGCTCCGGCGCTGCCGGCAGCGTTTTTGCGGCCTATCTGCGGCGCGGCGGCGCGGACATAACGCTCGTCGACCCGTACAAGGAGCACATGGACAAAATTGCCGCCGACGGTCTCACCTTCGTCATCAACGCCGGAGAGGGAGAGACCTATCAGCTCACCGGCTTCAAAACGGCCTATGACGCCGAGAATATCGGCACAATGGACATCGTCATCTTCATGACCAAGACACCGCAGCTCGACTCCGCGCTCAAAACCGCCGCTCCCTGCATCGGCGAGAACACGGTGCTCGTCTCGCTGATGAACGGCCTCGGCAACGAGGACAAGCTGGCAAAGGTCGTCCCCGCCGGCCGCATACTCTACGGCAACGGAGTACTCGGCACGGAGCTGGACGGCCCGGGCAAGTGCATATCCTCCCCCTCGGCGGACGGGCTGCAGATGAATTTCGGCGCGCTGGAGCGCGGCCCGCTCACCGAGGCGGCGGGAGCCGAACTCGAGCGGCTGTTCATCGCCGGCGGCTGCCCCTGCAAGTTCTGGGACGACGTGGCGCCGCATTTCTGGCAGAAAATCATCACCAACTGCACCTTCAACCCCCTCTGCGCGATACTCAGGCTGAAGTCCAAGGACATCATGAAGGACATGAACGGCGCGGGCCTCGCCATCGGCGTTGTGACCGAATGCTGCGCGGTGGCGACGGCAAGGGGCTGCACGATGGAGGTCCCGGCCTTCATGGCCGAGCTGCGCCGCACTGCAAGCGGCGGCAGCATAGAGGACTACTACCCCTCCATGGCCCAGGACGTGCTGATGTACAAGCGCCAGACGGAGATCGACACGCTCAACGGCGCGATCGTCAAATACGGTAAGCAGTACGGCATAGCCACGCCGTACAACGACTTTATCACCAAGGCCATCAAAGCCATACAGAAGAATTACGACAAGCAGTATCAGGAGTAGGAGATGAAGCAATGAACAAAGCGAACGTTGTGGCGAATCTCTGCAAGAGCTGCGGCTATTGCGTGAAATTCTGCCCCAAAAAGGCCATCTCCATCGGCGACAAGCGCAATAACAAGGGGCACTACTACCCCGTCATCGACCATGCGCTCTGCATCGGCTGCGGCACCTGCGCGGTCGTCTGTCCGGAAGCGGCGATGGAGATCTGGAAGGAGGAGGGCTGAGCATGGCCAAGGTATTCATGAAGGGCAACGAGGCCATCGGCGAGGCCGCCGTCCGCGCGGGCGTGCGCTTTTTCGCCGGCTATCCCATCACGCCCCAGTCCGAGCTGCCTGAGTATCTCTCCTGGCGCCTGCCGGAAGTCGGCGGCGTGTTCATCCAGGGCGAGAGCGAAGTGGCCTCCATAAACATGGTCTACGGCGCCGCCAGCACCGGCGTGCGGGCGATGACCGGCTCCTCCAGCCCCGGCATCAGCCTCAAGAGCGAGGGCATATCCTACCTCTCCGCCGCCGAGCTGCCGGCGGTGATCGTGAACATGCAGCGCGGCGGCCCCGGCCTCGGCTCCATCCAGCCCGCCCAGCAGGATTACCTGCAGGCCACCAAGGCCTCCGGCCACGGCGGCTTCCGTATGCTTGTGTTCGCGCCCTACACCGTGCAGGAGGCCGTGGACATCATCTACGAGGCCCCCGAGTACGCCGAGCGCGACCGCAGCCCCGTGCTGATACTGATGGACGGCTGCCTGGGCACGATGATGGAGGAAGTGGAGCTGCCGCCGATGAAGGAGCTTCCTGAAAGCCCCTGCAAGAGCTGGACCGTCGGCTACGACGGCACCAAGCGCGGCGGGCACCTCATCACCCCCATATACCCCGAAGCCGGCCTTGAGGGCAAGAACAAGCTGGCCGTGCAGCGCACAAAGCGCTGGGAAGAAAACGACGTGCGCGTCGAGGAGTTCATGGTGGAGGACGCCGAATGGGTCATCGTGGCCTATGGCATCACCGCGCGCGTGGCCAAGCAGGCAGTGCTCGATCTGCGCCAAAAGGGCGTCAAGCTGGGCCTCATCCGCCCGATAACGCTCTTCCCCTTCCCCAAAAAGGCCATTTCCGGCCTGGACTACAGCCGCGTAAAGGGCCTCATCGATATCGAGATGTCCATCCCCGCCCTGATGCGGGAGGACATCGAGCTGCAGGTCCTGGGCCGCGCGCCCGTGTACGAATACGGCCGCAGCGGCGGCATCCTCGTGGATGACGAGAGCACACAGGCCGCCATCATGAAGATCATAGAAGGAGGCGAGCAGTGATGGCCGAAAAAGTTTACACCAAGCCCAAATGCCTGCTCCCGCTCTCGAGCGGCTTCTGCCCCGGCTGCCTGCATTCGCTCGCCACCAAGCTGATAGCCGAATCCATCGACGAGCTCGGCGTCGCCGAGCGGGTCATCAACGTCCTACCCGTCGGCTGCGCCACCATGAACAGTCTCTACTGGAAACTGGACATGGTCACCTCCGCCCACGGCCGCGCCCCCGCCGTGGCCACCGGCATCAAGCGCTGCCGGCCGGACGCCCTGGTGTTCGCCTATCAGGGCGACGGCGACCTGGCCAGCATCGGCCTTTCGGAGATCATGATGGCCGCCAACCGCGGCGAGCACATCACAATATTCTTCGCCAACAACTCCACTTACGGCATGACGGGCGGCCAGATGGCCCCCACCACCCTAGTTGGCCAGAAGTCCACCACCTGCGTTTATGGCCGCGACCCGGACACGATGGGCTACCCCCTGCGCATGTGCGAGCTCATCAAGGAGCTGGAAGCGCCCGTGTATGTGGCCCGCTTCTCCCTCAGCAGCCCGGCCAACATCCGCAAAGCGAAGGCCGGCATCAAAAAGGCCATGCAGAACCAGGTGGACGGCCTCGGCTTCTCCTTCGTGGAGCTGCTCACGAACTGCCCGACAAACTGGCACATGTCCCCCGTCAAGACGCTCGAATTCATGGAAGAACACACGATGAAGTATTTCCCCTGCGGCGTATTCAAGGACGTGACGGCAAAGGAGGCGGATAAAGCATGAAATTTACGCTCATAATCTCCGGCTCCGGCGGCCAGGGCGTGATGTCTGTGGGCATCTCCCTCGCCTCCAGCGCCGTGGAGGGCGGCCTGCACGCCACGTTCATGCCGCTCTACGGCCCCGAGCAGCGCGGCGGCAGCGCCAAGTGCACCGTCATCGTCTCCGACGAGGAGATCGTCTCCCCCCTGCCCCGCCAGTCCGACGGCCTCATCGTCATGAACGAGACCTCGTTCAAAAAGTTCACCCCCGAGCTGAAAAGCGGCGGCGTGCTCGTCCGCAACATCAACCGCACGACCTCCGCCCTCAAGCGCAGCGACATCGTGGTCGTCGACGTCCCGGCGGACGACATCGCCCACGAACTCGGCAGCGACAAAGTGTCGAACATCGTCCTTGTCGGGGCCATGCTCGGCTACTCCGGCGCGCTGGACCCGGAGGTATTCATGGCCAGCCTGCGCCATAAGTTCGAATCGAAGGGCGAGGCGGTCGTCGAGCTCAACCGCCAGGCCCTTTACAAAGGCATAGAGCTCGGCAGATCCGTCAAAGACGCCTGAAACTGAGAAAGGAGAAACACATGGGACAGTACGGCTGGAACAGCAAGATCGGCGACCTGTTGAAGGACGAGCGCTGCGTTGCGGTATTCAAAGAGATCCTGCCCGCCGCCCTTGAAAGCCCGCTGCTGAAGCTCGTCAAGGGCAAGGAAGTTGGCGTAGTCCTCGACAGCCAGAAGAAAATACCCCAGGAAAAGCGCGACGCCCTGAAAGCCGCCCTCGAAGCTATCGAATAACGAAATCCTGTGCCAAACATCATTTAAGGAGGAAAATAAAATGGCGAAGTATTCTTTTGAGACCACCACCGTCGGCGAAATGCTCGACACCCCGGAGATCATGGAGATCATCCAGAAGAACATCCCCGACGTCCTTGAGCACCCCCTGCTCGAGGTAGGCCGCAGCTTCATCTTCAACGACGCCCTGCCCTACATCGAGGACATGGTAACGGAGGAGAGCCTGGCCGCCTTCAAGGCCGACCTTGAGGCCCTCGGCTGATAAAAAAAGCGCCCGGCTCCCGCCGGGCAGAAAAAGGGGAAAGCCCGCGGGCTTTCCCCTTTTTTGTTGCGCCTCAATAGTTCTCGCAGTTGAGCTCGAAGTAGCTCTGCGGATGGTTGCAGGTGGGGCAGACTTCCGGCGCGCTGGCGCCGACGACGATGTGCCCGCAGTTGCGGCACTCCCACACTTTGACCTCGCTCTTGGCGAACACCTCGGCCATCTCCACATTGCGCAGCAGCGCGCGGTAGCGCTCCTCGTGGTGCTTCTCGATGGCCGCCACCAGGCGGAACTTGGCCGCCAGCTCGGGGAAGCCCTCGGCCTCCGCCGTTTTGGCAAAGCCGTCGTACATGTCCGTCCACTCGTAATTCTCGCCCTCCGCGGCGTGCAGGAGGTTTTCCGCCGTATTGCCGATGCCGTTCATCTCCTTGAACCACATCTTCGCGTGCTCCTTCTCATTGTCGGCGGTCTTCTGGAACAGCGCGGCGATCTGCTCGTAGCCCTCCTTTTTTGCGACGGAGGCGAAATAGGTGTATTTATTGCGTGCCTGGCTCTCTCCGGCGAAAGCGGCCTCGAGGTTCTTCTCAGTCTGGGTCCCGGCGTACTTGTTCATATCTTTTTCCTTCCTTTCTTCGTTACAGGGTATCATTTCCAGCAGTTTCTTCGCCGCCTCCACGGGGAAGCCCGTGGGCGGCGCGGCCACGAGCCCCTCAAGCAGCTCGTGCGCCGCCGCGCTCTGCGGCAGCATATAGCGCGACTCGCGCAGCAGGTCCTCGTTCACCAGCCGCATCGAGCCGGCGGCGGCCTTCATCAGCCTTTTCAGCCCCTCCGGCGCGTTCTCCGCCAGCTGACGGGCCATTTTTTCCTCGCGCGCCTTGCTGGACGTCAGCGCGCGCGTCTTTTCCAGCACGGCCTCGTCCTTCGGCTGCTGGGGCGGGTACTCCTCCGGCACCATGGATATGGCCCCGCTGGGGCAGGCCCCGGCGCATACGCCGCAGCCGATGCACTTGCTCACGTCGATGACGCTGTCCTCGGTGTCCGTCGCGCCCGTGGGGCAGACGTACAGGCACAGGCAGTCCTTTGTACAGAGCCTGAGATTGCGTACAGCAACTTTTTTCATACTTCCGCCCCCTTCAAACACGCTCGAATTTCCACTCCGGCACCTTGCACACCGGGCAGATCTTCGGCGGCTGTTCGCCGGCGTAGATGAATCCGCACACCGTGCAGAGCCAGAGTTTCCTGTCCTTAAAGGCCTCCTCGCCCTCGCTCCGGTACATATCCAGCAGCGAAGCGAGCATATTCGTCACCTTCTCGCCCCAGGTACACACGCGCAGCGTGCCCCGGTCGCCCTGCGCCGCGGCCGCCTCCCTGGCGGCGGGATAGCGCTGCGTGAGGTCCGCCTTCAGCTCGGCGGCCAGCGCCGCCACCTCCGCCTCCGGCACGTGCGGCGTCACGGCGGCAAAATAGTCCGCCAGCTCACGGTAGAGCGCCGCCGCGCCCTCGTTGTACTGCTTCTCGCAGCCGCGCGCCAGGTTCGAGCACAGCGCGGCCAGCTCCCCGGCCGTCAGCTCCCGCAATTCCTCCGCCGGCTCCATCACGGGCGCCGGCTCAGCTTTTGCCTTCGCCTCCGGCTCCTGCGGCCTGCCGCCCGCGCTCTCGAACGCCGTCTTGGGCGCGGTGCACACGGGGCAGCGCCAGTCCTCCGGCAGCTCGCCGAACGGTTTGCCTTCGCGCTCCTCGTCATAGACGTAGCCGCAGACCTTACATACGTACTTCACTCGCATTCTCCTTTCTCGTCCGTCTTACACTGCTCCGCCCGGCACTGCGGGCAGAGGTAATACACCTTCAGGTCGTAGTAGGAAAAGTCCTCGCCCAGCTGAGCGCGCAGCGAGGCGGTCAGGTCGTCAAAACTCACGTCCGCCAACCGCCCGCAGCGCTCGCAGACCAGGTGGTCGTGCTTCTCCGCGCGGTCGAAGCGCTCCGGCGAGCCCTCGACGCTGATGCGCCGCAGCAGCCCCGCTTCGCACAGGCGGTTGAGGTTGTTGTAGATCGTCGCCAGCGACACCGTCGGGTAGACCTCGCGCAGGGCAGAAAACATCTGCTCCGCCGTCATGTGATCCCGCGAGCTGTTGACGATGCGGTATATCTCCTTTTCGTATTTTGTCATGTGCCTCAGCCTTTTAGAATGTTTCTAAAAATATTATATACATTCTAATTTCATTTGTCAAGCAGGAAAATAAAAAAGCGGGGAGCTGAAGCTCCCCGCTTTTCAGTAACAGCCTTTATCAGTCGTCGTAATCGCGCTCGGCCTTGAGCACGGCGCCGCTGTAGGCGTCGATCTCGTACTCATACTCCATGCCGCCGGCCTTGAACTCCACCTCGTAGAGATAGACCCCGTCGTCGCGGTCGAGCTCCACTTTCATCTGATAGGTGTCGCCCTCGGCCACGCCGGCGTGGCCCAGCGCGGCGGCCTTGGCCGCGGCCTCGCCGATGTAGCCCCCGGCGGTAGTGCCGCCGGCAGCCGCGCCGCCCGTCTGGGTGCCGCCCTGGGAGGCGGCGGGGCGCGCCTCGCGCTCGGACTTGAGTATCGCGCCCGTGCTGGCGTTCACCTCGTAGTCATACTCGGCGTCAGCCGTGATGAAATCGAGGTCATAGACCATCACGCCCTGCTCCCAGTCCTGCTCGGTCTTTATCCAGGTGGCATCGGCGGCGGCGACACCCGCGTGCTCCAGCACGGCGGCCTTGGCCGCGTCCACGCCGATATAGCTGTCCGTGGTGCCCGCGCCGGCCTGGGCCGCGCCGCTGCCGCGTACCTCGCGCTCGGACTTGACGATCTCGCCGCTGGTGGCGTTCACCTCGTAGTCATACTTGGCCTCCGCCGTGAAGAAATCGAGCTCATAGACCATCACGCCGTTCTCGCGCTCCAGCGCGCACTTGGTCCAGGTGGCGTCGGCAGAGGCGACGCCCGCGTGCTCCAGCACGGCGGCCCTGGCGGCCTCTTCGCCGATGTAATCGTCCATGGAGACGGCGCCCGTCTGCACCGGCGGGGCCACGGCGCCCTGGCTGCCGGCGGAGGCGCGGCGCACCTCACGCTCGGACTTGACGATCGCGCCCGTGAGGGCGTTGACTTCGTAATCGTACTCGGCGTCGGCGGTGATGAAGTCGATCTCATAGATCATTATGCCGTTCTCGCGGTCAAAGCTGGCCTTCGTCCAGGTGACGTCGCTCTCGCTGAGGCCCGCGTGCTCCATCGCGGCGGCTTTGGCGGCGGCTTCGCCTATATAGTCGCTGCTCGCGCTGGGGCTGCTCAGCCCGCTGCCGCTCTGGTCGCGCTCATACTTGACGATGGCGCCGTCGAGCGCGCTGATGTCGTACTCGTACTCCACGTCCCCGGCCAGGAACTTCACCTCGTAGACCATGATGCCGTTCTCGCTGTCGTAATCAACGTAGGAATAGCTGACGTCCGCGGCGGAAACGCCCGCGTGGGCATAGGCGGCGGCCTTTGCGGCCTCCTCGCCGATGTAGCCCTTGTCGCTGGCGGAGCCGGTCTGGGTGACGCTGGAATCGGTCAGCGAACGGGAAGCGGCGATGAGGGAGATGTCGTTCACGCTCAGCCCGGCAAGCGTCTCAAAAGTGAGCGTGGGGTCGAGCAGCACGACCTTGCGGATGAGCTCCGCCTTGCCCTCGGAGATGCCGTACTGCTGGGCAAGGGCGCTCAGCTCGTCGTTGTGGCTGACGGTCTGGCTTATAACGGACGCCTGCAGGCCGTCGCTGCTCAGCGCGCCGCTGACGAGGGCCGTCACGCGCTCCTGCAATGTGGCCGCGCGGGCAGCGTCGCCGTTCTCAACGGTGACCAGGATGGAGTTCGTGATGTCGTCGATATAGCCGTTCAGCAGCATGGAGCCGATGAGGGCGTTCACCGTCACGTCCAGGCTGGAGCCGGTGAAGTCCATGTCGCCGACGACGATGTTGCCGTCCGCGTTCAGCGCAGTCACAGCGAGGACCTTCTCTGCGTCGTCCACGCTGATGGACACGCTGGGGTTGACGTCGAGCATGATCACCGAATCCTCGGTGGGGGCGGCGGTGCGGCCGTAGCCGTAGCCTATAAAGCCGGCGGCGCAGATGAGCGCGACGGCGGCGGCGACGGCAACGATGGCCGTCCAACGGGGTCTCCTCTTCTTCACTTCGGTATTCATATCGATTATCGTTCCTTTCCGGGCGTCCTGCTGACAGGCTGCGAGTATGTCGCCGAGCTTATCGGGCGCGGCGTGCCCGGCCAGGTCGCGTATGCGCTGTTCGAGCTTTTCGTTGTCCATCACTCAGCCTCCTCAAGGGACTTCCCAAGCTTTTTTATGGCGCGGTTGTACTTCGACAGGACGGTGGGCAATGCCAGGTCCAGCATGGCGGCGATCTCCCGGTGCTTGAGCCCGGTGAGCGCATGCAGCGTGACGATCTCCCGCTCCTCGTCGGAGAGCGTCTCCAGCAGGGCTTTCAGCGTCAGCTTATCCTCCTGCGAGACGTCCGGCCGGTCGGCGAACTGTTCCTGCCAGTCCTCCGGGGACATCGAGACCGTCCTCCCCCGGCCGCGGATGCGCATCAGCGCCTCGTTGCGGGCGATGGTCATCAGCCAGGCCATGGGTTTGCCGGAGCTTTTGTATTGCCCCGCGGAGTGAAACGCCTTTACAAAGGTGTCCTGCATTACGTCCTCGGCGTCCTGTACATTTTTCAGGAGGGACAGCGCGTAGCCGTATATGGCCGCGTGCGTCCTCTCATAGAGCCCGGAAAGGGCGTCTGTGTCCCCGTCCGCCATACGGACAAGGCAACGTTCGAGCGCCTCCGCTCCGCCTCCGGAAAGCGTAGCTCCAAGCATCATCAACAAGGCCGCGACCTCCTGACTGCCATAATAATGCCTGGGCGGCGCGTTTTATTGCACCGCCCGGAAAAAAATTTTTTGCCGCTTGATTATAACAGAAAACTGCTTACCGTTCAAGGGGAAGCGTCACTTTTCCGCCTCCGCCCTTGCCTCGGCCAGGGTCAGGCCGTTTTCGCGGGCGATGCGGGCGATGTCGTCATACTCCGCCTTCCGCTTGCTCACGCCCCAGCCCTCTGCGGTCTTGACGCGCACGGGGCCGAAGCGCGTTTCCGCCGTCTCGAAGCCGCGGCTTAGCGTCATCCGCTCCGGGCGGTAGATGCGCACGCCCAGCGTGGGCGTATGGCGCAGCAGCAGCCGGCCCATCTCCTCTTCCTTATCCTCGGCGCAGAGGCAGCAGAGCAGCGTGGCGGGGCGGTTCTTTTTCATGCCGATGGGCACGGTGAACACGTCCAGCGCGCCGTTTTCCAGCAGCACGTCCATGGCAAAGCCCAGCTCCTCGGGCGTGGCGTCGTCGATGTTGCACCTGAGCTCGCTCACGCGCGGCAGCCCGCCCCGGCTCTCGCCCAGAAAGGCGCGCAGGCAGTTGGGCGTGCCGAAATCGCGCGTCCCCAGGCCCACGCCGACGGCCTCCGTCTCCATCTCCGGCATGTGCCCGAACTCCGTGGCGAAGTGCTTCAGCAGCGCCGCGCCCGTGGGGGTGCACATCTCGCCCTCCAGAGCGCCGGCATAGATGGGCACACCCTTGAGCAGCGAGGCCGTGGCCGGCGCGGGGACGCTCAGCAGCCCGTGCGCGCAGCGCACAGTGCCATAGCCCACGCGCACAGGCGAGGCCACCACGCGCTCCGGCGCAATCGCCTCCATCAGCAGCGAGACGCCGACCACGTCGGCGATGGCGTCCAGCGAGCCCACCTCGTGGAAGTGCACCATGTCCGGCGCGGCGCCGTGCGCCTCGCCCTCGGCCTCCGCGATGGCGCGGTAGACCGCGCAGGCGTCCTCCCTCACGCGCTCGGACACCGGCAGCGAGCCGATGAGCGCCAGGACGTCGCTCAGGTGCGGCCCGTGATGGTGGTGGCCGTGTTCGTGTTCGTGAGCGTGCTCATGCTCATGCTCGTGCTCATGAACATGCCCGTGGCCGTGGTCATGCTCATGTTCGTGCCCGTGGTCGTGCCCGTGGTCGTGCCCGTGCTCATGCGGATGTTCGTGGGGCTGCTCATGGCCATGTCCGTGCCCCTCGTGGCCGTGCAGGTGCTCGTCCTCCTCCAGGCCGTGTACGGTCACGGCAGCGTGCGTGCCGGCGATGCCGTGGCTCTCCGCGCGCGCGAGCTTCACCTCCACGCCGGGCAGGCCCAGCTCCGCCATTTTGCGCAAAAAGCCCTCGCGGTCGGGCGCAAGCTCGGAGAGCGCGGCCATGAGCATATCGCCCGCCGCGCCCATGCCGCAGTCAAGATAAAGTGTTCTCATTGCTCGGTCCTCACAGGTGATTTATCATACTGGCCAGATAGCCCGCCCCGAAGCCGTTGTCGATGTTGACCACGGACAGGCCACTGGCGCAGGAATTCAGCATACTCAAAAGCGCCGCCACGCCGCCAAATGCGGCGCCATAGCCCACGCTGGTGGGAACGGCGATCACCGGGCAGTCGGCAAGCCCGCCGATGACGCTCGGCAGCGCACCCTCCATGCCCGCGACAGCCACGATGCAGCGCGCGGTGACGATGTCGTCCGCGTGCTCCAGCAGGCGGTGGATGCCGGAAACGCCCACGTCATAGAGGCGCTTCACGCGGTTCCCCAGCGCCTCGGCGGTCAGCGCCGCCTCTTCCGCCACGGGGATGTCCGTCGTGCCGCCGGTGGCGACGACTATGGTGCCCACGCCGTCCGGCTCCGGTATCTCGCCGGCGATGCCCACGCGGGAAACGGGGTCGTAGCGCAGCTCATGCCGCTCGCCCACATAGTCCGCCGCCTCCTGCGCCATGCGCGTGGTGAGCACGGTGGGCGCGCCGTTGTCCATCAGCGCGCCGATAATTTTCGAAATCTGTTCCGGCGTCTTCCCCGCGCCGTAGATGACCTCGGTCGCGCCCTGGCGCAGTTCCCGGTGCAGGTCCACGCGCGCGAAGCCCAGCTCCTCTATTGGCTCGAGCTTCAGGCGGGTAAGAGCGTCGTCGGCCGAGAGCCTTCCGGCCTCGACCTCTTTCAGGATGTCCAAAACGAATTTTTTCTTCATAGCATACCTCGAAAACCCGCAAAGGGCCGCCCGCGCGGGGCGGCCCTCGCATTTTTCCATGCCCTCAGCAGAGCATATTGTAGTGGTCGATGGTGTTGATGTCGGAGCCGTTGATCTCCGCCTTGGTCAGCTTGCCCTCGCAGACGTCGATTATGAGGTCGAAGAGCTCGTCCGCCACCTGGGCGTGGGATTTTTCGCCGCGCAGGCTGGCGCTGCAGTCGAAATCGAGCAGGTCGTTCATCCACTCATAGGTCTGGTGGTTGCCGGTTATCTTTATGACCGGGCCGACGGCGCAGCCCATCGGGTTGCCCATGCCGGTGGTGAAGGCCACGGTCTGGCAGCCGCTGGCGAGCTCGCCTATCGTGCTCAGCGGGTCATACGCGCCGGTCTCGAGGAAGGCGGGGCCGCGCGTGGTGATCATCTCGCCATAGGCGTAGCAGCCGGTGAAGGGCCTCGTACCGCTCTTGTTTATGCAGCCGAGGCTCTTCTCCTCGAGAGTGGTGAGTCCGCTGCGGATGTTGCCCGGGGTGGGGTTGGAGTTGCGGATGTCCTCGCCCATCTCGCGGTAGGCGTCGTCCTTCCACTTGATGGTGTCATAGATTTTCTGGCCAATCTCCGGCGTGGCGCCGCGGGCCTTCAGGATGTGCTCGGCGCCGATGGCCTCGCTGGTCTCGCTGATGACGCTGCTGCCGCCCATATCGACCAGCCGGTCGGAGACGATGCCCAGCGCCACGTTGGCGCAGATGCCGCTCGTGGGGTCGCTGCCGCCGCACTCGAGGCCGAGCATCAGCTCGCCTATCGGACAGGGCTCGCGCTTGCACTTTTCGGCCTCCGCCATCAGCTCCTGGACGATGGAGATGCCCTTTGCCACCGTGCGGCCGATGCCGCCGCACTGCTGGATGGAGATATACTCCACGCGCTTGCCGGGCGAGCGCTCCTCGACGGCGGCGAGGTACATGTCCTTCTGCATGGTCTCGCAGCCGAGGCCGACGATGAGCACGCTGTGGACGTTGGGGTTGGCGAGCAGGCCGGCAAGGATCTTCAGCGTGATCTGCGTGTCGCCCTGGCTCTGCACGCAGCCGTAGGGGCGCTTATAGCCCATAAAAGTGGTCTTATCCATGTTCACGCCTCC
>CHCFR05602__coassemble_673_pt1 | contig 17539 bp, 13 predicted proteins | sample CHCFR05602__metabat2_high_PE_010 | metagenome-assembled genome bin CHCFR05602
TTTGATCAAAACTTCAGATAGAAAGGCGCACCGCGCACGTTGCGTAGAACAAAAAGCCGGGGAGCGAGAGCTCCCCGGGTTTTCTGTTATAGGTTTCCTCAAACCTCACCGTAGCCCAGGGCACAGCCCTCTGCCTCCAGGCGCAGCCTGGTCAGAAGAGGTCGTCGCCGCTCTGGTTGCCGAGGCCGGGGTGGAGGTCGAAGCGGACGGCGCCGACGCGGGCCTTGCCCTTGACGGCCTCGGCCACCATGTACGTGCCGCGGATGCCGAACCCGCCGCAGAGCTCGATGGCGGTGCAGCCGGCGCCGGCCATCTCCACGGCGGCGGCCACGCCCTGTTCATAGGTGGCCACGCCGATGGAGGTGAGGCGCACGCCGGGCGTTTCCACCACGCCGCGGTGGACGGCCGGGTCCGCGCCGGGGGCTATGAATATGAATGCAGCTTCCAGCATGGCTATCGCTCCTTATTTTTTGTTAGGGATGTGTATCGCGCGGCCCTCCGCGGCCAGCGCCGCCTCGTGCAGGGCCTCCGCCACCGTCGGGTGGCAGTGTATGGTGCCGATGAGCTCGTCCAGCGTGGCCTCCAGCTTGATGGCCAGCGCCGCCTCCTCAATGAGGTCCGTGGCGCGCTCGGCGAGGATGTGCACGCCGAGAATCTCGCCGTATCTGGCCCCGGCGACGACCTTTATCATGCCGTCCGTCGCCCCGCTGACCAGGCTGCGGCCATTCGCGCTGGTGGGGAAGCGCCCGACCTTGTACTCGATGCCGAGCTCACGGCAGCGCTCTTCCGTCAGGCCCACGCAGGCAAACTCGGGGCCGACGTAGGCGCAGCTGGGGCTCTCGTCCGGGTTGAAAGTGGAGCTGCCGCCCATGGCGTTCTCCGCCGCTGCCTCGCCCATTGCCATGGCGGCGTGGGCGAGCATCAGCTTGCCGTTGCAGTCGCCCACGGCGTAGACGCCGGGGACGTTCGTCTCCATGCGCTCGTTGACCTGGATGTAGCCCTTTTCCGCCTTTATCCCAGCCTTATCGAGGCCGAGGCTGGCCGTGTTCGGCCCGCGGCCCACGCTGAGCAGCACCTTTTCCGCGGAAATGACGCGCTCGCCGGCGGGCGTTTTGACCTTTACCTCCGCGCCCTGCGGCGTGTCCTTCACGCTGAGGACCGTGGAGCTCGTCAGTATCTCCATGCCCGCGGCCTCCAGCTGCGCGGTGACCAGGCCCGTGAGCTCGGCGTCCATCAGCGGCAGCAGCTTGGGCAGCATCTCCACCACCGTCACCTTCGAGCCGAAGCGCTGGTACGCGCTGCCGAGCTCTATGCCTATAACGCCGCCGCCGATGACCAGCAGGCTCTCCGGCACATGGTCGAGCGTGAGCGCGCCGGTGGAGTCGATGCAGGCCTTGGATTCCTTGACTCCGGGGATGCCGGGGATAATGGGGTAGGACCCCACCGCGATGATGATTTTGTCCGCCGTTAGGGATTTGTCCCCCACTTTGACGGTATTGGGGCCGGTGAATACGGCGTCGCCCTCCACCACGGTGATCTTGTTCGCGCGCATGAGGGCGCGAACGCCGCCGGTGAGCGTGTCGCTCACGCGCTGGCGGTTTGCCTGCACCTTCGCCCAGTCTATGGCCACGTCGCGGCCGAGGATGCCGATGTCCTCCGAGTGCGTGGCCTCGTGGTAGACCTCGGCGGAGTGCAGCAGGGCCTTTGTGGGCATGCAGCCGCGGTTGAGGCAGGTGCCGCCGATCTTGTCGCGCTCCACGAGCGTGACCTTGGCGCCGAGCTGCGCCGCCCTTATCGCGGCTACGTAGCCGCCGGGGCCGCCGCCGAGGACGAGGACGCTGCCGCTCTCGGCCGCGGGGGCCTTTTCAGCCGCCGGGGCCGCCGCCGCGGGGGCGGCGCTGCCGCCGTCCGGCACCGCGTCGCCCGCCTGGCCTATAAAGGCGATGCGCTCAAGGCACTTGGCGCTGCCGCCGGCCGGGACGTAGATTTTCAGCAGCGTGCCGGAGGCGGAGGCCTCGATGGTGTTCGTCAGCTTGTCGGTTTCCACCTCGAAGAGGGGCTCGCCCTCCTTTACGGCGTCGCCCTCGTTCTTCAGCCATTTGCTGACCGTGCCCTCGGTCATGGTCAGGCCCAGCTTGGGCATTACGATCTCTTTTGCCATGTTTTCCTCCTTATGCCAGCAGCAGCGCGGGCTTTTCCATCAGCTTTTTCACGCGCTGCAGGAACTGCGCGGCCACAGAGCCGTCTATCACGCGGTGGTCGGCGGTGAGGGAGAGGTTCATGATGGGCCGGACGCAGATCTCGCCGTCCACCACCACGACCTTGTCCTCCATGGTGTTCACGCCGAGGATGGCCACCTCCGGCTGGTTGATGATGGGCGTGAAGCTCTCGATGCCGTACATGCCGAGGTTGGTGATGGTGAAGGTGCCGCCGGTGAGGCGGTCCATGGGCAGGCCGCCCTTGCGCGCGAGCGTGGCCAGCTCCTTGACCTCGGCGGAGATCTCCGTGAGGCTCTTCTTGTCCGCATCGCGCACATTGGGGACGACGAGGCCGTTGTCGAGCGCCACCGCCACGCCCATGTTGACGTAGTGCTTGTAGATGATCTTGTTGTCCTCCACCGAGCAGTTGAGCAGGGGGAACTCGGTGAGGGCCTTGGCCACGACCTTGACGAGGATGTCCGTATAGCTGACCTTGATCTCCTCGCTCTTAAGCTGCTCGCGCAGTTTTTTCAGCTCCGTCATGTCGATGCCGAGGTTGAAGGTGACGGTGGGGCTGGTCATGTGCGAATTGAGCATGTTGCGGGCGATGGCCTTCCTCATGCCGTTCATGGGCACGGCCTCCTCGCGCGGCCCGGCCTCGGCGGGGGCGGAGCCGCCCTTCTGCACGGCGGCGAGGATGTCCGCGGCCAGCACGCGGCCGTGCGCGGGCACGTCCTTCAGGTCGAGGCCGATGTCGGCGGCCACCTTGGCCGCGAGCGGGCTGGCCTTGACGGCCGGCTCTGCCGGCGCGGCCGGGGCGGGGGCCGCGGGCTTGTAGTTCTTCACGTCCTCCTCGGTGACGCGGCCCCTGGGGCCGGTGCCGGGGATGAGGGCGATGTCGATGCCCAGCTCCTTGGCGAGCTTTTTGGCCGCCGGGGAGGCGAGGACGCGCTCGCCGGGGGCCCTCGCGGGGGCGCTGGCCGCCGGCTCGGCGGCAGCGGCGGGAGCGGCAGAGGCAGCCGGCGCGGCGGCCGGAGCGGCGCCGCCCAGCAGGGCGGAGGCGTCCTCGCCCGCTTCGCCGATCACGGCCACGGGGTCCAGGCACTTGGCCGTGCCGCCCTCGGCCACCGCTATCTTCAGCAGCGTGCCGGAGGCGGAGGCCTCGATGGTGTTGGTGAGCTTGTCGGTCTCAACTTCGAAAAGGGGCTCGCCCTCCTTGACGGCGTCGCCCTCGTGCTTCAGCCATTTGCTGACCGTGCCCTCGGTCATGGTCAGGCCCAGCTTGGGCATTACGATCACTTTAGCCATAATTTCCTCCTGATAAAACTATCTGAGCCGGTACATGCCCAGCTCGGCGGCCCTCTGCAGGGCCTTTCGCGGCAGCACGCGCCAGGGGCCGTCGCGCTCTACGGTCATGGACACCTCGTCCCCCGGCTGGACGCGCACCTCGCGCTCGCCGTCGAGGGCGATCATGCAGCGGCTCTCGGCCGTGAAGCGGTACTCCTCGCCCAGGGCGAGCGTGCGGGAGGCGGAGACGTGCACGGGCGTGAGCACGCCGGCGGCGATGGGAGCGAGCACGCCCTCGCCCTGCGCGCCCAGCTCCACGGCGAAGCCGATGTCCTCCGTGTCCTCCACGATGCGGTAGGCCCCGGCGACGGCGGAAAAGCCGATGGTGGCCGGGTGGCAGCGGGTGACGACGATGCGGCGGATGCGCTCCGGGTCCCAGATGGCCTTGGCCCCGGCGTAGAAGTCGTCGGAGACCACGGCGTCGATGAGCGCGGTGTCCCGCGCCTCGCCGTTCACGCGCACGGTGATGCGCTTGTCGTGTATGCAGCAGCTGTAGGGCTCGTCCATCAGCGCCACGGCGGCGGCGGCCATGCCGGCCACGGTGCCCTCCATCATCGCCGGATAGACGTTGTTGGTGCCGGTGGAGATGGAGAGCATGGGCGTTTTCGTGATGCCCTTGGCGGCGGCGCGGGAAGTGCCGTCGCCGCCGAGGACGACGATGCAGCCCACGCCCAGCTCCTCGAGCATCCTGGCGGAGCGCACGGTGTCCTCCATCGCGGCCTCGATCTCAAAGTCCAGCACGCCCAGCGAGAGGCTGAGCACCCCGTCGCTCTCCAGCGAATCCTTCACGGCGTAGCCGATCATGAAGGTCTCGGGCATGAAATATGCGCTCTCCACGCCCAGGCCCTGGGCCGCGAGGACGATGCGCTTGCAGATATTTACTTTTTCGTTGTTGTCTATGGTCGTGGCGTAGGAGACCAGGCGGCGGATGTCCTTGCCCGACGCCGGGTTCGCGATGATGCCTATGGAAGCCATTCCACCACTCCTTGTATGTACGTTCCCAATAGCGCCCTTCCATAAAGCGGCCCGCGCAGGGAGCGCAAGAGCGCTCCTTGCGCGGGCGGAGATGGGGAAGGGGTGGTATCAGAGGATCTTCTTCACGCCGGCCAGGATGTCCTGGGCGTTCGGCATGTAGTACTGCTCCAGGTTGGGGGCGAAGGGGACGGGCGTGTCCAGCGCGCCGATGCGCACCACGGGCGCGTCCAGATAGTCGAAATACTCCTCGGCGATGATGGCGCTGAGCTCTCCGCCGAAGCCGCCGCGGCGCACCTCTTCGGTGATGATGACGGCCTTGTGCGTCTTGCTCACGGTCTCGCCGATGAGGGCCTTGTCCAGCGGGTAGAGGCTGCGGAGGTCGATGACCTCGGCGCTGACGCCGTCCTGCGCCAGCTTTTCGGCGGCCTCCAGCGCGTCATAGACCTGCTTGCCGTAGGTGATGATGGAGAGGTCCTCGCCCTCGCGCAGGACCTTGCCCTTGCCCAGGGGGATGGGGTCGAAGCTGTTCACTTCGCTCTTCATGCCCATCAGGGTCTTGTTCTCGAAGTACATGACGGGGTTGTCGTCGTCGATGGCGGAGAGCATCAGGCCCAGCGCGTCCTCCGCGCAGGAGGGGTAGACGACCTTCAGGCCGGGGACGTGGGTGAGCCAGGCCTCAAGGCTCTGGGAGTGCTGGGCGGCGGCGCCGGTGCCCGCGCCCGCCGGCAGGCGGACGACCATCGGCATGGAGATCTTGCCGCCGAACATATAGCGCATCTTGGCGGCCTGATTGACGAGCTGGTCCATGCCGACGGTGAGGAAGTCGCAGAACATCAGCTCGGCGATGGGCCGCAGGCCGGTGGCGGCGGCGCCGACGGCGCAGCCGATTATCGCGCCCTCGGAAATCGGCGTGTCGCGCACGCGCTCGGGGCCGAACTCGTCGATCATCCCCATCGAGACGCCGAAGCAGCCGCCGAAAGCGCCTACGTCCTCGCCGAAGAGGATAACGTTGGGGTCTTCACGCATCCTGATGCTCATGCCCTCGCGGATGCCTTCGGAATAGGTCATCATCTTCATCTGTCGCGCACCTCCTCAACGATGTCGGAATATACGTCCACGACGGCGCTCTCCAGGGACGGGATGGGCTGGGCGTCGGCGAACGCGATGGAGTCCTCGATCTCCTTCGCCACCTGGTCGTCCATCGCCTTTACCTCTTCCTCGGTGCAGACGCCGTTGTCAACGAGGAACTTGGCGAAGCGCGGCATGGGGTCTTTCTCCATCCAGGCGGCCTGCTCCTCTTTCGGCTTGTAGATGGCCGGGTCGCCCTCGAAGTGGCCGTGCTGGCGGTAGGTCTTGCACTCCAGCAGCGTGGGGCCCTTGCCGGCGCGCGCCCGGGCCACGGCCTCGCTCGCGGCCTCATAGACGGCCATCGGGTCGTTGCCGTCAACGGCGATGCCGGGGATGTTGTAGGCGGCGCCGCGGTCGGCCACGTCCTTGATCGCCTGGTGGCGGTCCTGGCTCATCGAGATGCCGTAGTGGTTGTTCTCGCAGACGAAGATTATCGGCAGCTTCCAGATGCTGGCCATGTTCAGCGACTCGTGGAAGGTGCCCTGGTTGGTGGAGCCGTCGCCGAAGAAGCAGACGCAGACCTGGTCGGTGCCGCGCAGCTTGGCGGAGAGGCCCGCGCCGCAGGCGATGCAGTGGCCGGCGCCGACGATGCCGTTCGCGCCCAGGATGCCCTTGTCGCGGTCGGCGATGTGCATCGAGCCGCCCTTGCCCTTGCAGTAGCCTGTCTCGCGGCCGAAGAGCTCGGCCATCATCAGGTTCAGGTCCCCGCCCTTGGCGATGATGTGGCCGTGCCCGCGGTGCGTGCTGGTGATGAAGTCATCGTCGCGCAGGCACTCGCAGACGGCCGGGGCAATGGCCTCCTCGCCGAGGTAGAGGTGGACAAACCCGGGTATCTTGCCCTCCGCGAACAGCTTTGCGGCCGTGCTTTCGAAGTCACGTATGCGGCGCATTTTCACATACATGTCCTTCATCTGCTCATTGCTGATTGCCATTCAATAACCTCCTTTGGTCCAAAAAATTAACTGAATTTCTTGTTTACACCATGCAGCAGCCGCCGTCCACGTGGAGTACCTGGCCCGTTATTTCCCTGGCCAGGTCCGAGGAGAGGAACAGAGCGCCGAACGCTATGTCCTCCGGCTGCTGGGCCCTTCCGAGGGGAATGAGGTTGCGCACGGAATCGTTCCAGTTTTTCTCGCGCTCCTCTTCGCTTACGGCGGTGCGCCCTCCTTCGCTGCCGTGGAAGCCGGTCGCCATCCCGTCGAGGATCTCTTCCCACATCCTCGTGCGGATGATGCCGGGCGCCACGGCGTTCACCCTGACGTTGCAGGGTGCGCCCTTTTTCGCCCCGGCCTGCGTCAGGCTGATGACCGCCGCCTTTGAGACGCAGTAGTGCTCCAGCATGCCGAGGTTTGTGCGCCCGGCTATCGAGGCCGTGGTCACGATATTGCCGCTCCTGCGCGGCATCATGTGCCTTAGGCCGGCCTGGAGCATGTGCGAAGTGCCCATAATGTTGATATCGAACAACCTGCGTATTTCCGATTCCTCCGCCAGCATGAAGTCATAGGTGGAGATGACTCCGGCGGCGTGCATGATCACGTCGATCCGCCCGTCAAAAAACTCTTCGGCCGCCGTGACGAGATCGTCCACGTCCTGTTTCACGGCCACGTCCGTGCGCTTGAAGCCGGAGCGCCTGCCCATGGCCCGGATCTCCTCCACTGTCTTCATGCCTTCGTCTTCCCTGCGGTTGCCGATGAACACGTCGGCGCCGCAGTCGGCGTATGCGAGCGCGCAGGCCTTGCCAAGGCCGCGGCCACCTCCCGTCACGAGGACGTTCTTTCCGGTGAAGTCCAGTCTCAGCATTGTTTACATTCTCCTTTCATTTATCAAGAGCCCGGCTTTCTCTTCCGGGCCTTTTCCTCAGATCGCCTTCTTTCCTTGGTTTTATGTCATAAAATCGGCCGGAGCCGCTATTCTTCCACGTAAACCTCCACGGCGGCTACCGCCGCTTCTATGCTCTTGTCGCAGTCGCCGAAGGCGGGGATGCACAGCCCGTCGCACTTCAGCCCTCCCTGTACCGCAACGACCTCCACGGTGCCCACGGGGAACACCTCCGCCACTTCCTCGCAGCGGACGTCCTCCGGCCGCGTCACCGCCACCGTCGCGCGGATGAACACCTGCTCTTTGAAGTCCGTCAATCCCAGGACTTCCTCCAGCCCGCAGAGGCAGCTGCGGGACACCGCGTCCTTGGCGGCTTTTTTGGCGGCCTTGGTCACATCCTGCCCGTGGAAATCCGTGCCCAGGCCGAACTCGACGATGAATTTTTTCAGGATTCTCACCTCCGCGATGTGCTCACGTTTCCGACGGTGACATTATAACGCGGCATGGGGAAAATCTCAATATCAAGCGGCAAATTCTCAAATTTTCAGCGTTAGCCATAAAATAGCAAGTGGCCGCTTGGCGCAGATGCACAAATTGACAGCAAAATAACAAGGGATTGAGATGAATTTCGACAAATTCATCTCAATCCCTGAGATTTATATCAGCTTTCTCAGCCGGCGCTGAGAATCGCGCTTCACTGCCGCGAGCCGCGCAGGTCGATGCCGTAGCGCTTGATGCGGCGGTAGAGCGTGGCGCGGCTGACGCCCAGGCGCTCCGCGGCCTTTTCCACGTCCCCGCCGCAGAGCGTGAGCGCGGCGAGGATCTCCCCGCTCTCGGCGGGCGCCTCGGCGCTGGGGGCGGGGGCGTCGCCCACCGCCAGGGGCAGGCTCTGCGCGCCAAGGATACTCTCCGGCGTGGAGTAGAAGGCGCGTTCGACGCCGTTTTGCAGCTCGCGCACGTTGCCGGGCCAGCCGTAGGCCAGCAGGCCCTCGAGGAAGTCCTCGGACATGGACTTGGCCTGCGAGGGGTCGCGGCCGTTCAGCCGTGCGAGGAAGCGCTCGGCGCAGACGCGGATGTCCCCCGGCCGCGAGCGCAGCGGCGGTATCTCCAGCCGCAGGACGTTCAGGCGGTAATAGAGGTCATCCCGGAAGTGTCCGGAGGCGGCCAGCTCGCCCAGCCGCCGGTTGGTGGAGGAGATGATGCGGATGTCGAGCTCCATCTCCTGCTGCCCGCCGAGGCGGGTGACACGGTGCGTCTCCACCGCGCGCAACAGCTTGGGCTGGAACTCCAGCGGCAGGGCGCTGATCTCGTCAAGGAAGAGGGTGCCGCCGTGGGCGAGCTCGAATTTGCCGGGGCTGCCCCCGCGGGAGGGCGCTCCGGGCAGGGCGCCGGATTCATAGCCGAAGAGCTCGGCGTCCAGCATGTCCCGGTGGAGGGAGGCGCAGTTGACGGCCACGAAGGGGCCGGAGGCGCGGCTGCCGGCGTTGTGTATGGCCTGGGCGATGAGCTCCTTGCCCGTGCCGCTCTCACCCTCGATGAGGATGTTGCCGTCGTAATGCGCATAGCGCGCGGCCAGGGAGACGGTCTTTTTCATCTCCGGGTCGGCGGCGAAGATGTCGTCGAAGGTGTAGAGCGCGCGGTTGCCGCTGAGCTTGTTGACGGAGGCGATGAGGTGCTTCTGCCGCTTGAGCACTACGTTCAGCGTGGGCGTGCCGAGCGCGCTCGCGCTGGTGATGGCGGCCGAACAGCGCACGATGCCCTCCGCCGTGGCCACGCGCAGGTCGTCGGCGTAAAAGCCGCCCTCGCGCCGCCAGGGGCGCGCGTTCCAGTCCAGGTCCGGCAGCAGGGCGCGCACGTCCAGCTCGCCTATCTGCCCGCCGTCCAGCCCCAGCAGCTCGCCCGCGGCGCTGTTGGCCCAGACGGGGCGCAGGTTCTCGCCCAGCAGGAGGATGCTGTCCGCGCTGCCCTCCAGCGCGGAGCGCATGAGCTCGGCGCTGTGCAGCAGCGAGAGCTTGCCCTCGATGCCGATGGCCGCCGAGAGCACCACGGCCAGCGTGTGGTCGTGGACGTCCGCCGCCTCGCCGGACATGTTCAGGCAGCCGACGATCTCCCCGTTCTCGCCGTGGATGGGCGCGGCGGAGCAGGTCCAGCCGTGGTGCGTGCGGCAGTAGTGCTCCGCGCCGGCCATCTGGATGGCGGTGTTGGAGTCGAGCGCCACGCTGATGGCGTTGGTGCCCACGCTGTTGTTGTCCCAGAGCGCGCCGGGGACGAAGCGCAGGTCCTCCGTCATGGCCATGATGCGCTCGTCGCCCATCGTCTCCAGCACATAGCCCACGCTGTCCGTCAGCACCATCAGGAAGCCCGTGCGGCGCACGATGTCGAAAACGCTCTGCATGATGGGCATGGCCACGTCGATGAGTTCGGCGTTGGCCTCGCGGATGCTGCGGAAGACCTCGTCGTCCACGCGCCGGCCGCGGCCGCCGATGGGGTTGACGCCCGCGGCCCTGCACCGCCGCCAGCCCTCCGCCACGGCGGGCTGCACGGAGGGGTCCATCTCCCCTTCGTAGACGAACTTCGCCCATATCTCTTCCAGCTTTCGCAGGTCCTTCACTTTATGTGTCCCCCTCATGTGTAAAAGGCCGGGGGCGCCGCAACAGGCGCTCCCGGCACTCTCATTATACCGTCCGCGCAGCGCTTTGGCAACAAGCGCCGCGCTGTTCTCAAATTTTCAGCATATTTTACAGAAATTTTGAGACGGGATTGTATTTTATGCAGACGCCCCTCGCCAAAGCGGCGCATTTGAGACAAAACATTCAGAACATGAGCGAGAGCAGCTCCTCCGCGCCCATGCCGCCGAGCATGGGCGGCAGGTCCAGCGGCGCGAGCGCCGCCGCGACGGCCGCGCGCTCGAAGGGCGCGCCGCGCAGGGCCTCCTCGGCCGGCGTACAGGGGACGACGGCCAGGAAATCGCCGCTGATGCGCGCGGCGCGTATCACGCCCTCCTCCACGTCCAGCGAGACGGCCAGCGTCCCCGCGGCGAAGCGCCGCTCATTGCTGAAGCCGAAGAGCGGCGCGCGGCCCCAGGTCCAGTCCGGCGAGCGGTATTTTTCCTCCGCCAGGCGCTCCACGGCGGCGAGCTCGCCGTCCGTGAGGCGCTCGCGTTCCAGCCCCGACCCGCCCAGCGCGGCGAGCAGGGCGGAGCGGAAGCCCGCCAGCGTGGCCCCCGGCGGCAGGTAGTCGCGTATCTGCCCCACGCGCGAGCGCACGCTTTTGGCGGCCTTGCTCTCGAACTTCCCCGGGCCGGGGCGCAGCACGGCGGACATCGTCTCGCGGTCCGTCTCAAAGAGCAGCGTGCCGTGGTGCAGCACGCGCCCGCCGGAGAGGCGCTGCGCCGTGCCGGAGACCTTGCGGCCCTCCACGGCGATGTCGTTGCGGCCCGTCACCTCCGCCGGCACGCCCAGCGAGCGCAGCGCGGCGCAGACGGGCTGCATGAAGCGCGCCAGGCTGAGCGCGGCGGCGTCCCCGGCGTCGCCGATGAGCGAGTAGTTGAGGTTGCCCGCGTCGTGATAGACGGCCCCGCCGCCCGTGGAGCGGCGCACGACGGCGATGCCGTGCGCGGCGGCGTACTCCGTGTCCACCTCCGCGGCGGCGATCTGGTTGAGGCCGATGACGGCGGTGGGGGCGTTCTGCCAGAGCAGCAGGTAGTCCCCCTCCCGCCGGCGCTCGAGCACCAGCTCCTCAAAGGCGAGGTTGTAGGCGGGGTCGGTGGAATCCGTCTCAAGATAGCGCAGCATGGGGCACCTCCGGCATCAGATGGCAACAGTATAGGCCAAAGCGCGGCCGATGGCAAGAAAAAAGACAAAGGCGCCCGGCCCTTGCGGGAACGGACGCCTTCGCTAAAGAGAGGGGAAAACAATAAGAGAGGAGTAAAAGTGGAAAGATGAATGAGAACTGCTTATGCCTTACGATCTATGTGAACTCCCGTGGGAGGGGAGCGGCGCTCAGCCGATGAGGTTGCCCCAGCCGAAGTCGTAGTCGTTGTAGTAGCCGCTGCTCTCGGTGGGTGTGGTCTGGGCGTCGGCCTCCTCGGCCGGGCGCTCGCCAAAAGTGACGGTGAGGGTGATATATTCACCGCTGCGGTAGACGGTCATGTCCACCGTCTCGCCCGCGGAGTGGAAGCTCAGCTCGTTCGCCAGGTCGTCGCGGCCGCTGATGGCAAAGCCGTCCAGCTCGGTGATGACGTCGCCCACCTTCAGCCCCGCGGCCTCGGCCGCGCCGCCCTCCTCAACGGAGTAGACGAACGCGCCGGCGGGGAAGCCGTAGTACTGCTGGAACTGGCGGTCGATGTCCTGCGCGGTGATGCCCAGATAGGCGTTGCCCAGCGTCTCGCTGCTGCCGGTCTCCGCGCGCTCGATGATGTTGTTGGCGATGCGGGCCGCGTCGTCGATGGGGATGGCGAAGTTGAGGCCCTCGGTGCCGGCGGTGGAGGCGCTGTCGCCCGTCTTGGCGGTGACGACGCCGATCACGTGGCCGTAGGCGTCATAGAGCGGGCCGCCGGAGTTGCCCTCGTTGACGGCGGCGTCGAACTGGAACATGTTGACGTTCGTGCTGACGTCGGTGGATATCACGCGGTCGGTGGCGGAGACGATGCCGCTGGTCATGCTGTAGGCCAGCTCGCCGAGCGGGTTGCCCACGGCGTACACCGTGTCGCCCACGCTGAGGTCGCCGCTGCTGCCAAGCGTGGCGGCGCTGAGGCCGGTGGCGTCTATCTTCAGGATGGCGATGTCGTTGTTGCGCTCAAAGCCCACGATCTGGGCCAGGTAGGTGGTGCCGTCGTGCAGCATCACGCTCACGTCGTAGCCGCCGCTGTAGGCTTCCTCGATGACGTGGTAGTTGGTCATGATATAGCCGTCCTCGGTGAGGATGAAGCCGCTGCCGCTGACCGCGCCGGAGACCGTCTGGCCGAACCAGTTGGTGGTGGTGATCTCGGTGGTCACGCCCACCACCTGCTGGCAGGCGAGCTGGTAGATCTCGTTGCCGCTGAGCGCGCCGCTGGTGACGGCGCCCTGCGCCGAGGTGCTGGGGGCGGGTGAGTTCGTCACCTGCGTCACGGGCGCGGTGGCAGACGGCGTGGGCTCGGGCTCGGGGGCAAAGGCGTACACCAGCCCGCCGCCGGCCGCGCCGCCCAGCAGCGCGCAGCAGAGGCAGAGGGCCGCGGCCCTGGCGAAGGTGAAGCCGCCTTTTTTCTTCTCTTTTTCCTTCTTGCCGCCGTTATCGCGGCTGTTGGGGACGTAATAGCTCTGCGGGGCCGTGGCCTCGCTCTGCGGGGTATAGTTCGCGTCCTGGTAATAGCTGTCCTGCTTGGGGCTGGCGATGCGGTAGCTGCCGTCGTCCGCCGGATGGGAGGAGCTGTCGTCCTCCGGCTTTACGGCGTCCTGATCGTCGGAGTACCATCCGCCCTGCGCGGGCCTGCTTTCGTTCTCGTCGTTATATGTGCTCATGGCTCACGCCTCCATGTTTTTTGTTTCGGAGGGGACTTGCGGTCCCTTTCTGTTTACAGGCGTTATGATACCTTCAAGTTATGACCTTGTCATGAACAAACGTTCAAGAAAATTTGAAGAAAGTGCAAGAAAAGCATGAACGCGCCGGCGCAAAGGGGAAGAAGGCCCGGAAGGGCCTTCTTTTTTGCCGTATCGCGCCCTAAGCGCGGGTGACGCTGTTTATCCACCGGCCGCCGCGCAGGTGCGGCAGGCAGAGGAAGCATTTGGCGACGTCGTCAAAGACGATGCAGACATAGACCACCTCGATGCCGAGCCCGAACACCAGCGCGCAGAGGGCGGCGGAGGTGACGCAGAGGCAGTAGAGCGGCCCCACGTCCACCAGCAGGGCGTAGCGCACGTCCCCGCCGCCGCGGAACACGCCCACCACGTTGCAGAGGTTGACGGCGCGCAGCGGCAGCACGCAGGCCGTCAGCAGCAGCATGTATTTGGCGATGCGCCCGGCCTGGGGGGAGATGCTCATCAGCGGAAAGACGAAGCCGTCCAGCAGCGTGGCGCGCACGAGCAGCAGCAGCCCCAGGCTGAACACGCCCGTCAGGAAGCAGACGAAGTTCAGCGCCACGCCCTTGGAGTAGACCTCCTCGCGCTCGCGCCCGAGGCCGATCTCCCGGCCGATGATGATGGCCGCCGTGTTGCCGGAGGCCAGCAGGGCCACGGAGCACATCTTGTCGATGTTGCCGGCGATGGTGTAGGCCGCCAGGATGGGCGTGGAGTTGTCCATATGGCCCATGATGACGGTGAAGAGCGCGGTGGCCAGGCTCCAGAGCCCCTCGTTGAGCGTGACGGGCAGGGAGTAGCGCATGAAGTCGGAGGCTATCTGCCGCCCCGGGCGCAGCATGTCCCGCAGGGAGAGCGGCAGCCGCCGGCTGCGCAGGGCGTAGATGACGACAACCACGACCTCGAACGCGCGGCTGATGAGCGTGGCCAGCGCGGCGCCGGCGCAGCCCATGGCGGGCGCGCCCCAGGCCCCGTAGATGAGCATGTAGTTGAGCACGATGTTCATCGCGCCGGAGGCGGTGAGCAGCACCGCGCCCAGGCGCGGGTTGCCCATGCTGCGCTGCACGGCGATATAGACGCCGCTGGCCGCCATGCAGACATAGGAGAAGCCGACGATGCGCGCATAGTCCGCGCCCGGCGTCCAGAGGTCGGCGTTGTTCGTCAGCACCTTCATGATGGAGACGGGGAAGAAGAACGAGCAGAGGGCCACCAGCGTGGAGAAGGCCAGGCTGACAAAATAGCCCATGCCCATCACGCGGTTGATGGCGCCCATGTTGCCGCGCCCGTGGTACTGCGCCACGAGCACGCCCGCGCCGCTCTGGATGCCGAATATGAGCAGGTTGACAACGTAAAAGAGGCTGTTGGCGCTGGATACCGCGGCCAGCTCAACTTCGCCCAGGCGGCCCACCATGAAGGTGTCCGCCAGGGCCATGAAATTCGTCACGAGGTTCTGCAGGACCAGGGGCAGCATGAGGAGCAGCGTGTCGCGGTAAAAGCCCCGCTCCTGCCGCAGGCAGTGCGTTATCATTCCGTCCTCAGCGCCTCCACCGGGTTACGGCGCGCGGCGAAGCGGGAGGGGATGAGGCCGGCGATGTAGGTGAGCAGCATCGAAATCAGCACCAGGGCCACGGCTCCGTAGGCGGGCAGTATGGCGCGCAGCGAGGCGATGCCGGTTAGGTGCTGAACCACGGCGTTGATGGGTATGATGAGCAGCATCGTCACTATGATGCCCAGCGCGCCGGAGGCCAGGCCCTCGATGAGCGTCTCGGCGTTGAACACGTTCGCCACGTCGCGCTTGCTGGCGCCGATGGCGCGGAGTATGCCGATCTCCTTCGTGCGCTCGAGCACGGAGATATAGGTGATGATGCCTATCATGATGCTCGACACCACGAGGGAGATGGCCACGAAGGCGATCAGCACATAGCTGATGGCGTTGATTATTGTGGAGACGGAGCTCATGAGCAGCGCCACATAGTCGGTGTAGCTTATCTGCTGCTCCTCGTCGGCCGAGGTGTTGTATTCGTCGATTATCCTCGCTATCTCGTCCTTGTCGGCGAAGGTGGAGGCATAGAGGTTTATGCTGTCGGGGCTTGCGATGTCTATGTAGCCGAGGGCCTGGAGGTTCTGCTCATACGTGCTCTCGGAGTAGCGCGCGGGCATGAGGTTCTCATAGACGTACTCATACTGCCAGTCGCTGAGGCCGTTTATGGCCAGGGCGGCGGCGAGCTGCTGCTGGCTGAGGGCGGAGAGCTGCTGCTGCGCCGCCTCGGCGTACTGCTGGGCGACGGCCTCGCGCGCCATGTCCTCGACATAGCTCATCAGCGTCTCGTCGTCCATCTGCGCGACATAGTCGCGCAGGGAATCGGCGTCGACGCCCATCTCCTCGGCGTAGCCTTCGAGCATCATGCCCTCGATGTCCTCGCGCGTGAGCTCGGAGAGCGCCTGCTCCACGGCGGCGTCAAGGTAGTCGTCCGAGGGCGTGCTGCTGATCTCTGTGTAGAGCTCCGCCTGGCCGGCGGTGTCGAGCCCGGCGATATATTCGTCCACTTCCGCCTTGAGCTCGTCACCGGTGGGCTCTACCTCGTCGCCGGTAGCAAAGGGGAGGCCGAGGATCACGTCGGTGTCCGGGTCGGCCATCTGGGCGGAGATGACGTCGCTGCCTTCGGCCTGCTCTATGACGCGGTCGATGAGGCCGCTGGTGTAGCCGATGGCGCCGGACATCATGCCGGCGACGGCGTCCTCGTTCTGGCGGACTATGCCTGAGATCTTCAGAGTTATGCCCACGTCATCGTTTTCATAGAGGTAATCGAGCCCGGCCTCGGTGCCGGAGACGTCGGTATAGGTGCCGGTGGCGGAGTCGTAGACATAGTGGTCGTACCAGCCGACGAGCTTGAAGGTCATGCCGCAGAGCTCCTCATAGCTCCAGCTCTCCACCTCGGCGTCCACCGTCTCGCCGTTCATATAGGCCTCGAGCGAGCTGGTGAGCTCTTCCTCGGTGCGCAGCCCGAGCGTGTAGAGCACAAGGTCGCTGACCTCGTTGTTCTGGTTGACGATGAGGACGACCTCGTCGTAGCCCTGCGGCCAGGAGCCGTATATCACGTCGTACTGGTCGAGCAGGGTCTGGTTGATGAGCTCGCCGTTTTCGCCGGGGAGCATCTCCTGCCAGCTCTCAAAGCTGGAGTAGAAGTCGCCCATCGTGTCGAAGTAGCTGGAAAAATCCCCGCCGTACATGCTGGCCATGAGCTCGTTGAGCAGTGTCACCACGTCGCTCTCGACGATGTTCCCGTCGCTGTCCTTGGTGTATATGTTGAAATTGGGGTCGTACTCATACTGGATGGCGCTCGTGAACTCGTTTATCCCGCCGCCGCCCGCGTCGAGGAACTCCTTGAAGCTCTTGAGGTCGTTGGTCTCCGTGTCCATGCTCATCAGGTTGTCCATCAGGTCATAGAGTATGACGTTGGAGTAAACGGCGTCGCGCTCGTGCTCCTCCCCGTCGCCCGCGGCGCCGGTCATGGCCTCGATCATGCTCGAAAGGTCCGCGGCCTCGCTCTCGATCGTGAGCGGATAGGTGGAGAGCGTGTCCTCCTGGACCTGGTTTATGTAGGTCTGTATGCCGTTGGAGAGGGAGAGTATCAGCGCGATGCCGATGATGCCGATGCTGCCGGCGAAGGCTGTCAGGATGGTGCGGCCCTTTTTCGTCATGAGGTTGTTCAGCGAGAGGCTGAGGGCGGTCAGGAAGGACATGCTCGGGCGCTTTTTGCCCTCGTTCGAGCGCTGGACGGCCTTCGAGCCGTCATAGGGGTCGCTGTCGCCGATGATCTCGCCGTCCAGCAATCGCACGATGCGCGTGGCGTAGCGCTCAGCGAGGTCCGGGTTGTGCGTGACCATGATGACGAGGCGGTCCTGGGCCACCTCCTTCAGCAGGTCCATTACCTGCACGCTCGTTTCGCTGTCCAGCGCGCCGGTGGGCTCGTCGGCAAGAAGGATGTCGGGGTCGTTTATCAGCGCGCGGGCGATCGCCACGCGCTGCATCTGCCCGCCGGACATCTGGTTGGGTTTTTTGTATATCTGGTCGCCCAGGCCCACGCGCTCAAGGACCTTTATCGCCCGCTCGCGGCGCTCCTCGCGCGAGATGCCGGAGATGGTCAGCGCGAGCTCGACGTTTGCGAGCACGCTCTGGTGGGGGATGAGGTTGTAGCTCTGGAACACGAAGCCTATCGAGTGGTTGCGGTAAGTGTCCCAGTCCTTGTCGCCGTAGTCCCTGGTCGAGCGGCCGTTTATCACAAGGTCGCCGCTGGTGTACTGGTCGAGGCCGCCGATGATGTTCAGCAGCGTCGTCTTCCCGCAGCCGGAGGGGCCCAGCACGGCAACAAATTCGCTCTCGCGGAAGTCTATGGAGACACCCTTGAGAGCGTGTACGGCCGAATCGCCGGCCGTGTAGTCCTTCGTTATGTTCCTCAGCGTGAGCACGGAAGATCGTCCTTTCATAGCTCGATTTCACACGGATGCGATTATAAC
>CHCFR05602__coassemble_676_pt1 | contig 17485 bp, 16 predicted proteins | sample CHCFR05602__metabat2_high_PE_010 | metagenome-assembled genome bin CHCFR05602
TCCTGCATAAAGAAACAAAGGCAGGAGGAGTAACCATGAAAGCCACCGGCATCGTTCGCCGCATCGACGACCTCGGCCGCGTCGTTATCCCCAAGGAGATCCGCCGCACCATGCGCATCCGCGAGGGCGACCCGTTGGAGATATTTACGGACAAGGACGGGGAGGTCATATTCAAGAAATACTCGCCCATTGGCGAGCTTTCCGATTTCGCCGCGCAGATCTGCGACTCGCTGCACAAGTCCACGGACGCCGTCGCGGCGGTCTGCGACCGCGACGCGGTCATCGCCGTCTCCGGCGGCGGGCGGCGCGAGCTGCTCGACAAGCGCATCAGCCCCGAGCTGGAGCAGATCATGGAGTCGCGCCGGCTCTTCCGCCAGGACGGCGGCATCTGCTCCGTGCCCATCACCGAGGGCGAGAGCGGCTTTTGCATAGCCGTCGCCGCGCCCGTCATCTCGGAGGGCGATATCATGGGCTGCGTGCTCTTCGCCGCGCCCAAAAACGCCCCGCCCCCGGGCGAGGTTGAGCACAAGCTCGCCCAGACCGTCGCCGCCTTCCTCGGCAAGCAAATGGAATCCTAGCGGCCAACGGCCGCTGGTGTTTGCCTGCGGCCCGGGCTACGGTGAGGTCTGCGGGAATTTATAGCAGAAAAGCCGCGGGGCGCTGCCCCGCGGCTTTTGTTCTACGCTACGTGCGCTGTGCGCCGCTCTATTTGAAGTTTTCGGCCGCCTTTTTCAAAAGGCGGTGGGGTCGAGGGGCAAAGCCCCTCGGCGCTCGCCGCAGCGAGCGAAACTCTCCCCTTTCACACAAAAGCGCAGGAAGGGGGCTTGGGGGAAACCCTCGCCGGGGGTTTCCCCCAAACTGCGCCAAACTGCGTTTGGATGCATTTGCCTGCGGCACGGCCTACGGTGAGGTTTGCAGAAACTTATGCGTAGGAAAGCCGCTCAGCTGGCGCTTCGCGGCTTTTGCTCTACACAACGTTCGCTGTGCGCCGCTCTATTTGAAGTTTTCGGCCGCCTTTTTCAAAAGGCGGTGGGCTCAATGCGGGCGCGGGGGGCGGCCTGGCGGACGAGCTTTTCCACCTGCCGCGCCTGCGCGAGCTGTGCGGCGTGGGCGGCTTTGGCCTCCGGCGTGAGGCACCTGGCCTCGCTGGCGGCGAAACGCGCCTCCACGCCCACGAAACGTTCGCCCTGCACGAGTTTGTCGGCGAGGAACACCACCGCCGCCTCGTTGAGCTCGCCCGGGGCGTCCAGGCCGTGGTGCTGGCGCACGATGTCCGCCACGCGCGGATAGCCCAGCTCCGTCAGGTACTCCGCGCCGCGCCGGGCATGCTGCGGCTCGGTGCGGGCGACGTCGTGCAGCAGTGCGCCGGCGCTGACGGCGAATTCGTCCAGCCACACGCCCGCCGCGGCCAGCGAGCAGACGAGACGCAGCGCCTCCCGCTCCACGGCCCGGCAGTGGGCGGCCACTTTTTCCGGCGCCACGGCGGCGAGCATCCTGTGGCAGAGCGCGGGCAGCAGCTCTGGGCGCGGGCGGCGTCCGGCGCGGCCGTGCAGGGCAAAGCGGCCGTCCTCGTATTCCAGATGGGTGACGGAGCCGTATTTGAGCTCGAGTTTGGCCGCCGCGGCCGCGTCCATGCCCAGGACATGGCCCAGGAAGAGTCGCGTGGCCGAGCGGTGGCCGACGAAGGCGAGGTCCCCGTGCGTGCAGGCGAGGGCCTCCTCCATCGCGCGCATGTATCTTGCGAGCACCTCCGCGGCTTCCTCCGCGCCCGGCGGCAGCAGCCACAGCTCCTTTCCACGGCGCGCGAACAGTTCCGGCCAGCGCTCGCGTATCTCCTCGAAAGTGAGGCCGTCCCACTCGCCCATGCCCGCTTCGCGCAGGCCGGGCAGGGCCACGCCGCGCACGCCCATCAGCTCCGCCGTCTCCCGCGCGCGAGAGAGCGGGCTGACGAACACCTCGCCCAGCTCGCGCGACTCAAAGCCCGGCGCGAGCAGCACGGCGCGCAGCCGCCCCAGGGCGGAGAGCGGGTAGTCCGACGCGCCGACGCAGCGGCGCTGGCCGCCGGGCATCTCCACGTCGCCGTGGCGTATGAAGTACAGGTTCCGCACCGCCGGCGGCCTCCTTTCAGCAGTTTTTTATGGGCAGACCGCCGCTCAGGCGCGGGCGGCGGAGGCGATGCCGCGCACGGCCTCCTTCAGCACCTCGACGTCCAGCCCGGCGGCGACGCTGGGGAAGCCCTGGCCGAAGTAGCGCTTCGCGGCCTCGCCGCTGCCGGCGTACATGATGCAGAGCTTGCCCGCGGCGGCGCAGGCACGGCGCACACGCTCGATGCCCTCCGTCAGCAGGGGGTCGCCGAACTTCCCGGGGATGCCGAGGGCGATGGAGAGGTCGAACGGGCCGATGAAGATGCCATCCACGCCCTCCACGGCCGCGATCTCCTCGATGTGCTCCAGGCATCCCGCCGTCTCGCACTGGGGGATGAGCAGAGTGGAGGCGTTGGCCTCGGCCATGTAGCCGTCCATGCCGCGCTCATAGCAGCTGCCGCTGCCCCAGCCGCCGTCGCGCGTGGGGCAGTAGCCGCGGTTGCCCAGCGGCGGGAACTTGGCGTATCCCACCAGCTTGCGCGCCTGCTCCACCGTCTCCAGCTGGGGGACGACGAGGCCGGCCGCGCCCACGTCCAGCATTTTCAGTATCTGGCTGCGGCCGATGCCGTCCACGCGCACCAGCGGCGACAGGCCCGCGCCCTGGGCAACGCCCACCAGCCGCGCCGCGTGCTCGGCGCCGATGGGCGAGTGCTCCAGGTCGATGAGCACGTAGTCCATGCCCGTGTAGGCCAGCACCTCGATGGCCGGGGCGCTCAGCAGGTGGCTGATGATGCCGAGGCTGGGCTCGCCGCGGCGGAATTTTTCCAGGATAGCGTTTTTCACAGTTTGCCTCCGCTCTATTTGTTGAAATACTCCAGCCGCACGAAGCCGTGGCTGATGTCCACGCTCGTGTAGCAGCCGTGGAGCATCCAGATGTGCGTCACGGCCCGCGGCTGCATGTCCAGCAGCTGGATGATCAGCGTGGCCAGCGCGCCGTTGTGGCCCACGAGCAGCGTGTCCTCGTTTTCGGCGAGCACCTCGTCGAGCAGCGAGCGTGTGCGCGCGCTGACCTGCTCAAAGCTCTCCCCGCCCGGCGGCGGGATCTGCGACCAGTCGGCGAGCATCCCCTGCACCAGCCCGGGGTACTCCGCGAGCAGCTGCTCATAGCCCTTGTTTTCAAAGTCCCCCATGTCCTGCTCGATGAGCTCGCGGCGGGTGACGATGGGCACGTCCCGCCCGGCGAGGGCCAGGCGCGCCGTCTCGTCCGCGCGCGAGAGCGGGCTCACGAAGCAGCGGGCGATATGTACGCCGGCGAGCTTTTCGCCCAGCTCGCGGGCCTGGGCGCGGCCGCGCTCCGTCAGCGCCAGGTCCGTGACGCCGTAGAACAGGCGCTTCACGTTCCCCTCGGATTCGCCGTGCCGCGCAAGGTATAATCTCATATGTGACCTCCTTATCCCACGCTGAGGCCGCCGAGGCGGCGGCGGATCATGTCCAGGGCGTGCTGGCAGGCATAGAGCCGCACGCCGGCGCGGCCGCGGCCGGGGACGTGTATCTCCCGCACCCAGACGTCGCTCCCGTCCGCCAGGGAGATGAACACCGTCCCCACCTCGTGTACGCCGTCCCCATCCGGGCCGGCGAGGCCGGTGATGCCCACGCCGAGGTCCGCGCCCAGCTTTTCGCGGACGCGCACCGCCAGCTCCTCCGCCACCTCGCGGCTGACGGCGCCCTTTTCCTCCAGCAGCTCATGGGGGACGCCCAGAAGCCTCTCCTTGGCCTCGTTTGTGTACACCACCACGCCGCCCAGCAGCGCGGCGCTGGCGCCGGGGATGTCCGTCACGCGCTTTTGCAGCTCCCCGCCGGTGCAGCTCTCCGCGCAGGCGAGGGTGACGCCCTCCTCCAGCAGCCGGCGGACCGTGAATTCGGCCAGGTTGGCCCCGTCCACGGCGTAGGCCAGGTCGCCGAACTCGGCGAGCACGCGCTCGATGACGGGCTTCATCATCTCCTCCGCAGCCTCGCGCGTGGGGGCCTTGGCCGTCACACGCACCAGGCACTCGCCCTGCTTGGCGTAGGGCGCAAGCGTGGGGTTGGTGAGCCGCTCCATGTAGTCGCGCAGGCGGTACTCCATCTCGCTCTCGCCGATGCCGAAAAAGTGCACGTTGTGCGAGACGATGACGCCGTCCGAAAGGGCGGCGAGGATGGGACGCACGCGGTGCTCGAGCATCGGCCGCAGCTCGCTGGGCGGGCCGGGGAGCATGATAACGCGCACGCCCTCGCGCTCGAAATAGCAGCCGGGGGCCGTGCCCCAGTCGTTGCGCAGCGGCGCGGAGCCCTCCGGCAGCATCACCTGCTGCAGGTTGTTGGGCGTGAACTCGCGGTAGCCGCGCTTCTCCCAGAGGCCGCGCAGCCACTCCTCCTCGCCGCGGTCGAGCTTCAGCTCCATGCCGAAGCCCTCGGCCAGGGCGCTCTTGGTGAGGTCGTCGCAGGTGGGGCCCAGGCCGCCGGTGGTGATGATGAGGTCGGCCCGCTCTCGGGCGCGGCGCACGGCCTCCGCCACGCGGCCGGGGTTGTCGCCCACCACGGTCTGCCAGTAGACGTTTATGCCGTACTCGCTGAGCAGCACGGCCACGTCCGCCGCGTCCGTATTGACGGTGCTGCCGAGCAGCAGCTCGGTGCCGACGGAGATGATCTCAGCTTTCAAGGTCTATCCATATCCTTTCGATGCCGTTCACGGACTCCTCCACCAGGGCCTCCACGTCCAGCGCGCCCTCGGCGGCCTCCACCTCGGCGAGCTTCGGCTTGGTGCGCGGGTGGCGGGGGGTGAAGACGGTGCAGCAGTCCTCATAGGGGAGTATCGAGGTCTCGAACGTACCGATATTGCGCGCGTGGCGCACGATCTCCTCCTTGTCCATGCCCACCAGCGGCTGCAATATGGGCAGCTCCGTCACCGCGCGGGTGACGGCCATGGCCTCCATGGTCTGGCTCGCCACCTGGCCCAGGTTCTCGCCCGTGACGATGGCACGGCAGGAGTTGCGCTGCGCCACGCGGTCGGCGATGCGCATCATGAAGCGGCGCATGACCAGCGTGAAATACTCCTCCGGGCATTTGGCGCGTATCTCCTCCTGGATGTGCGTGAAGGGCGCCACTTCCAGGCACATGGGGCCGCAGCTGGGCACCAGCAGGCGGGCCAGCTCGATGACCTTCTCCTTGGCGGCCTCCGAGGTGTAGGGGAAGGAGAAAAAGTGCAGCGGCACCAGCTTCACGCCCCGGCGGGCGATCATGTAGCTGGACACGGGCGAGTCGATGCCGCCGGAGAGCAGCGTCACCGCCCGGCCGTTCGAGCCCACAGGCATGCCCCCCGCGCCGGGCACCGGCGCGGCGTGGACATAGGCCGCGTAGTCGCGCACTTCCAGGTGGACGACCAGTTCCGGGTGGCGCACGTCCACCCGCGTGTCGGGGAAGGCGTCCGCCAGCAGGCCGCCCACATACTGGCTGAGCTGGATGCTCGTCATGTGGAAGCTCTTGTCCGAGCGGCGGGTCTCCACCTTGAAGCTCGCGGCGTTCTCCATGTCCTCGCGGAGGTATTCGCGGGCCTTTTCAAAGATGGCGTCCTCATTCTTCTCGCAGGCGGCGGCGCGCGTGAGGGCGATGATGCCGAACACGTGCTTCATGGCCTCAAAGGCAGCGTCCATGTCCGCCGCGTCGTCCTCCGGCTCCACATACACCGTCGACTGCACGCAGTAGACGTGGAAATTGCCCAGCGGCTTCAAGCGCTTGCGGACGTTGGCCAGCAGCTTCTGCTCGAAATAGCGCTTGTTCAGCCCCTTGAGCACCACTTCGCCCTGCTTTAAGAGTATGATGTCCTTCATTTCTGCCTCAACTTCCTCTTGTTGCCCTTTTCATCGACGATATAGGTGTTCTCCAGCACCTGCCGCGCGCCGAGGCGCCATTCGGCAAGATACTCCTCCCGGAGCGCGGCGCGCTCCGCTTTTTCCTCCTCCGTGAGCTCGCGCTCGCGCGAGATGCGCGTGAGGTCGGATATCCTCGCCTTTTTCTCGTCAGTCATCTTGAGCGCCTCAGTTCTTCAGGGAATTGAGCGGGGCGGGTATGCGCCCGCCGCGGGCGATGAACTCCGCGGCCGACTCGCCGTGCACCGCCATGACCGGCGCGCTGCCCAGCAGCCCGCCGAACTCCACCGTGTCGCCCACCTCCATGCCCGGGGCGGGGATGATGCGCACGGCGGTGGTCTTGTTGTTTATCATGCCTATGGCCGCCTCGTCGGCGATGATGGCGGCGACGGTGCTGGCCGGCGTGGAGCCGGGGACGGCGATCATGTCCAGCCCCACGGAGCAGACGCAGGTCATGGCCTCGAGCTTGTCTATGGTCAGCACTCCTGATGAGGCGGCGTCTATCATCCCCTCGTCCTCGCTCACCGGTATGAACGCGCCGGAGAGCCCTCCGACGCTGGAGCTCGCCATAACGCCGCCCTTCTTCACGGCGTCATTCAGCAGCGCGAGGGCCGCCGTGGTGCCGTGCGTGCCGCACTTTTCAAGGCCCATCTCCTCGAGTATGCGCGCCACACTGTCGCCCACGGCCGGCGTGGGCGCGAGGGAGAGGTCCACTATGCCGAAGGGCACGCCGAGCCGCCTGGACGCCTCCTGCGCCACGAGCTGGCCCATGCGCGTGACCTGGAAGGCCGTTTTCTTCACCGTCTCGGCCACCACGCCGAAGTCCGCGCCGCGCACGGCCCGCAGGGCGTGGTGCACCACGCCCGGGCCGGAAACGCCGACGTTTATCACCGTGTCCGGCTCGCTCACGCCGTGGAAGGCCCCGGCCATGAAGGGGTTGTCCTCCACCGCATTGCAGAAAACGACCAGCTTGGCGCAGCCGAAGCCGCCCTGCGCCGCCGTCAGCTCCGCCGTGCGCTTCACCGTCTCGCCCATCAGCGCCACGGCGTCCATGTTGATACCCGCGCGGGTGGAGCCGATATTCACGCTCGAGCAGACGAGCTCCGTCTCCGCCAGGGCCTCGGGTATCGAGCGGATGAGCTTTTCATCAGCCGGGGTCATGCCCTTCTGCACCAGGGCGGAAAAGCCGCCGACGAAGTTCACGCCCGTCGCCTCGCGCGCCCTGTCCAGCGCCCTTGCAAACGGGACATAGTCCTCCGCGTCCGACGCCGCGGCGACGAGCGCTATGGGCGTGACGGAGATCCGCTTGTTCACGATGGGGATGCCGAACTCGGCCTCGATCTCCTCGCCCACGCGCACAAGGTCCTTAGCCGAGCGCGTGATCTTGTCGTATATCTTGCGGCAGGCAGCCTCCGCGCTGCTGTCACAGCAGTCCAACAGCGATATGCCCATCGTCACCGTGCGCACGTCGAGGTGCTGCTGGTCTATCATCTCTATGGTCTCGAGTATTTCTCCCCGGTTTATCATGCTCATTCCTCCGTGAATCCGGCGTCCCGGCCATGCCGCGCGCTGCTTTCTTGTCCTCCCGGCGGCGTTTACGCCGCGCGTATTGCCAATCCATCCCGGCGGGGCTTTGCCTCGCCGGGATACCATATCTTGCGCCACCGCGGCGCAACCTCCGCGCCGTGCGCGGAGAGGGGGGTATCGCGGCGCGAGCGCCGCGTATATAGGGGGGAAGGATTTCCCCCCTATAAATTTTTCATATTCTATGCATTGCGTTAAAGATATCCTCGCGCTGTATGCGTATCTGCAGGCCTCTGCTCTCGCCCTCGGCGGCCAGCTCGCTGGCGAGGCTGGCGAAGGGCACCGTGCATCCGGAGGCGTCCACCAGCATTATCATCGTGAAGTAGTCCTGCAGCACCGTCTGGCTGATGTCCAGCACGTTCACGCCGCGCTGCGCCAGCAGCGCGCTCACGTCCGCGATTATGCCAACGCGGTCCTTACCTATAACTGTGGCTATTGCTTTCATGCTATCCCTCCGTTTGTCAGATGCCCAGGCCGTCAAGGTCGAGCTCGAAGGCCGGGATGAAGTGTTCTATGAAATATCCGGCCTCCGGCAGGCCCATCGAGCGTATGCGCTCAAGCGTCTGCCTCTCGGCCGAGAGGAACTCAAGGTTGCCCGCCTTCCGCTCCTCGATGCACTTTATATAGGCGGAGAGCCGGTCCGCCGCCTTGACGAGCTGTTCGTTTTCCTCCCCCACGTCGCCGGAAATCAGAGACTCATACGCGCCGCGCAACTCCACCGGCAACATCGAAACGAGCTTTTCGGCCGCGCCGCGCTCCACTTCCTTGTATGCCGCGGTGAGCGCCCCGCTGTGGTACTTCACCGGGGTCGGCATGTCTCCGGTGATGATCTCCGGCGCGTCGTGAAAAAGCGCCGCGGCGGCGAGGGCGTTCGGGTCGCACTCCCGGCCGAACACCTCCCGGCGTATGACGCCGAGGGCGTGGGCGATGACGGCCACCATGTGGCTGTGCTCCTGCACGTTTTCCGGTATGCTCGAGCGCATCAGTCCCCAGCGGCCTATATAGCGCATCCTTGATATCAGCGCAAAAAAGCTGTCCATATTCACTCCTCCACCGCCGCCGGGGCCGCCGCCACGACGCGCTTCGCCATCCATTTTTTCGAAAAATACCTCGGCAGGCTCATCGCCACGCCGAGTCCCCAGCCAAAGGGTATGTTCAGCCAGCAGGCCGAGTAGCCGATATTCAGCGCGTAAACCATAATATACGCCACGGCCACGCGCAGCGCCAGCGTGCTGAAGCTGGTGAGCGAGGTCCAGAGCACATCCCCCGCGCCCTGCAGCAGGCCGCTGGTGGGCATATAGGTGGCGAAGAGTATCATGAAGCAGCTGGTCAGGCGCTGGTACTCCACCGCCTGGGCCAGGGCCTCGCCGCTGAGAGAGAAGAGCCGCGCGAAGTCCGGCGCGAGGAAATAGAGCCCCACGGCGATGGCCACGCTGGCCGCGCAGCTCATGGCGGTGCCGGCCTTCCAGCCGGTGCGGACGCGGTCGTATTTCTCCGCGCCCACGTTCTGCCCGGCGAAGGTGGCGGCGGCGTTGTTCATTCCGAAAATGGGTATCAGCGCGTATGCCTCCATACGGTTGCCCGCGTTGAAGGCGGACATGGTCACCTGCCCGAAGCTGTTGACCAGCCGCTGTATGAACACGTTGCCGAGGGAGACAACCGCCTGCTGGATTATCGCCGGCACGCCGAGCTTCAGGCATATCCTGAACTTCTCCGTGTCGAAAACGAACTCCCCGCGCCCGAAGCGGAATATGGGATAGCGCCGGAACATGTAAAAGATGCTGAACACGGCGCACACCGCCTGCGCTATCACCGTCGCCACCGCGACGCCCATCACGCCCCAGCCGAAGCTGATAACGAACCAGAGGTCGAGCACGGTGTTCAAAAGCGCGCTGACTATCAGGAAATACATGCTCGCGCGCGAGTCGCCCACCGCGCGGAGCAGCCCCGCCACGGCGTTGTAAACATACTGGAACACGAGTCCCACGGCATAGATGGCGAAGTATTCGATGGCGTAGTCCCGGCTCGCCTCGTCCGTGACGCGCATCAGGCCAACGACAAGGGCCTCCGCCCCGAGGCAGCCCGCCACCGCGAGGACCGCGCCGAGCGCGGTCTGCGTTATCAGCAGCGTGGAGGCCGCGCGCCGGAGCTCCGTTTCGCGCCTTGCGCCGTAGAGCTGCGAGACGAGCACGCCCCCGCCGCTGGCCAGGCCCATGGAGATGGCCAGGAACAGGAATATCAGCGATGTGCAGCTTCCCACCGCGGCAAACATCGCGTTGCAGATCTCCTGCGTCTCCCCGCCGTAGCGGCTGACGACGATGCTGTCGACGGTGTTGTAAAGCTGCTGCAAAAACTGCCCCAGCATGATCGGTATGGAGAAAAAGAGCAGCTCCTTCCACGCCGAACCCACCGTCATATCCCGCTGACCGCCCATAATGTGCACATCTCCTGAAAAAGTGTCGTACAGAGATGATTTTATCATGCCGCGGCCGCTGTGTAAAGCCCCCCAGGCTGCGCCTGGAGGCATTTGCCTGCGGCCCGCCCGCAGGCGGGGGAATGCAGGGACGAAGGTCCCTGCAACCCATTTCTGAGGGATTTCTTTTGGTCTTGCCAAAAGAAACCCCTCAGACTCCAAAGGCGGCCAACGGCCGCTGGCAATTGCGCTGCGCGCCCCACTGTTGGCAGCCTTTCGGTAGACCGGGCACAGCCCATTGCCTCCTTATCGCAGCCTGGCTTCGCTTCGCTCGCGCCGCTGACGGGTCGATAATTTGCAAGGTAGTGCCGCGACTGCAGGGAGCAACGCACGGCCGGCCAAGCTGCGCTTGGATGCAAAGAAGCGCGCCTCACCAACGGATAGCCTCCGTTAGTGAGGCGCGCAGCGCATCTGCCTCCAGGCGCAGCCTGGGCGTTTTTCTTTGGGGTGCAACTCCCGTTTCTTTGGGCAAGACCAAAGAAATGGGGTGGCACTGGCCCCCTTGCGGGGGCCTCTCGTCAGCGCGCGCAGCGCAAGTACCCGCGGCCGTTGGCCGCCTGCCTGGCTCAGGTCTCGGGGTAGTAGATGAGCATACTGAGTTTGGCGGGGACATCGCCCGTGTTGCGGTAGGAGTGCTGCACATCCGCGCGGAAGCGCAGGGAATCCCCCTCCGCGAGGGCGAAGCGCTCCTCCCCCGCGCATATCTCCACCTCCCCGGCGAAAACTGTGATGTACTCCTCCGAGCGCGCCATGTGCGGCTGCGCGTGCAGGGCCCCGCCCGGCTCGATACATATCCTGTACGTCTCAAAATGCCGCTCATCCTCAAAGGGGAAGGCCGGATAGTTCAGATACCGCCCGCCGTCCTCCGCCAGCGGCTCCACGTCCGCCGCCCGGATGAGCAGCGACGGGCTCGAGTGCGCATCCATGAGGCTCGTGAACGACACCTTATAGCCGTTCGCTATCTTCCAGAGCACGGAAATGGTCGGGTTCACGTCGCCCTTTTCTATCTGCGCGAGCATGCTGCGGGACACCCCGGTGAGCTGCGCCGCGGCGTCGAGCGTGAGCTTTTTGCTCTCGCGTATCGCCTTCGCGTTCGCCCCGATGATTTTTTGCAGATCCATATCGCTCTCCTCTTGACAATATATCGGACTGATGATACAATATGCGAGAAATCCGATATATCGGACGCTTGGGTCATTATACCACCCAGGCGCAGGGAGGTCAACATGTTCAGCTGGCTGGATTTCCTTTCATACGCAGTGGTCACGGCGGTGACGCCGGGGCCCAACAACCTGATGAGCCTGTCCAACGCCGGGCGTCTGGGTTTCCGGCGGGCGTTCCCCTTCAACCTGGGCATCTGGGCGGGCTTTTCCATCGTCATGCTGCTGTGCACCTTCTTCTGCGGCGCGCTCTCGGACTTGATACCGAAGATCAAAACGCCCATGCTCATCGCCGGCGCGGCCTACATGCTCTATCTGGCCTGGGGGACCTTCAAAAGCCCGCCGCTGACGGAGGCCACGGGCGAGGGCGGCAAGGGCGGCTTTGGCTCCGGTTTTATTTTGCAGTTCGTGAACGCGAAGATCTATATCTACTGCATCGTCTCCATGGAGGCCTATATCCTGCCCTACTACCAGGGCGATTGGCTGGCGCTGACGCTCTTCGCCCTGTTGCTGGCCTTCATCGGCTTTCTGTTCACGCTCTGCTGGTCGGCCTTCGGCTCGGCGTTCAAGCTGCTGTTTTCCCGCTACGCGCGCGTCACCAACACGGTGATGGCCCTGCTGCTCGTCTACTGCGCCGTGTCGCTGTTTTTATAAAAAGGGAAAGGGATGCCGGCCGGCATCCCTTTCCCTTTATCACAGGCGCCCGCCGCCGTCAACGGCGGCTTTTCTTTTACATTATTACTTGCAAAACTCACATATGGGTGTTAAAATACAGGTTTGTGAAACTGATCGGACGGTGATGACTAATGGACAAAGCACATTTGAGGAATGTTGCCATAATCGCCCACGTTGACCACGGCAAGACGACGCTGGTGGACGAGATGCTCAAGCAGTCGGGCGTTTTCCGGGACAACCAGGAGGTGGCCACCTGCGTGATGGACTCCGGCGACCTGGAGCGCGAGCGCGGCATCACCATACTGGCCAAGAACACCGCGGTGCGCTACGGGCAGTACAAGATAAACATCGTTGACACCCCGGGCCACGCCGACTTTGGCGGCGAGGTGGAGCGCATACTGAAGATGGTGAACGGCGTGATCCTGTTAGTGGACGCCGCGGAGGGCCCCATGCCGCAGACTCGGTTCGTCCTCTCCCGCGCGCTGGAGCTGGGCCACCGCGTGATCGTGGTGCTGAACAAGATAGACCGCCCCGACCAGCGCGTCCTCGAGGTGGTGGACGAGGTGCTGGAGCTGCTGATGGACCTGGGCTGCACGGATGAGCAGCTCGACTCCCCCATGCTCTTCTGCTCCGGCCGCAACGGCACGGCGAGCTACAGCCCTGACGTGGCCGGCACGGACCTCAAGCCCCTCTTCGACACGATTATAAAGTATATCCCTGCGCCGGAGGGCGACGAGAACGCCCCCTTCCAGATGCTCGTGAGCAGCATAGACTACAACGAGTTCGTCGGGCGCATCGCCATCGGGCGCATCGAGCGCGGCTCGATACGCGACAATGACGAAATCGCGGTCTGCAACTACCACTCGCCGGAGGCCGCCCCGCGCAGGGCCAAGGCCGTCTCCATGTACGAATTCGAGGGCTTGCAGCGTGTCCCGGTGAAGGAGGCCTCCGCCGGCAGCATAATCGCGATGAGCGGCATTGGCGACATCACGATAGGCGACACCATCTGCTCCCCCGAGGCCGTGGAGCCCATCGAGTTCGTCAAGATAAGCGCGCCCACCATCGAGATGACCTTCTCCGTGAACGACAGCCCCTTCGCCGGGCGCGAGGGCAAGTTCGTCACCAGTCGGCAGATACGCGAGCGCCTCTTCCGCGAGACGCTGAAGGACGTCTCCCTGCGCGTGAGCGAGCTGGAGGGCGCCACGGACAGCTTCGTGGTGGCCGGCCGCGGCGAGATGCACCTCTCCATCCTCATAGAAACCATGCGCAGGGAGGGCTATGAGTTCGCCGTCTCGCCCCCGCGCGTGCTCTACCGCGAGATAGACGGCAAGAAGTGCGAGCCCATCGAGCGCGTCGTCGTTGACGTCCCCAGCGAGTACATCGGCGCGGTCATCGAGAAGCTCGGCTCCCGCCGGGGCGAATTCCTCGAGATGCTGCCCGTCGGCAGCCGCACCAAGGCCACTTTCCTGGTGCCGGAGCGCGGGCTCTTCGGCTACCGCAACGAGTTCCTGACGGACACAAAGGGCGAGGGCATCCTCTCCAGCGTCTTTGAGCGCTACGAGCCCTACAAGGGCGACCTGTCCCGCCGCGGGACAGGCAGCCTCATCGCCTGGGAGACCGGCGAGGCCGTCACCTACGGCCTGTTCAACGCGCAGGAGCGCGGCGCGCTCTTCATCGGCCCCGGCACGCAGGTCTACGCCGGCATGATCGTCGGCGTCTCGCCCAAGAACGAGGACATCCCGGTGAACGTCTGCCGCCGCAAGCAGCTCACCAACATGCGCGCCGCCGGCAGCGACGAGGCCCTGCGCCTCACCCCGCCGCGCCACCTGAGCCTGGAGCAGTGCCTGGAGTTCCTCGCCGACGACGAGCTCCTTGAGGTCACCCCCAAGAGCCTGCGCCTGCGCAAGCGCATCCTTGACCACAGCCAGCGCATGAAGGCCCTCAAAGGCGGCCCCAAAGCCTAGCCGGCCAGCGGCCGGCGGCAGAGGGCTGCGCCCTGGTCTACGGTGAGGTTTGCAGAAACTTATAACAGAAAAGCCGAGGCATTTGTGCCTCGGCTTTTGTTCTACGCGGCCTGCGCTGCGCGCCGGACTGCGTCCGGAGGCAGATGCGCTGCGCGCCGCGCTTATGGAAGCCTTGCGATAAAGCGGGCCGCAGGCAGATGCCTCCAGGCGCAGCCTGGCCCCTCGACCCCACAAACTTTTGAAAAAGTTTGATCAAAACTTCAGATAGAGACGCGCACAGCGCAGGCTACGTAGAGCAAAATCCGCGGGGCTTTGCCCCGCGGATCTTTTGCTTTATGTTTCTTATCGCGTCCTGTAGAACAGGGCACAGCCCTCTGCCTCCAGGCGCAGCCTGGCGCAGTTTGGCGCTGGGATCACACAAACATACCGGTGAACACGCCGGCGATGATGACGGAGGTGATGGTGACGGTGGTGAAGCCGCCGACGATCATGGGGGTGAACATGTGGCCCATGAGCGCTTCCTTCTCCTCGGGGGTCTCGGCCAGGGCGGTGCAGGTGTTCTCGGTGATGATCGCGTTGGGCGGGAAGCCGTACAGCGCGGTGAGGGCGGTGGCGAAGGCCAGCTTGAAGGACATCTTCAGGATCTTCGCGCCGACGAAGCAGAAGAGGCCCATGCCGACGACGCCGATGACGATGAGCTCGATCATCGGGACGATGATGCTGAGCAGCATCTCCGGGGTGCACATGTTCAGGCCGTCGAAGACGTACATCATCAGGGCGAACATGACGATACCGTAGGAGTTGGACTTGTTCAGGGCGTTCTCATCGAGCAGGCCGATAGCGGTGGCGAAGATGCCGACGAGCAGGGCCCAGACAGCGCCGCTGATGGCGCCGATGTAGGGGAACTGGATGGAGCCGATCTGGGTGGCGATCCAGGCGAGGATGCCCATCTTGAGGAAGATCATCACGTTGTTGTTCCACTTGTCGGGCAGCGGGGGGACGAGCTTCTTCACGGCCTTGGTGGGGGCCTTGACCAGGTTGCCGCTGTCGGCGTCGATGGTGCCCTCGACAGCCTGGGCAGCCATCTTACCGGCACGGAACTCCTTCAGCTTGGCCTTGCCTTCGAGCTGCAGGCAGATGGCGGTCAGCGGGTAGCCGGCGAAGCCCTGCATGCAGTACATAACGATGGCGAAGACGGCGGCTTCCTGCAGGCCTGCTTTCTCGGCGGCCTCCATCATGGTGGTAGCAGCCACGATGCCGCCGGTCAGCGGGGGCAGGCCGGCGATGATCAGGTTGTAGTCCATGAGCATCGGGCAGAATATGAACGCAAACGCGCACATGCCTGTCAGTCCCAAGAGGCATACCACAACCGTTTTCCAGTTCTCAGCCAGCTGCTTGAGGCTGATGATAGAGCCCATGTGCACGAGCAGCAGGTAGATACCGGTGGTGCTGCCGAAGGGGATCAGCGCGGAGTCGGTGATGAGGGTCTTCGGTATGATCGTCCAGTAGCCGACGATGAGGACGGCCGCGGTGACGAACACCGAGGGGATCCAGGCCTTCGTGATGTTGGACACTGCTTCACCGATGAGGTAAACGATACAGCAGACGACGAAAGCCAATGCGAAGTTATACATTTTCTCTCTCCCTTTCCATTTATTAACAATAGTTTTCCTCTCGAAAAACGATTGTCTAAAAGAATGTCGGCCCCTTTCCGGGGGGTGGCAGGCCGTCGCCCGCCGCGCGGGCGGCGGCCGGGAGTTTGTTTACTTGGAGGCGTTGAAGTCGAGCGCGACCTGCGCGTGCAGCATGGCGCCCTTCAGGAGCTGGTCCTCGTCAACGCAGAAGTTGCCGGAGTGGTTCGGCCAGATGGCGCCGCACTCGGGGTTGCCGGTGCCGAGGAAGACCATGGCGCCGGGGGCCTTGTAGAGGTACTGGGAGAAGTCCTCCGCGCCGGTGGTGGCGGGGAAGTTTGCCAGGCAGTCCTCACCCATGATCTTCTTCGCGCTCTCCTGAGCGAGGGCGGCAAAGCCGTAATCATTGATCGTGGGGGAGATCATGCGGATATACTCAACCTCGCCCTTCGCGCGGAAGGACTCGCAGGTGGACTTGACGACGCGGTTGATGCGCTCCTCAAAGGAGTCGCGGACCTCGTCGCGGAAGGCGCGGGTGGTGCCGGCGAGGACGCTGTTCTCGGCGACGACGTTCCAGCGCGTGCCCGTCTGGATGGTGCCGACGGTGACGACAGCGTTGTCCATGGGGGAGATCTCGCGGCTGACGATGGTCTGCAGGTTGTTGATGACGGCGGCGGTGACGACGGCGGCGTCCACGCCAGCCTCAGGCTGCGCGCCGTGGCAGCCCTTGCCGGTGATCTTGATGTTGAAGCTGTCGCAGGAGGCCATGCGCGGGCCGCCCTCGATAGAGACGGTGCCTGCCGCCACGTCGGTCCAGACGTGGATGCCGAAGCAGCCGTCAACGCCGTCCATCGCGCCCTGCTCTATCATGGAGATCGCGCCGAGGGCGACTTCCTCGGCGGGCTGGAAGGCCAGGCGGACGGTGCCGCAGAGGTCCTCCCTCATGTCCATGAGGATGTGCGCGGCGGTGAGCAGCATGGAGATGTGGCAGTCGTGGCCGCAGGCGTGCATCACGCCCTCGTTCACGCTGGCGTACTCCGCGCCGGTGGTCTCGTGGACGGTGAGGGCGTCAATATCCGCGCGCAGGAGTATCGTCTTGCCGGGCTTTGCGCCCTCGATGGTGGCCAGGATGCCGGTTTTCAGGCCGCAGTCACGATAGGGGATGCCCATCTTGTCGAGCTCCGCCTTTATCGCCTTGCTGGTCTCGAATTCCTCGCAGCTGACTTCGGGATGCATGTGGAAATAGCGGCGCATCTCGATCTGGTAATCGGCGTACTTGGCGGCAACTTCCTTGATGTTCATGGTTGACTTTCCTCCTCTTTCCTTCGCTAAGAATCTAAATACCCAAAGTTCCGGCATAAAATATGCCGTTATTTGATCTTGATCGCCATCAATTGTCATATATCTCGCATTTCCGCGGCACATATGCCCGGCGGAAAGATTATCCGTGTTTATAATAATATCTTATTCAATTTCATTTGTCAAATATTAAAAATCACGCATACGCCGCCCCGGCGCGGCAAAAACAGCACATTTTGTGCCCTACAGGTGCCGGCATGGGGCGTTTTTGCGCACATCTTGTGTTAAAAAGCGCCCAAGATGTTTATTATCCGCATCCACGCGCGGAAGAGAAAAAATTTAGCGCCGGAGGGCGCCGCGCGGGGCCGGGCGCGATATAATCCCCGGCAAAGAGCATATGCAGCAGCGGCCCTGTCATGCCCGCTTTTTGCGGGAAAGCAGGTAATAATAAAACAAAAAGCCTGAAACTCATCGTTTCAGGCTAAAAAAATGGAGCTGCTGCCCGGATTCGAACCGGGGACCTCATCCTTACCAAGGATGCGCTCTACCTACTGAGCTACAGCAGCATTTCCGCTGAGGGGAACTCCCCACGGTGGATACCGTGGGGAGTGGCGACCGAGAAGGGACTTGAACCCTCGGCCTCTAGCGTGACAGGCTAGCGTTCTAACCGACTGAACTACTCGGCCACAAGCGGCTTTTGTAATATACCA
>CHCFR05602__coassemble_687_pt1 | contig 17208 bp, 22 predicted proteins | sample CHCFR05602__metabat2_high_PE_010 | metagenome-assembled genome bin CHCFR05602
CCATCCTGCAACTAAAAATGTTCCTGCTATGTCCTCTCAATTCCCCTCCAGCGCCTCCCTCAGCTTTTCCAGCGCGCGTTTTTCTATGCGGGAGACGTAGCTGCGCGATATGCCGCATTTTTCGGCGGTCTCGCGCTGGGTGAGGGGCGCGGCGCCGTCCAGGCCGTAGCGCAGGCGGATGATGAGCGCTTCGCGCTCGCCGAGCGCGCTGTCCACCGCCTCGCGTACGCGCCGGCGGTCCTCGCTGTCGCCCAGGCGGTCGGCCATGTCGTCCTCCTCCGCCAGGATGTCCATCAGCGAGAGCGAATTGCCGTCGCCGTCCACGTCTATGGACTCCGAGAGCGAGACGTCCCCCGCCGTCTTTTTCAGCGCGCGGAAGTGCATCAGTATCTCGTTTTCCGTGCACTTGGAAGCGTATGTAGCCAGCCGCACGCCCTTGTCGGGGCGGTAGGTGTTGATGCCCTTGATGAGCCCGATGGTGCCGATGGAGATGAGGTCGTCGGCGTCCTCGCCCTGGGTGTAATATTTTTTGATGATGTGCGCCACCAGGCGCAGGTTGTGCTCGATGAGCTTGTTGCGGGCCTCGATGTCCCCGTCCTCGAGCCAGAGCGCGACGTAGCGCCGCTCCTCCTCCGCCGAGAGCGGCCGCGGGAAGGAGCCGTAGGCCGGCCCCAGGCGCAGCATCAGGAACGCGCCGGACAAGAGCGTCAAAAAGGCGCCTGTTATCATGGACTTGCACCGCCTTTCAATGGATAACTACATTTTATGGCGGCGGGCAGGTACACTTTCCTGTCAAAACGGCGGACGTGCCCAAAACTTGCAATGCGCGGGCCTTTGCGGTATAATACTGCAAAAAACCACGGGGAGAGCCACATGGACGAACACACCCACACCCACATTGGCCCGGACGGGCAGGTATATACGCACACGCATTCGCACACGCAGACCAAAGCGGTGCTCAACCGCCTCTCGCGCGCCATCGGCCACCTTGAATCCGTGAAGAAGATGGTCGAGAGCGGGCGGGACTGCACCGAGGTGCTCGTCCAGCTGGCCGCCGTGCGCTCAGCGCTCAACAACACGGCCAAGGTGATACTCAAAGACCACATCGAGCACTGCGTGATGGACGCCGCCGAGCACGGCGACAAGGAGTCTCTCGAACAGCTCAACCGCGCCATCGAGCAGTTCATGACCTGACGTACTGCGCAAAATAGCCCGGCGCCGCTTTCAGCGGCGCCGGGCTATTGTATTATGTAAACTTATTTTACCTCGACGTTCAGCTCGCTGTCCACGGCGACGTCATACTGTGCCGTCCTGCCGCCGGCGTCCACCGTGACGGCGTAGCCATCCCCCGCGCGCCTGCAGGAGATGGCCTCCGCCGTGCCGGGAGGCAGGCCGAAGTCCCGCTCGGCCAGCAGCTCGGCGTACTGCGCGGCGACATTGGCGCGGGCGGCCTCGCCGGCGGCGTCGATCTCCGCCATGCTTCCGAGCGCCCCCTGCACATTGGCCGCGATGAGGAACAGATATACCAGCACCAGTGTGATAACGCTCCGGCGGCTGTGCCTGTGCCGCTCGGCCAGCATCAGGCGCATGCCCTTTGCCAGCACAGCGACGATGAACACGTCCAGCGCGAGGTCTATCCATAAGCTCCAGCGCTCAAAAAAGCGGTCTGTGCCCGGCGTCACCAGCAGCACGCAGCAGAGGGAAGCGCCCAGCATCACGCGGTACATGCCCGCGGCCTCGCCGGCGCCCTTGACGAGCATGGCTGCAGAGCCGATCCCCGCCACAACGCCGCCAAGGAACAGCAGCGTGAGGATGACGCTGTTGGCTGTGGCGAGCATCAGCGAGAAAGCGAGCGCCAGCGCGCAGAGCGCGATGACCAGTCCCAGCTGCTTTTTCAGGGGCATGCGGCGGCCGCGCGCCAGGCCAAGCGCCTCGCTGACAGCCCCGTCGGCCTGCTCGCGGCTGAGCTCCCCGCCGCCGCGCTGCGAGTTCATCAGCTCCATCAGGCTCACATCCAGCGCCGCCGCCAGCGGCTCCAGCGTGTTTATATCGGGGAAGCCGAGGCCGCGCTCCCATTTACTAACCGCCTTGTCCGTGACGAAGAGCTTCGCCGCCAGCTCTGACTGCGTCATGCCCAGCTCCCGGCGGCGCTGCGCCACGAATGCGCCGAATCTCTGAACGTCCATATGGCACCTCCTGACGGGCAAAGTATAGCACCGCCATCACCTCCTGACAACCGACTGAAAGTTTAGCCGCCCGGAATGGCCGGAACATGCCCGAAACCGCCCTTATTCCCGCTCTTTCCCGCCCCGTTAAAGGAAGCTCCACGGCACATGCGTGCCGTGGAGCTTATCAGTTAAAATCCTCTGTCCGCTGCCGGGACGCAGGCCGCAGGCAACTGCCTACAGGCGCAGCCCGGTCAGGAATCGACCTTGGCTACGCCGTCGATGAAGGCGGCGCCGGCCTTGATGCCCTTTATCCAGCAGGAGATGAGCAGGTTCTCGTTCGCGCAGTGCTCGTTCTGGTCGGCGAGGGAGATGGGTATCATCATCCAGGGCGCCTTCAGCACGTCGGAGAACATGAAGAAGGGCGCCGAGCAGCCGACGGAGGGGAACACCACCGGCTCGTCGCCGAAGGCGGAGCGCAGGGCCTCCGTCACCACGGGGACGAATTTGTTGTCCAGCGGGGTCTTGGTGGCGGGCAGGCCGGCGTACTGGCGCACCTCGATGTCGCCGAAGCCGCGCGCTTCCAGGTGCCGGCGCAGCAGCTCCGTCATCTCCTCCGGCAGCTGGCCGGGCACCAGGCGCATGTCGATGAAGCACCTGGCCTCATCCACGTCCACGTTCTTGCTGCCGTCGATGTAGCCGGCGTTCAGGCAGCCGATGTTGCAGGTGGGCTCGAACATGTAGTTGTAGAAGAAATCGTCCGTCTTGCGGCCCTGCAGGAAGTGGTCCATGCCCCAGTCGTCCAGCTGCGCCTGCACGTCCAGCGGCGGCAGGGCCGCCAGCGCGTCCAGCTCCTGCTGCGTGGGCATGGCGGCCTTGTCATAGAAGCCGTCGATGAGCACCGCGCCCTCGGCCTTCTTGATGGTGGAGAGGGCCTCCACCAGCCTCCAGGAGGCGCTGGGGCCGCAGGCGGCGTACTGCGAGTGCTGGGGCTTCTTCATCGTGCGGCAGGTGAGCTCAACGGCGCACAGGCCCTTGAGCCCGAGCTCGATGGTGGGCCGGCCGGAGGAGTGCATGCTGGCGTCCGAGCAGATGACCAGGTCCGCGGCGAGCTCGTCCTTGTGGCTCTCGATGAAGGGCAGCAGGTTGGGGCTGCCCTGCTCCTCCTCGCCCTCGAAGATGTACTTGAGGTTGACGGTCAGCTTGTTGAACTTGCGGTAGGCCTCCTGGGCCTTGATGTGCGCGAAAAGCTGCCCCTTGTTGTCGCTGACGCCGCGGCCGTAGAGCCGCCCGTCGCGTATCTGCGGGTCGTATGGGTCGGAGTCCCACATCTCCAGCGGGCCCTCGGGCATCACGTCGTAATGGCCGTAGATGAGCAGCGTGGGGGCGTTCTCCACCTCCGCCTTCACCTCGCCCACGATGACGGGGTGGCCGCTGGGCAGCGGGTACATGCGGTTGGGGATGCCGGCGTCCTCCATCTGCCGGGAGAGGAACTCCGCGCACTCCTGCAGCCCCTCATGCGTCATGCTCACGCTCTTGTGCTGTATCAGCGGTATGAGCTCGTTCACATACTGCTCCTCGTGGGCCTCGATATAGTCGTATACCTGTTTGAGATCGTTCATCATGATCCTCCTGTCTGCGTGGTATAGCCCCTATTCTAAGGCCACGGCGCGGCGCTGTCAACGAACAATTCTTTAACAATGCGCAGCAGCAGCGTGAAACGGCACGGCAAAAGCCGCGGCGCCATACGCGCCGCGGCTCTGCTTTGGGCATTTGGTTTACATAATAATTGCCTTCTTGGGGCACACGCTGGCGCAGGTGCCGCAGGCGACGCATTTGTCCTCGTCCAGCACCCAGGTCTTTTCCTTGCGGTCCACGGTGAGCGCCCCGGCGGGGCACTTCTTGGCGCAGAGCGTGCAGTAGACGCACTTGGCCGGGTCGTTGACGGGCAGGCCGTCCTCGCGCGGCTTGACGGAGCTTTCAGCCTCGGCCGCGCCGGCACAGGCGGCGGCTTCTTTTTTGGCGGGCTTTTTCTTCAGGTATGAGCCCTCCACCACCAGCTCCTCCTCCGTGCGCGCCACCATGTGGTAGTCCTGCGTGAGCTCGATGGCGTGCTTTACGCAGAAATCGGCGCAGTGGCTGCAGAACGTGCAGCTGCCGAGGAAGAAGCGGCGGGTGATGAGCGTGCCCTCCTCCGTTTCCTCGCTTTTCGTGCTGATGGCGCCGCCGGCGCAGACGCGCTCGCACATGCCGCAGCTGATACACAGGTCGGGGTGGAACACGATGCGGCCGCGGTAGCGCAGCGGGGCCTCTACGGGCTTGAAGGGATAGGCCTCCGTGCTGGGCCTGGAGAACAATCCGGTGACGGCCTCCTTTATGAACGGCAGCATTTATTTGGCCCCCCTTTTCTCTTTCAATATCTGCGTAGCCAGCGCAAGGCCGTCGATGATGGCCTCCGGCTTGGGCGTGCAGCCCGCGATGGACACGTCGATGGGGACATATTTGTCCAGCGGCCCCACCACGGAGTAGCTGCCGCGGAAAACGTTGCAGCTGCGCGGGCAGCTGCCCAGCGTGACGATCACCTTGGGGTCCGGCACCTGCGCGATGGTGCGCAGGACGCGGTCCTTGCTCTGGGCGGTGACCGGGCCGGTGACGACCACGATATCCGCATGGCGCGGGGAGCCGGCCAGCTTGAAGCCGAGCCGCTCCACGTCGTAGCGCGGGGTCAGCAGGGCCACGAGCTCGATGTCGCAGCCGTTGCAGCTCCCGGCGTTGATGTGGAAGAGCCAGGGCGACTTGGCGGCGGAACTGTCGATGAGCTTTTTGAACATCTTGCGCCTCCTTAACCCACGAACCAGACGAGGACCAAGCTGACAAGGGCCAGTCCGCTGACCACGGTCCAGAAGAACTTGAACAGCTGCTCCACCTTCAGCCGGGCGGTGACGGCGTGCAGCAGCGTCATGCAGACGAGCGTCACCGCCGTGCAGATGGCAAGGGCGACGACCACGTCCAGCCAGAGCATGCCGGTGCTGATGCCGCCCAGGAACAGGGCGGTGAAGAGCGCGGTCATGATGAACATCTTGATGGCGTGGGAGAGTTTGAACACCGCCAGCGGCGCGCCGGTGTATTCCACCAGCGGGCCCTCGCAGATCTCCGTCTCCGCCTCGCCGACGTCGAAGGGATGCGCGCCGACCTCGCAGGGGATGACCAGCAGCATGGCTGCGGCGGCCGGTATCAGGCGCCAGTCGAAGAGGAAGCTGCCGAAGAGCTGCTGGTACAGCGTCACCTGCTCGAGCGAGAAGGTGACCGCGCCGCCGCCCGCGGCCTTGCCGACGGCGAGCAGCACCAGTATCAGCGGGAGCTCGTAGGCGATGATGGCCACCATCGAGCGGGAAATTCCCACGCCCGCGAAAGGCGAGGCGGAGGCGCTGCCGCCGAAGATCATGGCCAGCGAGGGGATGGTGATGAGATAGAGGATGACCACCATGTCCGCCATGCCGCTGAAAGCCTGCATCCCGCCGATGGGGATGAACAGCGCGGTGACGACCAGGCTCACGAGCCCCACATAGGGCGCGATGAGGAAGGTGTGGCGGGCGGCGCTGCTGGGGACGATGGTCTCCTTTCCGAGCAGCTTGAAGAAATCATACGTCGGCTGCAGCACGGGCGGGCCCACGCGCTTCTGCATACGCGCCACGACCTTGCGGTCGATGCCCGCCAGCCAGAGGCCGAACACGGTGGAAAACAGCAGCCCGGGGAAAATAAGGATATAGACGAGATACATGACGAATTCCATTGCTGCCCCTCCCCCTTACATGAATATGAAGCAGTAGGCGGTGATCACGGCCAGCGCGCAGACGCCCCAGATGACATAGTCGTTGGTAACGCCGCTGTGCGCCCGCGCCATGAAGCCCAGGTAGCCGCGCAGGTTGTGCTTGAAGCCCCAGAAGAGGTCCGCGCCGGCCACGTGGGAGTACTCCGCCTGCTCGCCGCCGAAGAAGGTGGCGTGTTTGGGGTCCGCCGAGAGCGTCACCGCGCCGCGGCCGCTCCTGCCCATGAGGGAGACGAGCGTCACGCCGCAGAGGACGACCACGAACAGTATCAGCCAGGCCACGGGGTCCCAGATACCGATGAAGCTCACCACGGGCTCGGCCAGGTAGGAGCTGTCGGCCATGACGGCCTGCGCATAGCCCGCGCCCATGGCGGAGTCGATGTACGCCGGGACGTTGATCACGGCGGCCGTCGCCGGGCCGATGAAATACTTTATCATCAGGTCCGGGAAGAGGCCGGAGAAGAGGCAGAGCGCGGCCATGATCCACATTGGGATGCGCATGGAGAGCGGCGTCTCCTTCACGTTCTCATACTCCGGCGGGAGCTGCCCGAAGAACACGGACTGCCCCACTTTGACGAAGGAGGCGAGCGTCAGCACGCTGGTGACCACGCAGACGACGGTCACCAGGGCATAGCCGATGCTGCCGGTCTCCGCCGCCTTCTCGAACGTCGCCTGGTAGATCATCCACTTGGAGGCGAAGCCGTTGAAGGGCGGGATGCCGCTGATGGAGAAGGCGCCCACCAGGAAGAGGGCCGCCGTCTGCGGCATTTTCCGCGCCAGCCCGCCCAGCTTCTCCAGATAGGTCGTGCCCGTGCCGTAGAGCACGCTGCCGGCCACCAGGAAGAGCAGGCCCTTGAAGAGCGTGTGGTTGATGGCGTGGTAGAGGCCGCCGGCGATGCCGATGCCGGTGCAGAGGCCCAGCGCCGTCAGGATATAGCCGATCTGCGAGATGCTGTGGAAGGCCAGCAGGCGCTTGAAATCGTGCTGGTTGAGCGCCATGGTGACGCAGACGAACATGGAGAGGCAGCCGATGAACACGACCATCGTCTGCATGCTCGTGAGGCCCATGGTGCGGAACAGGAAATAGCTCACGCGGATGATGCCGTAAACGCCGGTCTTGGTGAACACGCCGGAGATGAGCACCGAGACGGAGCTCGGCGCGGCGCCGTGCGCGTCCGCCGCGATGGGCTGGAAGGGGAACATGAAGCTCTTGCAGCCAAAGCCGGTGAACAGCAGCGCGAAGGCGAAAATGGTGGTCGCGTTGAGCTTGCCCGGCAGTATGGCGCTGATCTGCGCCAGATTGAGCGTGTGGCACTGGGCGTACACCAGCGAGATGCCGAGCAGGATGCAGGTGGAGCCGATGGAGCCGACCACCAGGTACTTGAAGGCCGCTTCGCGGGCGTTCGGGTTCCAGGTGCGGAAAGCTGTGAGGCCCACGGCCGCGAAGGTCATGACCTCCAGCATGACGTAGATGTTGAAGAGGTCGCCGGAGAGCAGTATGCCCATCACGCCGCCGGAGAGCATCAGGAACAGCGTGAAGAAGGGGCCGTTGGCGTCGTCCTGCGTGATGTACTTGAAGGAATAGAAGCCGGCCAGGGCCACGGCGATGGCCGCCAGCAGCCCGAAGAAGAGCGACAGCGCGTCCACCTCGATGGCGATGCCGATGGCGTAGCCCGCCTGCGGCTCCCAGTCGCCCATCCAGTAGGTGACGATCTCCCCGTCCACCATCACGGGCAGCACCAGGCAGGCCAGCAGCGCAAGGCTGATGAGCACGGTGAGCCCGGCGACGATGTTGCGCGCCGTGCGGCGCTTCCCGATAAGGGTGACGATGAAGGCGCCGACGAAATAGCACATCACCGCCAGCACGGGGAAGTGGCTGTAGACATCGTGATTCATCCGTGCAGCCTCCTTATGTCGCGCGCGTCGAGCGTGCCGTATTCTTTATAGAGGCGGATGCAGAGCGCCATGGCCATGGCCGTAACGCACGCGCCGATGACGATGCTCGTCAGCGTCAGCGCCTGCGGGATGGGATCGACGAAGTACATGCCGCTCGTCAGCTCGCCGAAGGTGTAGATAGGCGCAGTGCCGCCTTCATTGAAGCCGACGGAGACGATCATCAGGTTGAGGCCGTAGTCCGTCAGGCCCATGCCGATGACGATCTGGATGATATTGTGCTTGACCATCATGGCGTAGAAGCCTATAACGATCAGCGCTACCGCCCCGATGTAGTTGGCGAGCATCATTTGGCCTCTCCCCCTTCCTCGTGTTCGGTAGTGGGTATGGTGTTGTCGTCCTCGTGGCCCTCGTCCGTGCTCAGCAGGGCGATGATGAGCAGCAGCAGGAAGCCGACGCCCGTGAGCACCTTGAAGCCGACGGAATAGTTCATGAGGGCGATGGTGCCGCTGCTCCAGAGGTCGCCGATATCGCCGCTGTTATAGAGCACGTTGCGGCAGAAATTGTAGCCGCAGAAGATGCCGAGCATGGCGAAGAACACATAGGCCAGCGCGCCCACGGCCTCCAGCTTGTGCATGCGCTCCATGTTCACGGCCGTGGCAACGCCGCGGAAGCCGTAGCCCAGATAGAGCAGCAGCACGCCGCTCGCGGCCAGGACGCCGCCCTGGAAGCCGCCGCCGGGGCTGATATTGCCGTGCAGTATGACGTAAAAGCCCAGCACCAGGGCCAGCGGCAGGTAGCTGTCCGCCAGGCTGCGGACGATGAGGTCGTCGCGTTTCCATTTCTTGTTCATTTGCCGCCCTCCCATCTGTCGCGGTGCTTGCGCAGTATGACGGTGGCGCCCGTGATGGCGATCAGCAGCACGAAGCTCTCGCCCAGCGTATCGTATCCGCGGAAGTCGAAGACGATGGCGGTGACGTTGTTCACGGCCTGCGTCTTGGCCAGGTTCTCCTTGACGATGATGCTGGCCGCGCCGTCCGGCGCCGGGTCGGCCACGTCGTAGTCATACGGGTCCTGCTGCAGTTCGTAGACGTCCGTGCCGCGGCCGTCGTAGGTGACGGGGATATCCTCGTACATGTATACCGCCCCGGCCACGCCGAAGCAGAGCACGATGATAAGAGAAATGGCGATGATGGCGTTCTTCATTTCTCGTCACCCCCTCCGGTCTTTTTCAGGCCCACGACGAACACGATCGTGGTGAGCACGACGCCCACGGCCGCCTCCGCGATGGCCACGTCCGGCGCCTGGAGCACGATGAACTCCAGCGAGACGAACGCGCCGCAGGCGGCGAGCGAGATGATGCAGGAAATGGTCTTTTTCAGCGTCACCGTGAGTATCGCGCAGATGACGATGCCCAGGATGATGAGCATGTTGAGGATGTACATCGGGGTCATCACAGTTCCTCGACCTCCTTTTCCGCCGCGGCGGAGTCCGCCGCCTGCTCAGAGCCGTCCCCGGTCTCCACGCAGGCCTCCTCGTCGGCCAGCTCGTCCACCACGAGCTCGCGTTCGGGCCGGATGCCGATGCGGTAGGCCGCGCGGGCCATGGCGTGGCCGCCGACGGGGTTGGCGAGGATGGTCAGCACGCCGATCATGATGACCTTGGCCGCGCTGGCCCAGCTCTGCCACACGAAGATACAGTAGAGAAGCGCGCCGACGAGCGTGAGCAGCACGCCCAGCGTGGTGATGTTTGTGGACGACTGCATACGGGAAAACGTGTCCGGCATGCGGACGACGCCCACAGCGCCCGCCAGGGCGAAGAAGCAGCCGCCGACGATGAAAATGTCGATTATCACTCTGAGCACGGTGTTCATAGCGTACCCTCCAGGTATTTACCTATCAGCACCTGGCTCAGGAAGCCAAGTATGGCGGTGACGATGGCTATGTCCAGATATATGCCGCGCCCGGAGTAGAGGGCCACCAGCACCAGCGCCACGTCCGTCAGCACATCGACACAGTCTCCGGCGACGACGCGGTCGGGCACTGTGGGGCCCTTGATGAGCCGCCATATCACTATGAAGCAGCACAGCACATAGAATATGGCGAAATAGACGAGCTCGATCATTGCCATACCCTCCTCAGCCATTTTTCCATGCGGCCCTTGATGGCCTCGCCGGCCTTCTCATGGTCGGTCTCCTGCACGTCTATCCAGTGGATGTAGTACCAGCAGCGGCCCTCGCGCTCGTCGATGTCCATGGTGATGGTGCCGGGCGTGAGGGTGATGGAGTTGGCGAGCATGGTCTTGCCGTACTCGGTCGGCACTTCCACGGGCACGCGGACGATGCCGGGGTTGATGTTCAGCCTGGGGCTGAGCGCGCGCTTGGCCATGTCCCAGTTCGCCTTCAGCAGCTCCCAGGGGAAGATGGCCACGCAGTACCAGATAAGGATGAAGAACCGCTTCCCGAAAAAGCCGAAAGGCCGCTCATGGACGAAGAAGCGGGCGGAAAACCACGCCACAAGGGCGGAGACGACCGCGCCGGCCGCCAGCTCCTGCCAGGCGAAGGAGCCGGTGAAGAGTATCCAGAATATGCAGCAGAGCACGAAGGTCGCCAGGAATGCCGGGAACGTCGTCTTTCTCCTGTTCTCCAAATTTACACCTCCTGAAGATTCTGTTATTCCACTTCCATAGCTTCAACATAGAACTCTCTCCCCGCAATGAGGCGGAACGCCGCGCCACCGCAGCGGGGGCACGCGCTCCCCTCCGGCGGCCCCTCGTAGCCGCAGTCCGGGCAGCGTATGCGCGCCGGCAGCGGCTCGATATCCAGCCGCGCGCCCTCCGCCGCCGTACCGGCGGCGGCGATGGGGAAGAACTCGCGCAGGCAGCCGGGCACGATGCCGCTCAGCTGGCCCACACGCAGGCGGATGGAGAGCACCTTTACGCTTCCGCAGCGCGCCGCCTCCCTCTCGACGATGGAGACGACGCCCTGCATGATCGACAGTTCGTGCATCTACCTGTCCAGGCAGGAGAAGCAGGGGTCGATGCTGGCGATTATGAGCCCCGCGTCCGCCACGGTGTTGCCGCGCAGCATCACCGGCACGGTGGGGGTGTTCTTGAAGCTTGGCACATGGATGCTCACGCGGTGGTTGTTGAAGCCTCCGTTGCCCACGACCTTATATACGAGCTGACCGCGCGGCGCCTCATGCCGGGCGGTGAACGCGCCTTCCCTGATCTTGGGCAGCTTGTTGCCGAGGTTTATCGGCCCGTCCGGCAAGCCGGCCAGGGCCTGGCGGATGATGCTGATGCTCTCCGCGCACTCCAGCAGGCGGACGACCACGCGCGCATAGACGTCGCAGCTGTCAACGACGGGGACCTTGAAGTCAAAGTCGGCGTAGGCCGAATACGGCGCGTCGCGCCGCACGTCCACGTCCAGGCCCGAGGCCCGGGCGTGCGGGCCCACGGCGCCCATGCGGACGGCTTCCTCCGTCGTCATCACGCCCACGCCCTTGGTGCGCAGCGCCACGGTCCTGTCGTTCACGCAGAGGTCGATGACCCTGTTCAGCGCCTCTTCCACCACGTCCAGCCGCTTTTCGATGCTCGCTTTGAGCTCCGGCGATATGTCGCGCCGCGCGCCGCCGATGGTACACATGGCGTAGTTCACACGGTTGCCGCTGAGCTCCTCGAGCATGTCCATGATGACCTCGCGCTTGTCCCAGACGTGCATGAACATGCTGTCATGCCCGATGATGTGCAGCGCGATGCCCGCCCACAGGAAGTGGGAGTGCAGCCGCTCGAGCTCGCCCGTGATGACGCGGATGTATTCCCCGCGCCGGGGCACTTCGAGCTGGTTGATAGCCTCCACCGCCATGGCGTAGGTCCAGGCGTGGGAGTGCGAACAGATGCCGCAGACGCGCTCCACGAGCACCAGCGTCTGTATGGCGTTGCGCTCCGTGGCGAGCTTCTCGATGCCGCGGTGGTTATAGCCGACGAACACCTCCGCATCCTTGATCACTTCGCCCTCCGTGTAGAGCTTTGCGTGTATCGGCTCCTCAAGGGCTGGATGGTAGGGGCCGATCGGGACGATGTAGCTCATGCCGGTATTTTCACTCCTTTTCCATGTTCTCGCGCGCGGCGCGCAGCTCCGAGAGCGGCTTCACGAGGATCTGCCCACGGCCCTCGGTCTCGAGCATGTCCTCGGGCAGGAAGAGCCTCTGCGAGGTGTCCAGGCCCTCGAACTGCAAGCCGAGCAGCTCGTTGAGCTCGCGCTCCGGCCAGCTGGCCGACGTGTCGTAGATGTCCGAGACGGAGGGCAGCACCGTCTCGCCCACGACGTAGTAGGCAACGAGCTCCGGGTCCTGCGCGTATTCATATGATACGCGCACCTGTCCATCCGTCTGGATGTACGCATGGATCATGGCCAGGAACACGCCGTCGTGCTTCATCTTCAGGGCAGTGGGAACGATGTCGTCCTTCGTGATCTGGACTTCCCTGTATCCCTGCATTTTTCCACCTCACTCCTTTGAATGTCATGGTGTTTGCTTTGCATATGTCAAGGGTCTTTGCGCTTTTATCCAGGCTGCGCGCTCAACAGATGCGCGGCAGCTGCGCGCCGGCGAGCTTTTGCAGCACGCGCGCGCCGCCGGAGCGCGTCCTGAGCAGCACGCGGCCGGCAGCCGCAGCGCTCACATGGCCGATGACGGCAGCGCTGCGCCCCAGCTCATGCCCGCGCAGCGCGCCGAGTGCCGCCTCCGCCGTCTCCGCCGAGACGACGCACAGCAGCTTCCCCTCGTTGGCGCAGTACAGCGGGTCCAGCCCCAGCAGCGAGCAGGCGGCCTCCACCGCCGGGGAAACAGGTATCTCCGCCTCCTCCAGCTCCAGCCCGAGGCCGGAGCTCTCCGCGAATTCGCAGAGCGTAGTGGCCACCCCGCCCCGGGTGGGGTCGCGCAGGCAGCGCACTTCCGCGCCGGAGGCGAACAGCGCCCCTGTGAGGGCGCCGAGCGCGGCGCAGTCGCTTTTCACCGCGCCGGAGGCGTCGTCTATGAGCCCACCGCGCGCAAGCATCACGGCCGCGCCGTGGTCCCCCGCCGTGCCCGAGAGCAGCACCGCGTCGCCGTCCCTGATGGCGCGCGGCGTCAGCCCCGCGCGGCGCAGGAAGCCGATGCCGGCCGTGTTGATATAGAGCCCGTCGCCCCGGCCGCGCTCCACCACCTTGGTGTCGCCGGTGACGACCTGTACGCGCGCCGCCTCCGCCGCGCGCTGCACGGAGTCCAGCACGCGCGAGAGCGCGGAGCGCTCCAGCCCCTCTTCGATTATCAGCGCGAGGCTGAGGTACCGGGCCTCGCCCCCGCACATGGCGATGTCGTTCACCGTACCGCAGACGGCCAGCTTGCCGATGTCCCCGCCCGGGAAAAAGAGCGGCGAGACGACAAAGCTGTCGGTGGAAAAGACCAGTTCGCCCTCACCGCGGAGCACGGCCCCGTCCCCCAGCTCGCCGAGGGCGGGGTTGCCGAGCCGCGGCAGGACCTCGTTCTCTATCAGGCGCGAGGTCTTTTTCCCCCCGCTGCCGTAGTCAAGCGTGATGATCTCGTCCATCCTCACACCCCCTCGTACTTGTACGCCGCCGCGCAGGAGCCCTCCGAGGACACCATGCAGGGCCCCAGCGGGTCCTCCGGCGTACACGCCGCGCCGAAGAGCGGGCAGCCGCGGGGCGGCATGCGCCCCGTTATCACGTCCCCGCAGCGGCAGGCGGCGGCGGCCGCCGGCGGTATCTCCACGGCGAACTTCCGCGCCGCGTCAAACTCTGCGAATCCCGGCCTCACGGCCAGGCCGCTCCCCTCGATCTCCCCGAGCCCGCGCCAGGTGTCCCGCGCGGGGGTGAAAACGCGCCGCATCTCCGCCAGCGCCAGGGCGTTGCCCTCGCTGCGCACCGCGCGCGTATACATGTTGGCGAGCTCCGCGCGCCCGGCGCGGACGTCCGCCGCCAGCCGCTCCACGGCTGCCATGATGTCCTGCGGCTCGAACCCGGCCACCACGGCGGGCAGGGCGTAGTCCCGCGGCAGGAAGCGGAAGCCCTCGGCCCCCACGACCGTCGCCACGTGCCCCGGGCAGAGGAAGCCCTGGATGTTGAAGCCCTCGCCGGCTATCAGCGAGCGCAGGGCGGGCTCCACACGCTTTAGCATGGAAAAAACGGAGAAGTTCCCCACGCCGCGCGCCTTTGCCTCCAGTATGGAGGCCGCCGTGCCGGGCGCCGTGGTCTCGAAGCCCACGCCGAGGAACACGGTCTCGCGCTGCGGGTGGGCCTCTGCCCAGTCCACGGCGTCCATCGGCGAATAGACCACCAGCACCTCCGCGCCCAGGGCCCGGCGGCGGGCCAAGCTGTCCCCCCGGCGGCTGCCGGGGACGCGCACCATATCGCCATAGGTGGCGATGGTCACGCCCGGGCGCATGGCGAGCTCCAGCACGGCGTCTATCACCTCCGGCGGCGTCACGCACACGGGGCAGCCGGGGCCGGATACCAGCTCCACGCCCGCGGGCAGCAGGCTCTTCAGCCCGGCGCGGGCGATCGCCATGGTGTGCGTACCGCACACCTCCATCAGCCGTATCTCAGCGCGCGAGGGCATCGCGCACCTCGTTCCACTCGGCGATGTCGGCCTTCGCCTGCTCCTCGCCCAGCCGTTCTATGGCAAAGCCCGCGTGGACGATGACATATTCCCCCACGCGCGGCTCTTTTATAAAATCCAGCCTCATGCGGCGGCGCAGGCCCTCCACCTCGCCGACGCCGTTCAGGCCGTCTATCTCAACGATCTTCAGCGGTACCGCCAAGCACATATCTTGCCTCCAGGATCTTCAGCTGCCCCAGGGACAGCCCCTCGTCGTTAGTGGAAACGCGGCTGTGCGTATACACCTCGAGCCCCGCGCGCTCCAGCCGCTCCGGCAGGCGGCGCATGAGGTACATGTTCTGGAAAACGCCGCCGGAGAGGACGATCCTGCGCAGGCGCGTCCCTTCCGCCGCCCTCACAGCCATTTCAGCCGCGGCCGAAACGAGCGTATTCATGAATCTCGCGCACAGGGCGCCCTTTTCAACGCCGGAACGGCGTTCCGAAACCATTTCCAGCATCATCGGCCGCCAGTCGAACACCGTGACGCCGTCCCTGGCGTAAAAGCGGGTCTCATATCCCCCGTCCTCGTCCGCGGCCGCCGCGGCCTCCAGCAGCACGGCGCCCTGGCCCTCATAGGTGCAGGTGCGGCGGATGCCGGCCACGGCGCAGGCCGCGTCGAACAGGCGGCCCATGCCGCTGCTCTGCGGGCAGGCGACGCGCCGTTCGACCATGCGCCGCACGGCCTCCGCCCCCGGCCCGTCCATAAGTTCCTCAGCATCCGCGCCGCACTCCATGAGCGCTGCCAGGCCCAGCCGCCATATCTCCTTCACGGCGGCGTCGCCCCCCGGCAGCGGCAGCGGGTGGATGCTCCCCAGCCGCTCAAAGCCCCCGTAGGAGCCGCGCAGCAGCTCGCCGCCCCAGGCGGCGCCGTCCGTCCCCAGGCCCACGCCGTCCCAGATGAGGCCCAGGCACTCGCCGTCAAGGCCGTTGTCGGCCATGCAGGCGGCCAGGTGGGCGTGGTGGTGCTGCACGCGCAGCAGGGCGATCCCCTCCCGCTCCGCGCGCTCCTCGGCGTAGGCGGTGGAAAGGTAGTCGGGATGCAGGTCGCAGGCTATCGCCCGCGGATGTATGTCAAAAAGCTTCTCAAAATGCGCTATCTGTCCCTCGTAGGCCGCCAGCGTCTCGGCGTTCTTCAGGTCGCCGATATGCTGGCTGGGAAAGGCGTGGCCGCTTTTTGAAAGGCAGAAGCTGGCCTTCTGCTCCGCGCCGCAGGCCAGCAGGTCCCCCGCCAGCCCTGGCATGATGACCGGATAGGGCACATAGCCCCGCGAGCGCCTCAGCGGGTACTCCCTGCCGCGCGCGATGCGCACGAGCGAATCGTCGCAGCGGGTGACGATCTCCCTGTCGTGCAGCAGGAAACCGTCCGCTATGCCGGAAAGGCGCTCCAGCGCCTCTGTATTTTCATATACGATCGGCGTATCGGAAATATTGGCGCTGGTCATCACCAGGCAGTCTATGTCGTCCCCCATCAGCAGCACGTGCAGCGGGGTGTACGGCAGCATCACGCCGATGCAGTTGTTCTCGCTCAGGTGCTCCCATGCGCCGCGCTCGCGCTTTTCCAGCAGCACGATGGGCTTTTTCGGCGAGGCCAGCAGCCGCTCCTCTTCCTCCGAGACGCGGCAGAGCCGCCTGGCGCAGTCCACGCTGCGGCACATGACGGCAAAGGGCTTTTCGTCGCGCTGCTTGCGCCGGCGCAGCTCGCGGCACGCCGAGGCGTCGTCCGCCAGGCAGGCCAGATGCATCCCGCCCAGGCCCTTTATGCACAGTATGCGCCCGGCTTTCAGCTCGCGGCGGGCGATACCGATGCCGTCCCCCGGCAGCTCGCGCCCCGCGGCGCCCAGGAAAAACACGCGCGGGCCGCATTTCGAGCAGCAGTCCGGCTGCGCGTGATAGCGCCGGTCGCGGATATCGGCGAACTCCCGTGCGCAGTCCCGGCACATGGGGAAATCCGCCATCGACGTATAGGCCCTGTCATAGGGCACCGATCTGATTATGGTAAAACGCGGGCCGCAGTTCGTACAGTTGATGAACGGGTAGCGGTACCGGCGGTCGTCCGGGTCCAGCAGCTCGCGCAGGCAGTCCGGGCAGATGCCGACGTCCGGGCTCACGAGCGTTTTCATCTGCGCCCCGCGGCCGCTTTCGACGATCCTGAATCCTTCATATCCGCCGCTGCCCGGCTTTTCCGTGACGGTGACGGACTCTATGAGGGCCAGCGGCGGCGCTTCCGCGCCGATCTCGCGCACGAAGGCCTCGACCTCGCCGCGCACGCCCTCAACTTCCAGCTCCGCGCCCTCGGAGGTGTTGCGCACCCAGCCGGAGAGGCCGTGGCGCTCCACCAGGCGGTGGATGAACGGCCGGAAGCCGACGCCCTGCACTATTCCCCTCACCTCGACCGAGGCTCTCACGTACACTCCCCCCGGCATGGTCACGGCCGCGCTGCAGCGCGGTGATGTATGTTATAAGTTAAGGTTATAATACACCTACGACTTGTGGATGTCAACAAATTAACACTTGTATGCCCGCTCAATTTTTACCGTTCCCTGCCGCGCGGCGCGGGAAAATTTTTTCAGGAAAAACGAAAAAAACTGTTGACAAGAGCGCCCCCGTCTTGTATAATTCACTTTGCCTTTTGGCGGCGTAGCTCAGTTGGCCAGAGCATTCGGTT